>Ga0078972_1012834_pt1 | contig 14162 bp, 12 predicted proteins | sample YelNatPaOPGAMG01_FD_67568 | JGI IMG/M metagenome (GOLD analysis project Ga0078972, IMG submission 67568) | Hot spring thermophilic microbial communities from Obsidian Pool, Yellowstone National Park, USA - OP-RAMG-01 (SPADES assembly) (version 2) | ecosystem: Environmental > Aquatic > Thermal...
CAGCCGGGCCGCCCGCGGGCGGCCCGGCTGCGGGCAACCCGCCAAAACCCCCAGAAGGTTCCGCTCCGGTCACGTGCGAAGCGTGATGCCCGGAGGGGATCCACGCCCCGCCCCCCAAACCCCTGCCCTGAGTTAGAGCCGGCCGGCTGCCCAGAAGAGAGGCAAGGGCACGAAGGCGCCTTCGTGCCCTTGCGCTGCGACCGGCTCTGTGCTTTGCCTGGGTCAGGAACTCTTGACCCCGGCGAGCGCGAGGCCGGCGTCGAGGATCTCGTGCACCTTCTTCGGGTCGGTCGTCTCGGTATAGACCCGCAGCACCGGCTCGGTGCCCGAGAAGCGGATGAGCAGCCAGCCCTGGTCGCCCAGGACGTAGCGGAAGCCATCGGAGGTGTCGATCTCGGTCACCGGCAAGCCGGCCACCTCCTTGGGCCGGGCCGCGCGCACCCGCTCCATGATGGCCGGCTTCTCCTCGGGCGGCAGTTGCCGGTCGATGCGGTCGTAGTAGTGGGGGCCCACCAGGGCAAAGAGGTCCTCGAGGATCTCCGAGAGGCGCTTGCCCCGCTGCACCATCAGGTCGAGGACAAAGAGCCCGGCCAGCAGGCCATCGCGCTCGGGCAGGTGGCCGCGGAAGGCAAAGCCCCCCGACTCCTCGCCGCCCATGATGGCATCGACCTCCAGCATCTTGGGCGCCACGTACTTGAAGCCCACGCCGGTCTCGTACACCGGCACGCCGTAGCGCGCCGCCAGCTTGCGCGCCATCATGGTCGTCGTCACCGTCTTGACCAGGGGCCCGCGCCAGCCGCGCACCTCCAGCAGATAGTACGCCAGGAGGGCATACACCTCCAACTGGTTGACGAAGCGGCCCCGCTCATCCACCACGCCCACGCGGTCGGCGTCGCCGTCGTTGGCAATGCCCACGTCGGCATGCACCTCGGGCACCGTGCGCATCAGCGTCTTCAAATTCTCGGCGATCGGCTCGGGCCGCTCCATATCGGGGAAGATGGGGTTGACGCCCTCGTGGACGCCGGTCAGCCTCGTCTTCCCCCCGCCGATCAGCCGGCCGAACCAGCCCACCCCCACGCCCCACATCGGGTCGAGCGCCACGTGCAGGCCGGCGTCGCGCAGGCGGCCCAGGTCGACCAACTGCGAGAGGTGGGCGATGTAGGCGGGGGCCGGGTCGAAGCGCTGCACCAGGCCCGCGGCCATCGCTTCGGCCAGGGGCTTGCGCCGCACGTCCTTCACCATGGCGATGCGCCCCTCGATCTCTTTCAGGACCTCGGGGGCGGCCGCCCCGCCGTATTCGGAGCGGATTTTGTAGCCGTTGTCGGTATAGGGGTTGTGGCTGGCCGTGATGTTCACGTTGCCGGCCGTGTGCCGGTCGAGAATGGCGTAGGAGCTGACCGGTGTGGGGGTCGGGCCGGCGCAAAGGTAGCTCTGGATGCCGTTGCCGGCCAGGACCTCGGCGGCCGCCCGGGCAAAGTCATCGGAGCGGAAGCGGGTATCGTAGCCCACGACCATGCCGCGCCCCGCCAGGCCGCGAGCCTGCAGGTATTCGGCCACGCCCTGCGTGATCAGGCGCACATTGGCAAAGGTGTACTCATCCGCGATGCCCGCCCGCCAGCCGTCGGTGCCGAACTTGATCGTCGTCATCAGGATGCCTCCTCCGGCATATCCATGGGTATACTCGCCGTAGCGATGCAATGTGGTTGGCAGTCTGTCGGACGGCCGAGGCTCGCGAGAATGCTCGGCTCTGGCCTGAGCTCCTGGCTTCGCCGCCAACTAGGAGCTCAGGACGGGACCTCGGCGAGGCGCGCAAGCGGATCGCGGGCTCAGCCAATTCGACAGGAGTCCAGGCTCAATGCCGTTCAAATAAGACAGGGCTGGCCGTCTACAGCCCGACTCCGGGAGACGCAGAGAGCGCGGAGAGGCGCAGAGGAGCCAGGAAATGCCCCGCTCGTGTTCCCTCTGCGGTCCTCTGCGTCCCTCGGAGCCCTGCTATTTGAACGGTATTGAGTCTAGGCTGACATTATCGGGATGCTGGCCGGATTGTCAAGAGGGGAGTCGCTATTCCGTGAAGCTGTCATCCCCCAACAAGAGCCAATGCCGTTCGCATGAGGCAGGGGGTCGCCGTCCACAACGCGACTCCGGGAGACGCAGAGAGCGCCGAGAAGCAGAGGCCCACAGAGGGGCCAAGAAGCGCCTCCCTCGCGTTGCCTCCGCGGTCCTCCGCGCCTCTCGTGCCCCTCTGCGTCGCTCGGAGCCATGCCATTGGAACGGTATTGCAGCAAGAGCAATGCCGTCACTGATGCCAGGTGCTGTTGGGCGTTCTAGAAGGGGCTATTGGAAATGCGATATGAGCCGGAGGCAAAATCCACCTCCAGCATAGCCCAGGCGTCTCCGTTGTCCCAACGCAACGCGATTGCGGAATCGGGGGTTTGAGGCATGCTGAACGAGCCGTTGAAGGCGGGGTGTCGATTTCGAAAGCGGATCAACTCGAACAGCGATTGAACCACCGGGCGCTGTAGGGCCTGCTCGATCTCACTGAGAGTGTAGTAATGCCGGTTGATATCGCGCCCTACACCTGTCTTGGCCAGCAACTCCATGTCATTCTCACCGGCCAACAAGCCCACATAGTAGACCTGTGGCACGCCGGGGGCGAAGAACTGGAGCGCCCTCGCCAGCAGATAGTCGTTGTCATTGCGCGCGAGGGCGTCATAGAAGGTGCAGTTCACCTGGTATAGGTCCAGGTTCGACGCTGCTGCACCGGTGGCCAGGCGGCTCTGCCCATGGCTGTTGGTGTGAATTCTCTCCACCAGCGCGTCCAACTCTTCAGGGGGAATGATCCCGGGGCAGCCCTGTGGGTCGCTGCCGTCGGCGCCGATATCCATGACGCCGATGCCATCATGGGTGTCTAGCACAGTGACGGCGTTGCGTGGGCTGATCTCCAGCCATTTCCTGAGGTACCGGCCGGTATGGCTGAATATGGCATGCAGCACCAGGGGGGGCAGCGCGAAATCATACACGCGGTCCACCTGGCGGGCGATCTCGATCTGGCGGCGATAATGGGAATGGATTTCGACGAGCACTTCCATACCCAAAGCTGCCGCCTGCCGCGAGATATACGCAATAAAGTCGAACGTCTCGGGGATCATGAAGCAACAGGTGCCTGGTTTCTTGGCAGCATAGGCAACGGCGTCCAGCCGCACCATGCCAATGCCATTCTCATGCAATGTTCGTAACACGGATTCCAGGTAGGCTCTGCCGACGGGATGGAACACATTGATATCAATCTGCTGCCTGGAAAAAGTTGTCCACAGCAGGCGCTTTTGGTTGTTCTTCAGAGTGACATAGGAGAAGGGCAGGCCCGGCCGTGGGCGATAGATCGCCAACAGGTCAGCCTCGGTGGCACCGCCTGGGAAGATGTCACCCATGGTCAGGAACAGCCCCCTGTAGGCCGAGGCATCGCCCTTCTCATAATAGTCGAGGAACTCGGGGGAGGAGGAGGAGACATGGTTGACGATCAAATCCGCCATCAGGTCGATCTCCTGCCCGAGTTGCTTGATATCCTCCCAAGTTCCCAGGCTGGGATCCACCTGCTTGTGGTCAATGGGGTCGAAACCGGCGTCGGCGCCGTGGATGGGATAGTAGAACGGGAGGATGTGAATGCCCCCGAACAACCCGGCGAGAGGGCCTTTCAGCAATTGCCGTAGCGCATGGATATCGCCTCCTCCCAGGCGATCGGCATAGGTGATCAGTTGCACGGTGTTTTTCATGGCCTTGATCGACGCGGTAGTGTATCGTCACGCATAAGGTTCCAACTTACCCCATCAGGAATTGCCGGTCATCCCTTGACCGAGCCTTGGAGCAGCGCCGTGATGATCTGGCGCTGGAAGAGCACGAAGACGACCAGGGTGGGTATGAGGATCAGTATCGTGCCGGCACATAGCAGAGGGATATCGGTCGCATAGTGGCCCTGGAAGGCTCCGAGTGCGCCGGCCATCGTTCGCTTGGTCGGGTCCTCAACGAGCACCAGCGCAATGAGGAACTGGTTCCAAGTCCAGACCGACATGAGGATGCCGAGCGATGCGATCGGCGCCCGCGCCAGCGGGACATGGATATGCCGGAACAGGTCCCAGGTGGTCGCACCATCGACGCGGGCCGCCTCCGTGATCTCGCTCGGCATGTTGACAAAGTGGGCGCGCATCCAAAAGACGGCGAAGGGCATGTACAGGCCGATCAGCGGCAGCACGATGGCAAACCGAGTGTTGTAGATGCCCATCGCCCGTTCCAGGAAGTAGATAGGGATGATGATGCCGGGGAACGGGAGCGTCAGCCCGAACACAAACAGGAAGAGGAGCACCGCCGAGCCGGGGATGCGGAGGAGGCCAATGGCGAACCCGGCCATCGTCGAGATCACAAGAGACACGGGCACGACGGCGAGCACAATGAACGTGCTCGACAAGAGGAGCTTGGGCATCTGCGCGACCTTGAAGGCCTCCACAAAGTTGCCCCACTGCGGATGCGCGGGCCATTCCAGCCCGCCGGGCACAGTCCCCGATGGATGCAACGCCGTCGTGAAGATGCTGATGAAGGGCAGGATCGTGAACGCCATCATTGCCAGGAGCAGCACCCGGCCTGCCCAGAGTTCGCTGCGAGACACTCTCATTTCGCGCTCTCCCGAGTCAGCCGCTGAATTGGGAGGATGACCGCGACGACGAGGATCATCAGCATGACGGCCAGAGCAGAGGCCAGGCCCACCGCTCGCTGGGTGAATGCGAGGATGTAGACCTGGATGCCGGGAACTGCCGTCGAGTTGCCGGGCCCGCCCGCCGTCGCCACGTAGACGATGTCGAATGCGGCCAGTGCGGCGGTCACGGTGACGGTCAGGCAAACGCCCACCTCGTATTTGAGGAGCGGGATGGTGATGCCGATGAACTCCCTGAGCCAACTGGCGCCATCGATCCTCGCGGCCTCGTACAGGGATTTGTCGATCTTGGTCATGCCGGTCGATAGGAGGACGGTGCAGAAGCCCAGCAGGACCCAGACTCCGATGAGGCCGACGGCTGGGAGCGCCCAGTCAAAGTCGCCGAGCCAGGCACGGGTGAACGCGCCGAGGCCAAGGGCTTTGAGGATCTGGTTGATCAAGCCTGGGAGGGCCAGCAGCCAACCCCAGATGATGCCGGCCGCGACGAGCGGTATGACCTGGGGCAGGAACACGACGGTGCGGGCGATCGCTCCGAACCGCCCAGCGGCCATACGGTGGATCACGCTCGAGACGACAAGGCCGAGGCCCACCGGAACGAAGCTGAACCACAAGACCAGGCGGAACGCGTTGAAGATCGTCCCAAGCAGGTCGGGAACCTCGAAGACGGTCGCATAGTTCTTCAGCCCCACCCATTTCATGGGGCCGATGCCATCCCAGCGGTAGAAGGAGTACAGGATGGTCAACAGGAGGGGCGCGAGCACAAAGACCGCGTACATGATCAGCGCGGGCAGAACGAACAACCAGCCACTGAGGGTCTCCCGGCGGACCCGCTGCAGGCGGGTCCGCCGGGAGGTAGCGAGGGCCACAGGGTGATCTTCTGACGTCACCATGGGTGCTTTCACTATTGCGCGAGTTCCCTCAAGTATTCCGCCTGGACGGCCTTTAGGAGCCCGGCGGCGTCCTGCTTGCCACCGACCATCTTCTGGAGTTCTGGCGTCCAGCCCTGGGCAAAGATCGAGCTCGTCGCGTTGGCGATAAAGTCCATCGCCGTGCCCGCCTTGCCGATCACGGTTCCGGCAGCGAGCGTCTCGTTCGTGATCGAGCCTTGAGCGACCGCGGGCATCTTGGCCTCTGCCGGGCCACCCGGGTTCGACCCGCCGACCGAGACGTCGATCTGGCGGGCTGCCTCATTCGAGGCGACCCAGTTGAGGAAGAATGCGGCGCAATCCGCGTTCTTGGCTTTGGCAGCGATGCCGAAGGTCAACGGAGCGGACATAGCGGCTGGCGACCCGCTAGCCTCAGCGGGCGGGAACAGGAAGAACCCCACATTGCCGGGCATGTTCTTGTCATAGTTGGCGTTCTCCCAGTCGCCGTTGAACGTAAAGACGCCCTCGCCCTTGGTGAAGCGGGCGTTGGAGTCGGTGTACTCGATGGCGTTGATGTCGGGCGGGAAGTAGCCCTTCTTGATCCACTGCTCGAGGTGCTGAGCAGCGATCAGGTTGGTCGGCGTGTCGATGGTTGCGCCGGGTTTCTGGAAGATCCAGTCGTTGATCGGCTGCACGGGGCCGTAGGCCGCCATCAGGTTTTGGAGGGGGAAGGCGAGCCCCATGCCACTCTTCGCGCTGCCCCACTGCATGATCGGCAGGAGGCCGGCCGCCTTCGCCTTGGCGAGCAGGTCCTCGAACTCGGCGACCGTCTTGGGCGGCGTGGTCATACCGATCTGCGCGGCCAGCTTCTTGTTGTAGAAGACGCCGGTCAGGCTATAGTTCAGGCCCATAGCATAGAGCTTGCCAGAGCCGCGGATGCCATCCGCCGAGACGCGGTTCTGGTTGAGTTGGGGCACGGGCCACTTGTCCCAGCCGAAAGCGGTGGCGTAGCCGTCGAGGTCCTTGAGCAGGCCCTGCTTGGCAAACGAGACCATGGTTGGCAGCCGGATCAGGTCGGGTGGGTTGTCGCCCGAGAGGAGGCGCGGCGTCTCGTTGATGAGATTCGCGAACTGGTCCTGCTTGATGTCCCACGTCACGTTCGGGTACTGCTTGGTAAACTCTTCGGCGAGCTTGAACGGGAGGTCGAACCCCGTCTCGAAGTAGGCGTTGAGGACGACAGGTTTCGTCCCGCAGCTCGAGGCTGCGGCCGACGGCGGCGCCGTCGGCGCGGTGGTGGCGACCTTGGTGGGGGCCGCGGTTGCGACAGCGGGTGCTGTGGTAGGAGCCGTTGTTGCCGCAGGGGCAGCAGTGGGTGCCGGCGCCGCACAGGCAGAAAGCAGCAGTGAGGTTAGAACCAGCAGGCTTGCCAGAGATACCGAAGTGCTTCTCTTGCTCATGCTTCCTCCTCCTGTGGAAGGTTGACGATTTGTCCAACTGAACGATCGGTGGCTAGATCATCAGCAAGAGGCACCTCCTTTCATCTATCCAAGAACGAAGGGGCCGCTGTAAGTAGTTCCATGAAAGCTGTTTCTACCATACTACCACAACTCCAGCCAGTTGTCAATACTCGACGTTTCTGTTTCTGCCGCAGGGCTCTTTCCGGGTCGGGCCCGTCACGCTGGGCGGCTCTTCTCAGAGTCTGCCCTGAGTATACCAGGGCTTGTGCAGCCCTGGGCCAGGTAAAGAAACTTGCCGCGACCAGGGGTGGCAGCCGGGTGTTGAGCTGCGCCCGCTCCCGGCCCTGCCCCCACCAAACGGTTTCGCACCGCGTGGGCGCGAAGCGTGTAGCCCGGTCGCTGGCTCGGCGGCCGCCAAAGTTCCTGAGCAGCAGAGGGAAGGGGTGACATTATGCAGTCTTTCGCTCGACGATGCTGAGAGGGATCTGGACATGCCTGGGCAGCGGGGATGACGATTTCATGTGCGACAACAGTATCTCCACTGCCAGTTTTCCTGACTCGTCCAGATGCTGGGAAATGGTCGTCAGGTCGGCATACTCGGCCATGTCGAGATCATCGAAGCCGATGACGGCCAGTTGCTCCGGCACCGCTACGTTGAGCTGACGGGCGGCCTTCAGCACGCCCAGGGCCTGGAAATCGGTCGCCGCAAAGATGGCGGTCGGCGGTTCAGGCAGGCTGAGCAGTTCCTTGGCCACCTGGCGGGTGTGCTCCTGGGTATACGGGGCAAGGCGCACAAGCGCGTCGGGCAGATCGACCCCCGCCTCTTTCAGTGCCTGACGAAAACCCTTCAGGCGCAGGCTCACCGGGTGGATGGCATACTCCGGCAGGTCGGTGTCGCCCAGAAAGGCGATCCGGCGGTGGCCCTTCCCGAGCAGGTAGGTGGCCGCCATATGCCCGCCTTGCAGATCGTCGATCTCCACACAGTTCAGCTTGGGATGCCGATATTCGATCAGCACGGTGGGCAACCCGTGTTTCACCAAACGGTGCGCCTCTGCGTCACCGACCGGAAGAGACAAGATGATCAGCCCATCCAGGTTGCCGGTCAGCGGCAGGGTCGAGAGATACCGTTGCAAGCGCTCGGTCGAATCGATCGTGTAGATGACCAGCTCGAGATTCTGGGATGACAGAGCGCCCATGATGCCACGCAGGCGTTGGATGAATGACGGAGCGGTGAGGAAGGGGGTGATCACGCCGATACGGCCGGCATTCTGCATCGCGCGGGCGCGCGCCTCGGCCTTCGGAACAAAGCCGAGTGCATCTATGGAAGCGAGCACGCGCTTTTGGGTCTCGGGATTGACCTTGTCGGGATCGTTCAGCACGCGCGAAATAGTGGTAGTGCTTACCCCGGCATGCCTGGCAACGTCATATATGGTGGGGCGATTGTCTTTCTTTACCATAGGGCCACCTGCACGGCAATGGAAGTGCTTTCAGTCTACCATCTGATACCAGTACTGTCAACTGGCCCGGCTCTGGGCCGCTACGGCCTCACTGAGCGCGATTGTCAGGAAGGGAGTATAATAGGAGGCATGTTGATCGATGTCCATGTTGGCGAAATCGTCCGCCTGCGCAAGCCCCATCCCTGCGGGTCGACCGACTGGCAGATCACCCGCGTAGGGGCCGATATCGGCCTCCGCTGCCTGGGCTGCGGCCGGCGCGTGCTCTTGCCGCGCGATGAGTTCCGCCGCCGCGCCAAGTGCATCGTGGCCCCTCCCGAGCCGCCGGCCGGCGACCGCTCGTAGGGCCGCTTGGCGAGGCACCCCGAGCACAACCCAGTTGACACTCTGGGCCTTCCATGCTATCGTCTGGGCGCATGGGCCGGGCTTTTTCCCCGGCCCGCCATCAGAGATGAACGAGCGAGCGGATCCGCCTCTCCTGTTGACCTCGCCGGTCTTGCACCTCTCGGAGGGCAGGGCCGTCGTGCTTCTCTCGGTGCAGCGCGAGCGGGCGCGCCCGGATCGCTGCCGCCTCGAGGCCACCGTGGTGCCGGAGGGGACTCTGCCGGCGGGCCTGAGGCTGGTGGCGCGCTGGCCCGGCGGGCGGCGCTCGGCCCGCCTCGACGGGGCTGGCTGCGGGCGGCTCAGCGGCATCCCGCTGGCGGCCGTGCAGGCCCTGCAGGCCGGAGAGGCGGGGGCGCTCCTCGTGGAGATCGAGAGAGTGGACGATGAAGGCGATGCGATGGGCTGAGCTGACGGCGGCCCTGCCCGGGGCGCGCCTGGTCGGCGATGGCGATGCGCGCCAGGTGAGCGCCATCGTGGCCGACTCGCGCCAGGTAACGCCCGGTGCGGTATTCGTCGCCGTGCCCGGGGTGAGCGTCGACGGCCACCGCTTCCTGGCCGATGCGGTGGCCCGCGGGGCCGCAGCCGCCGTCGTCGAGCGCGCCGAGGCGCTGCCGGCGGGCCTGCCGGCAGCCATCGTGCCCGATGCGCGCGCTGCGCTGGCGCAACTCGCCGCCGCCTGGGAGGGCTACCCCGCCCGCCGCCTGCGCGTCATCGGCGTGACGGGCACCGAAGGCAAGACGACGACCATCGAGCTGATCGCCTCCATCCTCGATGCCGCGGGCGAGCCGGCGGGCATGGTCTCCACCGTCAAGGCGCGCATCGCCGGCTGCGAGATCGACACCGGCCTGCACACCACCACGCCCGACGCGCCCGATGTGCAGCGCTACCTGGCGCAGATGGTCGAGCAGGGGGCGCGCTATGCGCTGCTCGAAGCCACCTCCCACGGCCTGGCCCAACGCCGGGTGGATGCCTGCGATTTCGACGTGGCTGCGGTGACGAACATCACCCGCGACCACCTGGATTATCACGGCACCTTCGAGGCCTACCGCGAGGCCAAGGCGCTCCTCTTCCGCCACCTCTCCAGCGGCGCCCGCAAGCCCGGCGTCGCCAAGGTGGCCGTGCTCAATGCCGATGACCCCTCCTGCGGCTACCTGCGCGCCATCCCGGCCGACCGGTATCTCACCTACAGCCTGGAGGGCCCTGCCGACGTGACCCTGGCCGCCATCCACCCGGAGGGAAGCGGCTGGCGTGCCGTGGCCCACACCCCCGCCGGCGCCTTCGAGGTGCACACGCCCCTGCCGGGCCGCTTCAACCTGGCCAACGTGCTGGCGGCCATCGCGGTAGCGGTGTCGCAGGGCATCCCCACCCCGGCCATCCAGGCCGGCATCGCGGCCTTCCGGGGCGTGGTGGGGCGCATGGAGGAGATCGACCTGGGGCAAGGCTTCAAGGCCGTCATCGATTTCGCCCACACCCCCAATGCCCTGCGCGAAGCCCTGACGGCGGCCCGCCCCCTCACCCGCGGCCGGCTGATCGTGGTCTATGGCTGCGCCGGGTTGCGCGACCAGGGCAAGCGCCCCATCATGGGCGAGATTTCGGGCCGCCTGGCCGACCTCACCATCCTCACCGCCGAGGACCCGCGCACCGAATCGGTCGACGCCATCATGGCCGAGATCGCGGCGGGCTGCGAGGCGGCGGGCCGGCGCGAGGGCGAGGGCTACCTGAAGATTGGCGACCGCGCCCAGGCCATCGCCGCGGCGGTCGACATGGCAGCCCCCGGCGACCTGGTGCTCGTCACCGGCAAGGGGCACGAGCGCTCGCTCTGCTTCGGCACCACCGAGCTGCCCTGGAGCGACCATGAGGCCCTGCGGGCGGCGATCGCGGCCCGCCTGGCGCGCGAGCGAGCCGGCGGCCAGGGTCAGCGCCTATGAACACGCGGCTCGGCACTGCGACGACAGCTCGCCACTCCACCGATAACCGGAGGGCGATGCGCACCACGCATCACGCCTCACACATCGCGCTCTCGGCCCTGCTCTGTGCCGCCCTGCTCCTGGCCGGCTGTAGGGTGCCGCCCACGGTGCCCGCGCCGCTGCCAACGCCTCGCCCCAGCGACACACCCCTGGCCGTGAGCCGCGCGACGCCGGTGGCGAGCCTGGCGCCACCGGCGAGCCCTGTGCCGCCGGCAACGCTTCCAACCCAGCAGCCCACGCCCACGTCGACCCCTCTCCCCACCCTGGCCAACGACCTCAACCTGCTCCTTCTAGGCACCGACCTGCGCGCCGCCGGCGACCCGACCTGGCGCACCGACACCCTCATCGTGGTGGCGGTGCGGCCGCGAAACGGCTTCATCGCCCTGTTGAGCGTGCCCCGCGACCTCTGGGTCGACATCCCGGGCCACGGCTACGACCGCATCAACGTGGCCGACTATCTGGGCGAATCGAGCCGCGGCCCCGGCGGCGGCCCCCAACTGGTGGCAGAGACCCTGCAGGCCAACCTGGGCATCTCGGTGGACGCCTACGCGCGCATCCGCTTCGAGGGGCTGGCGCGCATCATCGATGCCGTGGGCGGCATCACCATCAACTCGGACCGCGCCCTCGATGAGTGGTTCTGGGACGAAACCGCCCCCGACGGCGTGTCGCACATGGTGGTGGTGAAGGGGCCGCAGCACATGGATGGCCACCTGGCCCTCATGTACGCCCGCGCCCGCCACGACTCGAACGACCTGGAGCGCTCGAAACGGCAGCAGCAGATCCTGCTGGCGCTGCGCGACGCCGCCCTGCGCCCCGAGGTGCTGCCGCGGCTGCCCGCCCTGATCAGCGCCCTCTCGGGCACCGTCGAGACCGACCTGCGCCTCAGCCAGGCCCTGTCGCTGGCCGGGCTGGCCATCCGCCTCAAGCCCGAAGCCTTTCGCCAGCGGGTGTTCGACTCGACCATGGTGCGCGATTGGACCACCCCCGGCGGCGCCATGGTCCTTCTGCCCGACCGCGCCCGCATCGAACAGGTGTGGGCCGAGCTGACCTCACCCCCCACCAGGTAGCTGCCCGCCATCGGGCTTGACCCCTGGCCCTGGCCGGAGTAACCTGCCAGGCACTCGAAATCGGGGCCAACGCCCCCCGGCACCGTTGCTTCGCTGCGCTCTGTGGGTGGCGGCCGATCCCGTTCAGGGAGGCGCAGAGTGAAACGGGCCCTCAGCCTGATCCTGGCCATCGGGGCGCTGCTTGCGGGCTGCTCGCTGCTGGCCCCCGTAACCCCGCCGGCGGTCACGCCAGCACCCAGCCCCACCCCCATGCAGGCCGGCGATATGAACCTGCTGCTCCTGGGCACCGACAGGCGCCAGACCTCACCCGACTGGCGGACCGATACTCTGATCGTGGTGGCCGTCCGCCCCAAGGAACAGCTGGTGGCCATGCTCAGCATCCCACGCGACCTGTGGGTGAACATCCCCGGCTACGGACCTGAGCGCATCAACGCTGCCGACTATTTGGGCGAGAAGGAGCGGAGCGGTGGCGGGCCGGCGTTGGTGGCGGCCACCCTCAAAGAGAACCTGGGCATCCGCGTGGATGCCTACGCGCAGATCGACTTTGCCGGGCTGGAGCGCATCATCGACGCCGTCGGCGGGGTCGACGTGAACGTGCCGCGGCCCATCGATGACTGGATCGACGAGGGCGATGGCCGGCCGCCGGTGCACGTCACCATTGCCGCCGGGCCCCAGCACCTCGACGGGCGGACCGCCCTGCAGTACGTGCGCTCGCGCCACGGCACCACCGATATGGACCGCTCGCAGCGCCAGCAGCAGGTGCTCCTGGCACTCCGTGATGCCGCTGCCCGCCCCGAGATGGTGCCCCGGCTCCCCTGGTTGGCCAGCACCCTGGCGGGCATGGTGAAGACCAACCTGCGCCCCGCCGACGCGCTGGCCCTTTTGGATATGGCGCTGCATAGCCAGCCCCAGAGCTTCCGCACCCGGGTGTTCGATGCCACCATGGTCAGCGACTGGACCACCCCCAGCGGCGCCATGGTGCTCTTGCCCGACCGCGATCGCATCGAAGAGGTGTGGACCGAGCTGACGGCCCCGGCCTCGCCCTGAACTGCCGGGCGCCCGTAGAGCCGCCATCGAGAAACTTGGGCCGCCCGACCAGGGACCGGGCTACACGCTCCGCCCCCACCCAGGGGCTGGCCGAAAGCGGGCGCAGCTCGACAGCGGTCTGCCGCCCCTGGCCGCAGCAAGCTTCTTCACCTGGCACAGGGCTGCGCGAGCCCTGGGGTACCCCGGGTGACCACGGTGTGACTTGAGCCCTGCGGAGTTTGCCCTCCTTTCCAAGTGGATGTATATTCAGGCTACACGAGTTCCCCCTTCTGCCAGCCCCAGGAGGAAGCCGCTATGCGCGCCATGGGCAGGGTCGTGGTGGGCCTCGCATTCCTGGTCGTTGCTGCCAGTTGCTCGCGCGGCCACGCCGTCGGCTCGCCCGCTGCGCCCACTGGGGTGCTGGCGCCCGTGCCATCGCCCAGCCCTGCCGTGGGCGGCCGCCTCCCCGCCGTGGTTGCCCGGCTCTCCTTTTCGCTCCCCGGCGGCGATGCCTACAGCCCCCAGGCCACCGCCGTCGACGAGACGGGCCGCGCCGTGGTGCTGTGCTACCAGAGCAACCAGCCTGCGTCATCGTCGGCGCTGGTGACCATCGACCCTGCCACAGGCAGCCGCGGCGAGGTGTGGCCACTGCCCGGCCCGTCGCTGGGGCCGGTGGCGGCGGGCGGCGGCTACGCCTACGCCGCCTATCAGGACGGGCAGTTCCATCCCCATCTGGCAGCGGTCGACCTGGCGACCGGCCGCCTGGTGGCCGACGTGCCCAGCGATTTCGTCTACGCTGGCGATTCCCTGGGCATCGACCGGGCGGGGCGCATCTACCTGCCCCTGGCCGACCGCCTGGAGGTGCGCGACGGCCGCTCTCTGGAGGTGGTGCGTGCCCTGCCCTATGGCACGGTGCCCCAGGAGCGGGCGCTGGCCGCCGACCCGGCCCGCGACCGCCTGTACCTGGCCGTGGGCGAGCGACTGCGGGCCTACCGCGCCTCGGACCTCGCGCTCCTCTGGGAGACGACCGGCCTCAGCGGGCATGTGCATCTGACCGTCGATCAGGCCGGCCGCCGTGTGTATGCGCGCTGTGAGGCCTTTGAGGGCACCCAGTTCGTGGCGCGCCTGCTGGCCTTCGATGCGGCGGGCGGCCAGCCCCTCCCGGCCCCCGCCGCGCCCGCCGCCGGCCCGAGCCGGGTGGCCCTGGCGGGCGGGTGAGGGGGGGGGCGCCTGGGGGTT
>Ga0078972_1012837_pt1 | contig 14161 bp, 7 predicted proteins | sample YelNatPaOPGAMG01_FD_67568 | JGI IMG/M metagenome (GOLD analysis project Ga0078972, IMG submission 67568) | Hot spring thermophilic microbial communities from Obsidian Pool, Yellowstone National Park, USA - OP-RAMG-01 (SPADES assembly) (version 2) | ecosystem: Environmental > Aquatic > Thermal...
ATGTCTTCAAACTCATAAACTATCTGTTTGTAAACCGGAACATTCGAATGATAATCTATCTTTATGTTTTCACCTCCATACTGTATTAGTATTATAGTACAGTAAGTTTGAGATGTCAATCGTTAAGAAAATTGGTAATCAATTTGAAAATTTGATGTTATAAAAAGTGATATAATTTGTTTAAGAATCAGACAATAGAGTACAGTTCTTAAAACTTAAGGAGGTATTTTTTTTGAAAAAAACTTTGTCAACTCATCTTGAACATTCATTTGATCAACTCAGGTATGTTCAATTCGTCATGCAAAGAATTCTCGATGGATTGAAAATAGATGAGATAAAAAAGGAATTCATCTATAAAAATCCTTTTGCAATAAGATCAGAAAATGCGAGAAAAACTTACATAAATTGGATTATGAAAGATTACGTAAAAAGTTTCAAAGCCGAAGAACTTATAACCTTTGCAAGAATTATAGCAGATGAGAATATAAATCCTCAGGTAAAGAGAGAAATACTTTTTTGGAAAAATTGTCTTTCTGATGAACTTATGCGTTCGATTACCACAAATTTTATTTTTGAAAGGTATCAAATGAATAGATTATTCAAAAAGCAAGAACTAAGCGATTTTGTTTCAGAGAGAGTAACGCTAAAACCAGTAACAGCACATAAATGTGTAACGGGATATATTGCCTTGGTTGAAAAAATTGGCTTTCTCGCTTCAAAAGATGAAATTTGTCAATTCAACTTTTACCATCCCTACATTGAATCAATTATATTTTTGGTTTTTTATCTTTTAAATTCAAAGAAAACACCATTGCAAATCATCAAAGCAGAAGATTTTAAATATCTTTTGCTCTCAGAAAAACAGATTATTCAATCACTTAAAGAAATTCAATCAAGAGGACTTATTTCCTTTGCAATATCTGGTGATATTATAAGGATAGACCCCAAAATAGAGTTTGAGGTAATTGTAGATGCGATCAGATCCTGATATAACTCTAAAAGATAAAATACATCTACTCGAAGATTTATTCAAACGGCCCGATGAGATAAAGAGCAAAACAGAGGGCTCAAAGGTAATAATCCTGACAGTTGATCCAAAGGAAGAAACAAAAGCACTCGAAGAATTGCAGAAAACTTTTGACAGTATGAATCATATAGACATTTCTGAAGTACTTTTAAGAATAACTGATGAGTATGGACTTGAAAATCTTAAAGAAGACAGAGAATTCTACGGAAATAATTACAAAGAAAATTTTCTGAGAAAATTTCTTAATCTTATAATCGAAGAAATAATCAATAAATCCAGTGATAAAATAGTCGTTGTTTACAGAATAGGTATATTAAATGGTCTTTTGAGGATTAATCAAATAATCGAATCGATTACAGGGAACCTAAACTATCCGGTTATAATGATCTATCCAGGAAAAAGAAAGGGAGAAGAACTCCACTTTTTGAAAAATAGACATGTTACTTCTGTTTATCGTGCAGAGATAATTTGAGGGGTGATGAAATGCCAAAATTAAAAGACCTTTTCTCACTTAATATTGAGCAAGACATAAATCTTGTTATCAAGGCTGATGAACAAAATAGCGCGCTGGCGGAAAAAGAAATAGATGAATACATAGTTACTGAAGAGATAGAGGACTTACTTGAAAAATTTCTTCAATCTTATGTTATCGATTCAACAGAAAAAACAAATGTATGGATATCAGGCTTTTTTGGATCGGGAAAATCCTATTTTGCAAAAATACTCGGTTATCTTATAGAAAACCCTATCCTTCCGACAGGATTAACAGTTCATGATAAATTTAAGGAAAGACTGAATGCATCAAATAAAAAAGAGTTCATTGAAGGTCGTCTGTCACACATTGAAAAGATTAAAGCTAAAGTTGTTATCTTTGAAATAATTAAGGATAGTTCTTATTCAGAAAATGAGAAAATACAAAAAATAATGTTAAAAAAATTATTTGAAAAGTTTGGATATGCCAGAGATCTTAACGTTTCGTCGATAGAATATGATCTTGAAAAACAAGGATACTATAATGATTTCAAAGATTATCTTCGTCAAAAAAACGTTGATCCTGAAATAGTAAGAGAAAATCAGGGGGTATTCAGAAGATATCTGATGGATTATCTTACAAACAAACAGAATTTTTCTTCAGAAGATGCAATAAATTTTTCAAAATCAGCTATACATAATTACTTAGATGATTTGACACCGGCTTCTTTCACAAAAATTTGTCTTGAGATATCTGAAAAAATGAAGGAGAGGATTGTTTTTATAATAGATGAGATGGGATCATTTGTAACTTCTCAAAAAGATAATGACGGATATCTTGCCCAATTACAAGGTATTGCTGAATCATTTGCAAAAGATGGAAGAGGGAAACTTTGGCTTATAGTTACTTCTCAAGAAAAACTTGATCAAGTAACTCATCTTATCGAGAAGAAAAATAATCTTTCCAAGATCATCGATAGATTTCCGATAAGACTCGATATAACCTCGAAAAACGTAGATGAGATAGTAAGAAAAAGGATGCTTCAAAAAAAGACAGAAAAAATCCCAGATATTGAAAAGATATTTAATGCAAAAAAAGGAAATATTCAGGCAATTACAGACATAGGAACCTATCCTAAAACGGAAAATTTAGATAGTTTCAAGAATTATTATCCTTTCTTTGAATATCATATTCAGAGATTGATTCCTGATCTTATTCAATCACCGACAGGTAGTGTCTATGCACAGGCCAATGAAAGAAAATTGATATCAATAGTCGAGACGATACTTAAAAGTTTAAAGGATGAAGAATATACAAGATGTGTTAGTTTTGTTGATATCTTTGACAGTCTTGGTGTTTTTTTTGGTTCTGGCAGAATTGAACATATCTTCAATCTTGATAGAAAATTTGAATGTTCAAACAGCACGATTAAACCATCTGAAGTCATGAAGGCACTCGAAATAATGAGAAATGTCAAAATGAATTCGAATGAAGACGTTATAACAAAAGTTTTAATCTCTGATCTCAATCAGGATATTTACAAACTCAAAGAGTATGTTCATAATTGTGTTGAACTTCTCGAACAGGATCAACAAGTAACAGTTTATGATGGAAAAATAGAAATAGTTAGTGATATTGAGAAAGAATTCATATCCTACAAAGAACAACAAAGTATAACTTTGCCTGATAAAAAAAAGAAGATCGAAGAAATCCTTCGAGAGTCTCTAAATCTGTCTTTTACATACAAAGAAGAGGGACCATCAATACCTATTGAATGGTCTTATGACGAAAATAAACGGGGCAGATCAGGTGGTATTTTGATAAAGATAGAGAGTCTTCTTAAAGATACGGGCGAGCAGAATATTGAAGATGTAGAATTTGAATCTGCGAATCACAAAGAAACTATTTACGTGATTCCAAAACAAATGGATGAAATTGAAGAAAAAGTAGACGAGATTGAAAAAATAAATAAAGCAATAAATACATTTCAAAACCAGAATATCGAACATTTCAATGATATAAGAACAAAATATGAAACCATACTCAAAGAAAAATCCAATGAACTTAAAAAAGAAATAAGGTCTACACTTGACAATGGAATAATTATTTACTACTACAACAAAAAATATGTAAATGGAAAATTGGAAGATTCTATAAAAGAAATAATAAATTCCCATGTTATAAGCACTTATTATCCGAATATAACTTCTTACAAAGCAAAAATCGAAGATGTCAAAAAAATTTTGACAGAACCAAAAAACAAACTTTATCTTATAAGAACAGACAGTGATCATGCTGTTTTCAATAAAGATGGTGAATTGTTAGAAGGCCACAAACTTATAAATAATATATCACAGTTTATTAAGAAAAATACAAGAGGATCTGATATAATCGAAAACTTCAGCAAATCACCTTATGGTTGGACGCAGGAAACGATAATGTATGCCGTTGCTGCAATGGTAAGAAGTGGAAAAATCAGGGTAAATGAAAGTGATGACTACACCAATGATCAAACAATCTCGATTCTGACAACACCTAAAAATTTTAAAGATGCCAATTTCTCTTTAAATTATTCTATACCAGTTGAGGAAAAAGAAACCATCTTGAAATTTTTCAATGAAATTGCAAAGGAAGATAAACTCGAAATCGGAGATCCAAACAGTAAATTTTTAAAAGTAGGCGAGAAAGTCTTTAGAAAATTGGTAGAAGATTCAAAGTATGTAAATGAAACAATTCAAGTACTCAATGTAGACGAAAACCTTCCAACAGAAAGTCTTGATGTGAATGATTTAAATATCTTCTTACCAAAAATTGAAAATGGAGATTTGCAAGTTCTTAGAGATATCTATTCAAACATAAAAAGATTTCGTGAATTGAGTATCAAAATCTCTGAAGACAAAGAATTCATCAAGAACAATTCAGATAGTTTAAAGCAAAAAAAAGATTTTGTAAATCAAGTATTTGATGAGATCAGAAAGGTATCTTCGATAAACAAGGATGAAATAGAAAAAAATATACAGCAGTTCAAAAATATGATCTTATATCCTTTAACAAATAAAGAAAAAATCAATGAACTCTTTGAAAAAATAAGGAATGAATACAAAATAATTTTTAAGCCATTTCACGATGAAAAAGAAAAAATCTTAAAAGAATTTTCAGAACTCCTTGAAAACTCATCCCAGAAAAAGAACGAACTTGGAGAAATTGTCAGAGAACAAAAATGGTTTTCTGACTACCAACGAGAAATAAAAGATCATGAATGTACAGAATTAAAAATCACTTTTTCCTTTAAATGTGACAATTGTAGATTAGGACTTTACGAAACTCAATTGTTATCAACTAAAATGGAAAGTGATCTGAAAGAATTTCAAGAAGAACTTGACAAATTCATGAAGGAATCTTATGAAATTGCCAAAAATGTGCCTGTTGAGAAAACAACTATCATAAAACTCAAAAAGAAAATTAAGTACGGAGATCTCAAAAAAAAGATTTCTAACATTTCAACAGATGATGGTACCGTTATAGAAATAGAATTGGAGGATCAATGATGGAGAAAAACTTTCTGGAGATAGCGAAAAGAAATCTCGAAATCCTTCAAAAAACAAGTGCAACAGAACAGGATGTAAAAAGGCTTATCGTTGAACCTATTATGTTGTGGGCAGGTATTGATATTTACGATCCTAATGTTCTTCGAGAAGAATATCCAATTCAACAGATAAACAATTCAACAAGGGTCGATTATGCAATTCTTCTTAATGAGACACCACAAATAGCCATAGAGGCAAAAAATATCAGTGAAGATCTTAATGGAAGTTTAAGGCAACTTATAGGCTACTGTAATTTCGGAAACATCAGATTTGGTCTGATAACAAACGGTAGAGAATGGTGGTTTATAGATGAAACATGGCAAAATTCACAAGATCGTGTATTTTTAAGAATTGAACTTGGTTCTGAGTACATAGAACTTATAAAACTCATGAATCCTTATTTTTCGGACATTCTTGAAGCTTTTGCAGAAGACTATCGAAAAATTCAAAATGGAAGAATCTTGAACCGACAATTGCTTTGCGAAGAAACGATAAAAAAGATAAAAGAGAGAGAAGATCAAAAAAGATCACAACCAGAAAATCCAGAACTTCTGTCATCTTCGATGGAAAAGTTTAATGTGACACTTTCAGAATTTCTCGATTTCGTGTTGCAAAAAAATATGACAAATTTAAAGTTTCCGACAACAAGTATAATTTTAAATAATAAAAATATCGAGATAAAAAGTTGGAGAGGCATTTTATTGAACATAATTAGATCATTTGACAAAATTAATACTGACAGCTTTGATACACTTTTAAAAAAAGGAATAAAAATAACTGACAGCTCACAATACCACTTAATAACTTTAGAAAAAGAAACTCCTGATAATCGTTATTCCGAAGTAAATATTAAGGGTAGAATTGTTTATGTTTACACTTGGCTTAATGTGAATTACATAATAAAAGCTATCAATGCAGTAAAAAAATCAATGAATCTTTCAGATGATTATATAAAATTTTCACGTACATGGTTTGAAGAAATAAAAAAGGAATTAGAGGAGAAAAAATAATGCCTGATCTTGAAAAGACTGTCGTTGAGATACGTAAAATTCTTGAAAATGCTTACGATTCACTCCTAAAAAGGAGCGGTTTTTTTGAAGACAAAATAAAAGATCCTTTGCCAGAATTCAAGGAAATTCACGAAAGAATAAAGGCCGTTATCGAAGCGGACAAAGCACTCTACGGTTATGAAAAAGCGCGTCGAAAATTTATCGATGAGGCTTCATTCACACTCTTTAATAGACTCATCGGAATAAAAGTAATGGAAACACGTGGCATCATATCTGAAACAGTCATTACGAAAAGTATAAAAACAGATGGCAAAAGTACAAAACATTTTATTGCCATCTCAAAAGATCCTTCCTTGGCTTCCCAACCGGGGGAGGGGATAAATGAAGTCCTGAAAGAAACATTTGATAATTTTTCAAAAGACCTTGAACAACTTTTTGGTGAGTACCGTTATGGAGAATTACCAGTTGGAACAGATACAATGGCCGTCGTAGATTTGATAAATTCAATTTCGGAAGAAGAATGGAGAAATCATGACATAATAGGATGGATGTACCAATATTACAACTCCTTCGAAAGAAAAAGAATTAAAGCAAAAAAGAGTAAAATCGATGAGAACGATATAAAATATCAATCGCAACATTACACTCCCGATTGGATTGTTAAGTACATCGTTGACAATACTCTAGGGAGATACTATCTCGAGATGTATCCTGATTCTAAATTGTACGGTGAACTCGACATTCCAATTTCAAAAAAAGCACTCAAGGCCGAAAGAGAAAAAAAGAAAATCGAAGACATAAAAATTCTCGATCCTGCTTGCGGAAGTGGCAATTTTTTGATCTATAGTTTTGATCTACTTTATAAAATATACAAAGAGCAAGGTTATCAGGAAGATAAAATTCCTTCTTTGATTTTGGAAAATAATTTGTATGGCATCGATATAGACGAGAGAGCCATTCAACTGACGATTTTGAATCTTTATCTGAAGGTGCTCGATCACACAAAAAAATTCATCAAATGTACCATTAATGTCGTCTCTGCAGATTTTAACATGTTCAACGGAGAAAGACTCCGGAAAATTGTCTCTCAATATAGAGATGAAGAGATAAAACATTTCATTGAAAAGATCTGGGAGTATCTCAAAAATGCCAAAAAATTTGGTTCTCTTCTTATTAATATAAATGACCTGTTTGAAAAATTCAAAGAAGAATCTGCGGGAAATAAACCTTTGTTGTTTGACAAAAATTATTGGGAAAAGAAAGAAATTGAGATACTTGAAGACATAAAAAAATTTATAATAAATGAGAAAGTATATGGTCAAAATATAGCACAAGGAATGAATTTTGCCGAAATAATCATAGGAAAATATGACATAGTTGTCGCCAATCCTCCATATTTGGATTCTTCTGATATGACCGATGAATACAAAAAATTTGTTAGAACTAATTACAAAGATTTCGATAAAAATCTTTATGCAACTTTCATGAAAAGATGCGTCGATTTTGCCAAATCAGATGGATACGTTGGAATGATAACACCTCAGACTTTTATGTTTATATCAAGTTATGAAAAGGTGAGAAATTGGATATTGAAAAATCTTGAAATAAAAAACTTTGTTCAGTTTGGATTAGGAGGCGTTTTTGAAGATGTGTTAGTTGACACTTGTATATTTATCCTATCAAGACAACCAAATAATAATGAAGGAATTTATTTTAAACTCGATGAATTTAAAAACGAATTTAAACAACAAAATTTGAAAAACGGTATCTTAAAACTTAAAAATGAAGAAAAAGTAAATTATGTTTTTAAATTAAATCAATCAAAGTTTTTACTAATACCAGCTTTTCCGTTTGTATACTGGATAAGTGATAAAATAAGAAATTTGTTTGTTAAATATCAACCTCTTGAAAAATATGCAAGTGTGGTTCAAGGCCTTGGAACGGCAGATAATGAGAGATTTTTGCGTTATTGGTGGGAAGTAAACGAAGATGATATTTCAAAGAATTACGCATCTGATCATAAAAAATGGGTTATGTATGCCAAGGGCGGACCGTACAACAAATGGTACGGAAATTTATGGTGGGTTGTAAATTGGAAAAATGATGGAGAAGAATTGAAACATTTTGTTGATGAAAAAGGAAAACAGAGATCAAGGCCTCAAAATGAATCTTATTACTTCAAAGAAGGATTGACTTATACTTTAACAACAAGTCTTGGCCCTACATATAGGTACCTGCCATATAACTTTATTTTTGATGTCAAAGGAAGTGGCATTTTCTCTTCAAAATATAAAAAAATTCTTTCAATAAATAATTCTATTTTACTTTCATATCTTTCTAATTCAGTCCATCCGAATGTAGATTTTCAAGTTGGTGACCTAAGAAATATTCCCATCCCAGATCTTAACTCGACAGATTCTACAATATTGCAAATTCTTGCAGATGACAATATTGAGATCAAGAAAATACTTTACTCCTTTCATGTCATTGAAAGAGATTTCAAGTATGATCCCGTTTCACGGGGACTTGATCTGTTAAAGCAGAGTAGCAACGTTTCAATGAACAAGATTATCTACGAAAGTGTAAGATCATTTTTTATAAAAAAAGCAGAACTTGAGGCAAAATTGCTTTTAAATGAGGCAAAGATAGACGAAGAAGTCTTCAGACTTTACAATTTGTTGCCCGAAAGTTATTCGATCCTTGATGCTGTGATATCGACCGAATCTGGATCTGTACCTGAAGATCTTGAGGCTGTTGTCGAGGTGCTGTCTTCTGAAGGAATTCCTAATGGAATATATCCAGATCGAGAACTCACAAACTCGGAAAGAGAAGAATTGAAAAAAATTTATCTGACTCACAGGCATGATAGAGGATCGGGTAAGTCCGAAGCGATAGACGGGATGGAATTTGGGATTGTCGAAGAGATCTCTTCAAGGCTCAAAGTAAGCCCTTCATGTGTTGTAGAAGAAATAAAGAAGATTGATGAATTGCCAGCCGAAGCAGTCAAGGATGTCGTTTCGGAACATATTCAGGCTAAAGTTATAGAGATAATGCGAGAAAGCAAAGACGGTATAGTACCTCTTGATTCGTTGACAAATGAAAAAAATCTTTTTGAAAGGCTCAAAGAAAAATGGAAAGTGCTTGGAATAATAGATTATTATGATTATCTCGAAAAAATACTTGGTGTCGATATAGAAAAATATCTTTTTAGCAGATTTTTTGATGATCACACGAAACGTTTTAAAAACAGACCAATAGTCTTTCACATTGTATCCGACTCGAAAAATTTTAACTTTTTTGTACTTCATCACATGTGGTCGAGAGATAAATTGCTTTTGATAAAATCTCAATATCTTTCGAGTTCAAAATCAATTCTGAATAGCATTTTATCATCCGAAACAAACGATAAAAAGCGATCTGAAATAAATGATAAGTTGAGAGAAATCGATCGCATGGAAGAAAAGATCGATTTACTTTTAAAAACAGACTATGATCCAAAAGTTGATGACGGAGTTGCAAAGAACCTTGCTTATCTTCAAAAATATGATCTGTTAAATGGCAAACCGCTCAGCGAAGACATTATAAAAAAGATGATTAAATAAAGGAAGTGATCTTGTGTCTTACGTTGCCTCGAAAATAATTGAAAAATTGGAATCAAAGGACAAATCTCTTCCCGTTGTCATCGTTGATAACTTTGGGCTAATCGAAAGTGACTTTATATCCGAACTTGAAAAATCTGGATGGAAGTATCTCTTTCTTGACGCCGTTGATGATGAGTTTTTCATCATGATAAAGGCTGAAAAATGCAAAAGAAATGGAAATAAAGTTATCATAGTAACAAAAAATATCTCCGAAAGAGACTTTGTTCATCTTGCTGAGTATTTTGACAAAGGAAATTTTATAAATCTTGAAGTTAAAAGTATCGCACGCGAACTTGGTATCGATAAGGAAAATGACGAAAAAATGCTAATAGATATAATTAAAATAGGATTTTCCAAAGATAAGAACTGGTGGGATAGGGTAAATCAAAGGGGAATAGAAGTTCTTTTTGAAGAAGTCGAAAACAAAGTATGGGATCTCATAAAAGATCCGTCGTTGTGGAATGGAATAAATTCATCAGAGATGGATTTCATCGTCAAGGAGTTTTTGCCGCACAAGTTTGGGCTTACATTGCGTGAAAATCTGAAACCTTCAGAGATAGCAGATAGACTTATCGAAAAAATTTTTGAATCCTATTTCTTTGATAATCCATCAGAAGAGATAAAAAAATTCTATAAAAAATTGGAAGATTCAAAGGAAATGGAAAGTGCGTTTTTGAAAAGCGCTCAAAAATTTGAAGAAGAAAGAAAAAATGATCTTATCGAGAACATGGACAAGATCGTCTCAAGATCTAACCATCCTTTTTTTTACTTAGAAAAGGATCTTTTTAATAAGACAATAAATGACTTTCTTAATACTAAAAACAAAGATTTACTTCTATTTGCTAAAGAGAGAGCCAAATTGCGCAACACTTTCGAAGATAATAAAAAAGGGATTTACTGGAATGAATTAGCTCAACTTGAGGTTATTTTTGAACAAAGGGATCTGAGCAGGATAAATTCACTTGATGAAATAATCAAGGCATACGGTGATTTTGTATGGAAATTTGATCGTCTTGATAGGATCCTCGAAATAAGCAATTTACCTCAAGAAATCATCGAGTGGGCAAGAGATGAGATCGATTCAACACTTAAAAAGGTCAATTCGATCTGGCTTAGATTCTACGATCCGAAAGAAAACGAAATAACGAATCAAACTGGCTTATTAAGAAGAATTCTTGAAGAAGAAGGGAAACAGGCCGTTATTGTTGCAGATGCGCTAAGATATGAACTTGGATTATCTATCCAAATAGAAAGTACAGGAATCGACAAACAAGTCATCCCAATCATCGCCATGACGCCAACAATAACACCAGTTGGCATGGGTGCGTTATTCTCATCCGGTAATGTAAGAAAAGACTATGAAGAAAAGAATTTTTTCATCGTTGAAAATGAAACAAACAAGAGGATATCAGATGTAAAATCTCGTGAAGAAAATATAAAAAGAATTGTCAAGGGAATTGAAATATATTCTCTTGAAAAGATCCCTTCTAACGCTCCGGAAAAATTAATTTTAACGTCAAGAGATTTAGATGAAGCAGGACACAGCGAACTACTTAAATTCATTTCCCGAGAAATACTCAATGAGATCGCCGAAAATACAAAAAAGCTTATTTTAAGTGGATACACAGTTCATATAGTGAGCGATCATGGATTTTGCCTTATAAGAAATGCAAATAAAACAATTAAGGGAAAGCAAGATTCTTTTGATTTTTCAGGAAGATATAAATTGCTAAGTAAAAGTTCTGAAGATTTGAAATATGAAAAAATAAGAGAAACTTTCATAGCATACGCTGATTACAACTCAAGTTTTGACAAAAATGGAGAATTTTATCACGGTGGTATAAGTATTCAGGAAGTACTTATTCCCCATGTAATATTCAAAAATAAAAATAAAGTTAAATTGCAAGTTTCGATAGATAGTAGAAAAGATCAACTCAAAATTTTGAGAAAAAAGCGGACAAATGTAGTAGTGACAAGTAATGGCTTACTTGATGGAGAACCAAGAAAAGTCTATATTGAAGTTAAGAAAGAAAAATTTGATGCCAAAAAGCCTGTTGAAAAAGGTGAAAGTATTGAAATACCTATTTTTTTTGATGCATATCCCGAAGAACATTTTAAAATAGATCTGTATGATGCCGATGATGAATCACATCTTGATTCCATCGATGTGGTTTATCAACCCATTCGCGAAGAACTTTTTTGAGGTGATTTGAATGGAGATGGACGAACTTGACTCAAAGGTATTCAATTTTTATCACGATTACGTGATAGAAAAGTCAATAGTAAGAAAGATCAAGATCGGATATAATGTTCCCACATACGTTTTAGAACATTTACTTGGAAATTATGGAGATCCTTCAAGTGAAAAAGGGATTGAAAATGTCAAGAAGATCTTGAGTGAACATTATTTGAGATCGGACATGGCCGAATATATGAAATCACAGATAAGAGAACGAGGTCAATTCAGAATAATAGACAGAATAAGTGCTAAACTTGATATTGATAAAAATGAATACGTTGCCGATCTTCAAAATCTAAGTGTTCAAAACGGAATAATATCTGACGAACTTGTAATCGAACATCCCAAAATGCTTTATGGTGGAATGTGGGCTATCATTGATCTGAGATACGATTTCGAAAATCATCCAGGAAGACCTTTTGTCGTGGAAGAAATACATCCAATTCAGTTGTCTAACTTTACAAAAGATGATTTTGTCTCAAAGCGTTCGAACTTCACGATTGATGAATGGATAGATCTCATAATAAGATCAATAGGGCTCGAGTCATCGAAAATGACCAGACGGGAAAAATTTCTTCAAATTCTAAGACTTGTCCCCCTTGCTGAAAAGAATTACAATCTTGTTGAGTTGGGGCCGAGGGCAACTGGAAAATCTTTTATATATAGAGAGATTTCTCCTTATGCAATTCTGATTTCCGGTGGGAATACGACCGTGGCACAACTTTTTTATAACCTTAATTTAAGAAAAACAGGACTCATAGGAGAATGGGATGTCGTGACATTCGATGAAGTTGCAGGAATCAATTTTAAAGATAAATCTGCCCTTCAGATACTTAAAGATTACATGGAATCTGGTTCATTCGCAAGAAAAGTCGAAATTGTTGCCGAAGCATCAATGGTATTTAACGGAAATATAAATGACGATGTTCAAACTCTTTTAAAACTTTCAAATCTGTTCGAACCTTTTCCTGTTGAAATGCAGGATACCGCTCTTATGGATCGCATTCACGCCTATCTTCCTGGATGGGAAATAAAAAAATTGAGCAGTGACCTTTTGACCAATCACTTCGGATTCGCTATAGATTATTTCGCCGAAGTTTTGAGATCGCTAAGACAGGTTTCTCTTGTTAATGATATCGAAAAATACTTCACGCTCGGATCACAGTTGAATAGCAGAGATGAAAAAGCTGTTAAGAAAACATGCTCTGGCCTTATAAAGATCCTTTTTCCTAATGGAAATTATACCAAAGAAAACATAGAAGAGATTTTAACATTCTCCATTGAAATGCGCAGAAGAGTCAAAGAACAACTTAAAAAGATGGGTGGCCTCGAATTCTGGAATACCGAGTTTTCTTACATAAATAAAGAAACGAGAACAGAAAAATACGTTTCCGTTCCCGAAGGAGGAACCAATGTTATGATATCCCAGGATCCGCTTCCTCCAGGAACTGTTTATACCGTCTCTATGGCAAGTGGAAAAGCAAATCTTATCAAGATCGAAGTGGTAGTAAACCAAGGAGAAGGGAAAATATCATCAAGCGGAGGAGATTCAGATTTCAAAGAAAGTGTTAAAAATGTCAAAACTTATCTCGAATCTCAAGAGAAAAAATTGATGCCGCAGGCCGCCAGACTAAAGGATTACAATATAACAGTGCAAGCCACTCCAATGATAGGAAATGCCATAGGAGAAGATGTAAGCATTGCAATTTTCGTAGCAATACTTTCTGCAATTCATAGATCCACCATGAAAAAAGGTTTCGCAGTCATTGGTGAAATGACAATAACGGGTATGCTAAAAACGACCTCATCTTTTGTTGACAGATTGAAAATGCTCTCCGAAAACGGCGCAAGAACTGTGGCCATTCCAATAGAACATTTTCCCAATCTTGTTTCTTCTTTGGGCTCGCTCGAAAATATAATTCCTCTTCCGATAGCAAAGCCAGAAGATGCCTTTTTGAAAGGTAAATTGGAAGAATGAAAAATTTGGAAATGTGATTTTTTGGTACTTATGGGTAGATTATGCTTTTCATCTATCTAATAAAATCAAATAAGCCGGCTTTCGCGGGCTTATTCGATTTGATAAATTATTCTGGAACTGTTACAAGCCAACCCACAGGGGCGCCTGCTATCGGATGTGAAAGTGTACCTATTTGACCAATGATATCTATTTTTGGTGGTATAGGAT
>Ga0078972_1012839_pt1 | contig 14159 bp, 15 predicted proteins | sample YelNatPaOPGAMG01_FD_67568 | JGI IMG/M metagenome (GOLD analysis project Ga0078972, IMG submission 67568) | Hot spring thermophilic microbial communities from Obsidian Pool, Yellowstone National Park, USA - OP-RAMG-01 (SPADES assembly) (version 2) | ecosystem: Environmental > Aquatic > Thermal...
TAATTTGGCACAATCATAGGCAAATTCAAAAAAGATAGTAGGTTCTGTGTAAGTATAGGAAATACTTTTTGCTCTTTGGGCTTTAGCTATTTTTACAATATCTTTTGGTGAAGTTAATTTTCCAGGAACGCCTCCATAAATATGAGGATATTGAGAAATTTCAAAATTTTGACAAAAACCGCAACGAAAATTACAACCTACGGTTGCTATAGAATAACTCCATGAGCCTGGTAAAAAATGATAAAGGGGTTTTTTTTCAATAGGATCTAAATGTTCTGCAATTATCTTTCCATAAACTAAGGAGAAAAGAATTCCTTCTTCATTTTTTCTAACTCCGCAAATTCCTATATGATTGGGATAAATAATACAATGATGATTGCATAAATTGCATTTTACCTTTTTATCTTCCAGATGTTCGTATAAAAGAGCCTCCCTCATATTTAGCTATTGTAAGATATTTTTCAATTCTTTTCAATTCTTTTCAAAAAATTTTTTACCTCTTCGGTATAATCACCCTTACGTGATTTATAAATATAAAGAGGTGGAAGAATCCTTATTTCTTCTTTAGCGTTTTTAACTGCACATAAAAGAACAAGTTTTGCCTCTGAACCAGGATAGGAATAAACCAGTCTTAAAAGTTTTGGTTCAAGTTTATGGGTTTTAAGGAGATATATTAATTCTGCAAGTCTTAAAGCTGTAAAAACTAAATAAAATTTACCTCTGTTTTTTAAAAGAGAACTTACTTTTTTTAAAAATTCACTAAGATCACACTCTATATCCCTTCTGGTAATATTTTCAATTTCATAAGGACTTTTTCTTCCAGCTTCACTTTTAAAATAGGGAGGATTAGAAAAAACTACATCAAAATTACCAGGTTTAAAAGGTGGATTTCTTATATCTCCTTTAATTACAAATAGCCTTTCTTGCAATTTATTTTCAAGAACATTTCTCTTAAGGCATTCTATATAAAGTGTTTCAAGCTCTAAGGCAAAAATTTTTGCATGAGAAAATCTCTTTAAAGCGATAAGTGAAATAATACCAGAGCCTGCTCCAACTTCTAAAACTATATCCTTTGGTTTTAAATTTAAAAAATGGGCTAATAAAATAGAATCTATACCAAATCTAAAACCCCTTTCAGGCTGATAAACAATTATAGAGCCTTCTAAAAAAGGAGTAGGAACTAACTGCATAGCTTTTCCCATAAATAATAAACCACTTGATTATGAAGAAGTTTTCCTTTAAAGGTTAAAGATATTCTTTCCTTTTCTTCTTTTATTAAGTTTTCTCTTATCAAAGTATCTAAAGCATCTTTTGGCAGATAATAATTATATTTTCTTTTTAATTCTTTTAAACTTATACCTTCTTTTAATCTTAATCCCATAAATATATATTCCTTTGCTAATTCATAAGAATTAAGATTTTCAATTATTTTTAAGGGAAGTTTTTTTTCTTTTAAAAGGGAATTTAAATAATAATTTAAATTTCTTGGATTCTCCCATCTTAGATTTTCTACTCTTGAAGTAGCAGAGGGACCTAATCCTAAGTAGGGTTTAAGTTTCCAATAAAGAAGATTGTGTTTACATTCATAATTAGGTATAGCATAATTGGAAATTTCATATCTTTCATATCCGTTTTTTTCTAAGGTTTCTTCAATTGTTTTATAAAGATTCATTAACTTTTCGTCCTTTATCCAATATTTTTTTCCTTTAAAAATTTGATAAAAAGGTGTTCCTTTTTCTAAGGTTAATTCATAAAAAGACAAATGGGGAGGATTAAATTTTAAGGCTTTTAATATTTCCCTTTTAAGGGTTTTTTCTCCTTGTCTTTTCCATCCAAATATAAAATCTAAAGAAAAATTTTTAAAACCACTTTTTTTAATAAATCCTAAGGCTTTAAAAATATTTTTTTGAGTATGGAGTCTTCCCAAAAATTTTAGCCCCCTTGAAGAAAAACTTTGTACTCCTAAGCTTATACGATTAAACCCTACTTCATAAAAAGCTTTTGTCTTTTCTAAAGTAAGTGTTTCAGGATTTGCCTCTAAGGTTAATTCTTTGGGAGAAAAATTAAAATTCTTGGTTAAAAAATTGAAAAGGTCTTCATAAAAATAAGGGGAAAGAAGAGAAGGAGTTCCACCACCTGCATAAAAGGTGATAAAAGAAAGAGCTTTTATTTCAAATCTTTCTTCTAAAAAGTCTTTTAAAAGTTTTAATTCTTCCTTTAAAGCTTTTAAAAATTTATTTTCTAAATATTTTGTAACCTTTGTCTCAATAGAATAAAAATCACAATAGGGACATTTTTTTAAACAAAAGGGCACATGAAGGTATAATCCCAAATTTACTTTTTTCATTAAGGTTTCTTCAAATTTATTAAAAAGAATTTAAAATTATTTAGATGAAAATTTTCTGGAAATATCATCTTAGAGAATATACTTTTTATACTTTTTCTTTTTTTATAATATTTAGTGCTATTATAACTCTTGTTCAAGGAATAATCAAATTGCAAGATTTTTTAAATTTTAATCCACCTTTTAATGTGATCTTTCAACTTTTTATCCTTGTCTTTTTTCAGCTTCTATCTTTTATTTATAGTTTATCAGTCTTTATGGGAGTTCTTTTTGCTATTCATAGGCTAAAATATGAGAAGGAAGTACTTGCCTTTTGTTCTTTAGGTTTTTCCTTAGAAGACTTTATGAAACCTCTTCTTATTTTTTCTTTAATTAGTTTAATAATAACCTTTTTAGCCCATTTTTTTCTTTCTCCTTGGTCTAAAAGAAGGGTAAAAGAGATTCAGATAGAACTTGTTAAAGCTCAAGCAGAAAAATCTTTTCCCGAAAAAAGACCTATAGCCTTAGGAAAAGATTATTACCTTTATGTGAGAAAATCAGATTTAAAAGATAAAGCCCATTATTTTAAGAATATATTTCTTCTAAAAAGAGAAAAAGAAGGTAAAAAAGGTTTTTTCATTGCTCAAGAAGGAAGTTATTCTCCCAAAGAGAACATATTTATTTTAATTAAGGGATGGGGAATTTTTAGAGATCCTCAAAATAATATAGAGGTTTTAAAATTTGGAGATTATAAATTTAAACTAAATACAAAAACCTTTGAAGAAGAAAAGCTTTATTTCAAAAGAGGAGAAAAAAGTTTTACAGAATTAAAAGAAGAAATAGAGAAACTTAAACCAGGAACTTCAAGCTATTTTAAATATCTTAATGAATATTATCAAAGATTTTTCTTTCCTCTCTCAGTTTTATTTTTAGCTTTTCAAGCTTTTTTTCTTAGTATTTATCTTAAAACCTCTTATAGATTTTTGCTCTTTTTTATAGGAATTGCAGCCTTTCTGATATTTTTTATTTTTTATAATTTTTTTTCTTCCTTAGGGGAAAATGGGAAAATTTTTCCTTTGTGGAGTTTTGTTATATTTTATTTTTTAATTAGTGTTTCGCTTGTTTTTCAATATGTGGGATTAAAAAGAAAAAGAGAGTTATATTTATGAAGATTTATAAAAGATACCTTTTAGTTGACCTTATAAAGATAAATTTACTTTTATTGTTTATTTTTTCTTCCTTTTATTTTTTAGTTGATTTTTTTGAAAAATTGGGAGAGTTTTTATCTTTTAAAAAACCTTTTTACCTTTTTTTGACTTATATTTTTTGGAAATCCTTAGCCAATTTATATGAATTTTTTCCCTTTGCTTGTGGATTATCAGGAATAATTTTATTTCTTTGGTTGACAAGAACAGGGGAATTACTTGGTTTTTTATCCCTTGGATTTTCAAAAAAAGAACTAATAACTCTCACAGGAAAGGGAATTTTTCTTTTTTCTTTATTGTTTGGATTAGCAATAAGCATCCTTTTTCCTAAAGCAGCTTTTATGAGTCTTTATACTTGGGATTATAAGATAGCTGAGAAAAGAGAACAATATTTAGTATTTAATGAACAAATTTTTATTAGAGGTCCTGATTTTTATCTTATAGCTAAGCCTTTAGAACCAAAAGGTGAATATTTACAAGATATACTTCTCGTTTTCATAAATAAAGAAGAGTTAAAAAAAATTATATGGGCTAAGGAGGGATTTTATAAATCTGAAAAATGGATTCTAAAAGAAGTTATTACTCAAGAAGAAAATAAAAATTTTTCTCCTGAGTTTTTTAAAAATTTATCCGCTAACCTTTCTATAAAGCCAGAAACTTTAGTAATGGTAGAAAAGCCTTTAAAATTTTTGTCTCTGAAGGAGCTATTTGAAAGATATAAATTTTTAAAAATGGTTAATAGACCCTATAAAGAAGAAATTGCAGAAATATTTTTAAAGGTGATTTATCTTTTTTTACCTCTTTTTTTAGGGTTTTTTCCAACGATGGTTTTTGTTAAAAATTATACACCTTCTCAAGTAATAAGTCCCTTTTTAAAAGGGTTAATTTGGTATTTTATTCTATTAACTTGCTATTTATTTTTACAAACTCTTTTGAGAAAAGGTATTTTTATTGCGGGAATTTTGTTATTTCTTTTGGTATTTATTAGTTTTTTCACTTGTTTTTTTAAGAAAATCTGGTAAAAAAGTAGGAAAAAAATTTTTGGCAAGGAGGTTATCTATGTCAGTAGAGGAAAAAGTTATTGAGATTATTTCTCAAAAATTAAATCTTTCAAAAGATCAGATTAAACCTGAAGCATCATTTGTAGATGATTTAGGAGCGGATTCTCTTGATCTTGTTGAACTTGTTATGGCTATGGAAGAGGCTTTTGGAATGGAGGTTCCTGATGAAGAAGCTGAAAAGTTAAGAACAGTTAAGGATGTTATAGAATATATAAAAGCCAAAACAGGGGAACAATAATTTAGGAGTAAAGTTATGAAAAGAAGAGTAGTTGTAACAGGTCTTGGTGCAGTAACTCCTCTTGGAATAGGTGTTGAGGAAACTTGGAAAAATATTAAAGCTGGTAAATCAGGGATAGGGAAAATTACCAAGTTTGATGCCTCAACTTTACCAAGTCAAATTGCAGGTGAGGTAAAGAATTTCAAGCCTGAAGAATTTATGCCTGCTAAACTTGTTTCTCGTATAGATACTTTTATCCAATATGCTATAGCAGGAGCAAGAATGGCATTAGAAGATGCAAAGTTACCTTTAAAAGATCTTGGAGATGAGGTTGGAGTTATTATAGGTGTTGGAATGGGAGGGGTTGGACTTATTGAACATTATACAAGAGTTTTTGATGAAAAAGGTTATAAAAGAGTTAGCCCCTTTTTTATACCCATGATTATTCCTAATATGGCTGCTGGTCAGGTAGCTATTTTATTTGGGGCAAAAGGTCCCAATAGTGCAGTATGTACTGCTTGTGCAGCTGGGAATCATGCTATAGGAGAAGCTTTTAGAATAATAAGAGAAGGCAAGGCAAAAGTGATGATTTGTGGAGGAACAGAAAGTGTTATAACTCCCCTTTGTATAGCTGGATTTTCGGTTATGAAAGCTTTATCTACAAGAAATGAAGAACCTGAAAAAGCATCTCGCCCTTTTGATGCCCAAAGAGATGGTTTTGTAGTGGCAGAAGGTTGTGGAATATTGATTTTAGAAGATTTGGAACATGCTCAAAAAAGAGGGGCTAAAATATATGCAGAATTAATTGGATATGGTTTTAATTCAGATGCCTATCATATGACAGCCCCACCTCCAAATGGTGAAGGTGCTGCAAAATGTATAGAATTAGCTCTTCAAGATGCAGGTATTGAACCTTCTCAAGTAGATTATATAAATGCTCATGGAACAAGTACCCCTCTCAATGATGTAGCTGAGACAAGGGCTATAAAGAGTGTTTTTAAGGAACATGCTTATAAATTAATGGTTTCTTCAACTAAATCAATGACTGGGCATTTACTTGGAGGAGCAGGTGGTTTAGAAGCAGTAATAACTGTCCTTGCCCTTTATGAAGGAATAGTTCCCCCAACTATAAATTTAGAAAATCCTGATCCAGAATGTGATCTGGATTATGTTCCTAATTATGCCCGTCGTGCAGATATTAAAATAGCCCTTTCTAATGCCTTTGGTTTTGGTGGTAATAATGCCTGTTTGGTTTTTAAAAAATGGGAAAATCAATAGTAATAGCCTCAGATCACGCAGGCTATTTCCTTAAAGAAAAAATAAAAGAATTTTTAAAAAAAGAAAATTATGAAGTTATAGATGTAGGTTGTTTTTCTCCTGAATCTGTAGATTATCCTGAATATGGAGCAAAGGCTGTAGAAAAAATTCTTAATAAAGAAGCTGACTTAGGAATTCTTATTTGTGGAACAGGGATTGGGATGAGTATCTTTGCTAATAGATTTCCTGGGATAAGAGCAGCCCTTTGCCATGAACCTTTTTCTGCTAAAATGGCAAGACTTCACAACAACGCAAATATCCTTGTTCTTGGAGGAAGACTCATAGGTGAAGTTATGGCAATAGAAATTGTAAAAACCTTTTTAGAAACACCCTTTGAAGGAGGAAGACACGAAAGAAGAATTAATCTTATAGAAGAACTTGCTAAAAATAAATGGATCTAATAGGGATAGGAATCGACTTAGTTTATATTCCAAGAATTCAAAGATTGCTTAATCAATATGGAGAAAGATTTCTAAAAAAAATATTTTCAGAAGGAGAAATAGAATATTCTCTTAAAAGAAAAAACACCGCCTTTCATCTTGCATCTTCTTTTGCCTCAAAAGAGGCTTTTTTTAAAGCTGTAGGTGGATATAGCCCCTTTTCTTTTAAAGAAATAATTTTAAAAAGAGATTTTGAGAAAGGAACCCCTTTTTTAGAACTTAAAGGTAAAGCCGAAGAAATATTTAAAAAAAGGGGTGGTAAAAAAATTTTACTTGCCCTATCTCATGAAAATGAATATACTATAAGTATAGTTGTAATTTTAGGAAAATTAAAATAAAAGTAAGTATTATAAAAGGCTATCATGAAAGTTGTCACTGGTTCTGAAATGAAGGAACTTGATAAATTTGTAATTAATTCTCTTGGTATTCCTGCAGAAATTTTAATGGAAAGGGCTGGTTTAGGAGTAGCAGAAAATATTCTAAATTATTTCCCCTTAGAAAGATATAAGAAGGTTTTAATTGTTTGTGGACCGGGGAATAATGGTGGAGATGGAATGGTTTGTGCCCGTTATCTTTGGGATAAAGACTATGAAGTGAAAGTAGCTTTACTTAGTGATAAAGAAAAATATAAAGGAGAAGCTCTAACTAATTTAAAAATTCTTGAAAAACTAAATTTTTCTTTAGAAAAACCTGAAAATATTTTTGCTTTTAAAGATTTACTTTATTTTTATTCTCCTCAAATTATTGTAGATGCTATTTTTGGCACAGGTCTTAAAAGAGTAATAGAGGGATTTTTTAAGGAAATAATAGAGGAGATAAATGCTTATAAAATAAAAAAAGAAGCCAAAGTTGTGGCAGTTGATATACCTTCTGGAGTATGTTCTGAGACTGGACAAATCTTAGGAACTGCAGTAAAGGCTGATTTAACAGTAACTTTTGAACTTCCTAAGGTAGGGCATTTTTTTTATCCTGGAAAAGAGTATACAGGAAAGCTTGAAATTGTGCCTATTGGTTTCCCAAAAAAAATTATTGAAGAAAAGGCTCCTCAAAGAGAATATTTAGATTTTAATTGGGCTAAAAAGGTTTTAAAACCAAGAAAAGGTTATACCCATAAAGGAACCTTTGGGCATGTGCTTATTTTAGCAGGAAGTAGAGGGAAAAGTGGAGCAGGAGCTCTTTGTGCCCTTGGTAGTTTAAAAGGTGGTGCAGGACTTGTAACTCTTGCTTCTACTAAAACTCTTCAAAACATATATTGTTCCTTAATTCCTGAAATTTTAACTGCAGGCTTTGAAGAAAATGATAAAGGTGAAATATCTTATAAAAATTTGAAAGACCTCTTAGAATTAGCTAAAAATAAAAGTGTATTAGTTATAGGTCCTGGATTAGGATTGAGTGAAGAAATTAAAAAACTCCTTTTTGAATTAATATCTGAGTTAAACATCCCCTTAGTTATTGATGCTGATGCCTTAACTCATCTTTCAGAAAATCCTGAAATTTTAAAAAATTATAGGGCACCTAAAATTTTAACCCCCCATCCTGGAGAAGCAGTAAGACTTTTAAAAATTCCTAAAGAGGAAATTATGAAAGATCGTTTAGGTTCTGCTAAAAAACTTTCTGAGATAACAGATTCTATAGTGGTTTTAAAGGGACCTCACAGTATTATATATTCTCCTGATGGAAGATGTGGTATATCTTCTATAGATGAACCTGGTCTTTCTCAAGGAGGTCAGGGAGATATTTTATCAGGTCTTATAGGAGCTTTTATAGCACAAAAATATGAACCCTTCATAGCAACCTCTCTTGCAGTTTATTTACATGGATCCGCAGGAAGATATTTGAGCAAAAATTTAGGACCTTTTGGCTATACCGCTACAGATGTAGCAAAAACTATACCAAAAATTTTAAAGGAGCTAAGCGATGATAGACCTTAGAAGATATCCAAGATGTTTAACTAAGCTTCGCGCCTTTTTCCCTGAAGAAAACCAAGCTTATGAAGTTCAAAATATTTCCTACAAAGGATGTTTTATAAAAACGGATAAGAAAATTCCCATTGAAAAACTCGTTTATTTTGAAGTAGAAATACCAGATGTTGGGGTTGTGCCTATTTATGGAGTAGTTGTGCATCACGGTACTCCTGAAAACCCTGGGCTTGGTATAGAAATAATTGATATAGATAAAAATATGCGTCCTGTATGGAACTATTATTTAAAGGCACTTCTTTATATAGAAGAAGCTAAAAAAGCTTATCAAACCGCTCTTAAAGAAATTGGAGAAGAAGAAGTTTCAGAAAAAACTTCTACAGAAGAAAAATAGAAAAATAACTTAAAAGATCTGAAATGAAATTTATTATTTTTGTTTTTGGTCTTTGCATAGGTAGTTTTTTAAATGTAGTAATTTATAGGTGGAGCAAAGGTTTATCTATTAAAAAGCCTTTATTTTCTTTTTGCCCCTATTGCGGAAAGACCCTCAAATGGTATCATAATATCCCGCTTTTATCCTATCTCATTTTAAAAGGAAAATGTGCTTATTGTAAAGCTCCTATTTCTATTATTTATCCCTTAGTAGAAATTTTAACTGCAGTTTTTTTACTTTTAGTTTATCTAAAATTTAAGTTTCTCTATGGATGGGGCACCTTTCTTTGTTTTTCCTATTTTGTAGTTTTCCTTATCCCGATCACCTTTATAGATTTAAGGATAAAAGAAATTCCTGATTTTTTAAGTTTTGGGCTTATTTTGGGAGGCTTAATTTTTTCTTTAATAAATTTTAATCCTTTGCTTAATTTTGGGGAAAGTCTTTTATCTTCCCTTTCAGGGATTGGACTTCTTTTTTTAATAAATGAGATATATTATCAATTTTCTAAAAGAGACGGAATGGGTATGGGAGATTTTAAGCTTATGGGAGGAATAGGAGCTTTCTTAGGATACAAAAGTTTTTACTGGATTTTGGTTTTAGCCTCTTTTACAGGAATTTTAGCCTTTTTAGGGGTATATCTTTTTTATAGATTTAAAGGGATATCAAAGGAGCTAAATTTAAAGACAGAAATTCCTTTTGGTCCTTTTTTAGCCTTAGCAAGCCTTATCTATCTTTTTGCTTATTAGTAAGAGCTGTGGTAGGTCCAAATAACTTGGGCTCTTGTTGATGGATATTCTTTTACACATTCAAACCTTTTTACAAACCAATATTTTTTATTTAAAGTATTTATAATTCTATAGTCAAAATTTAAAGAAAAACCGCCACTTATACTAATTTGTAGTGTTTCGTTATTTGGGAAATTTCTTACTAAAATTCCTCGATAATTTTGATTGTTTACTCTGCTCCAAGTTAAATAAGTTACACCTTCTCCAAAAAGGACGCCATTTATATTAACAGTATCTGTATTTTCTATATAAGTAGCCGAATTTACCAATATAATTAAAGTTGGATTGGTTTGGGTTCCTATAGTAACAGGAGAGCTTAAATTTGTTCCATACCAAGCACATTGGTTAGGATTAGAACCCCAATTACATCCTTGGTTAAGAACTCTATTATTTGTTCTTACTTGATCTGCCAAGGTATAAAGATAAAGCATACCTCCTTGAATATTTATATTTTTACTGCTTCCAAAATCAATTCTTTTGGCAAAAACTATTACATCTTTTAGATTAAATTGGGAAGCAGTTGCACTAACTGTGCCCTCTGTAATCAGGATTGAATCTGATACAGTTGAATTTGATACAAAAGATGAGGTCCCAACATTTATATTTCCTTTAGCAACAATTCTTGTCATAACAACAGGACCTGCTGTGATATCTACACTTTGGGTAGTATATAATGCTAAGGGAGAAGGATTTGTTTTTGCATTTATTGTAATTTTTCTCTGTGTTATAATAATAGCATTCCCTGCATTATTTATAGTAACAGTATTATTAGGAACATAAATAAATTTTAAGCTTGGAGCAGTTCCATTAATATTAACATCATTATTTACCCTTATCCATTCACAATCGTTTAAGTCTGTTGCAAGATCTAAATTTCTTTTATTCCATGTACAAGAAGATGGAATAGAGGGAATTTCGGAGGTTCTTGGGAAATCAATTGTCATATTTCCTATAATAGCATTTGCTTCATCATACTGTCTTAGGTTAGGACAATTTCTGCAATCACTAATACTTCCATTAAAACTTATATCCTTTCTTGCATTCCACAAAGGATTGCTTCCAAGTCCCATAGGATAGCCTTCATAATTATCTTCTTTTTCAAAAATTCCAAGAAGACAAGAAAAACAATCAGCATTAAAAGCTAAAGAGACTAAATCTATAAATGGAACCTTTGATTTTATGGGAGGGGTTCCAAAAATACCTCTACTTTCTACATTAGTACAACTTCCTGTAGGAGCAGAGGTAGTTACAGTTCCTTGAGTAATAAAACCTGGAATAGTACAATTATTCGCTGAATCACATCCTGAAATTATTCCTCCACTTATATTAGCACTAACACTTCCTTTTGTAGTATAAGTTCCAATTCCATAAAAGCCTTGAGTTGAAGCTACAATCACTTGTCTTGCTCCTCCTAAATTTGCTTCAGCTCTTAAAGCACATAAATTAAAACCTTTTCTTGAAGTGCTCACTTTTACCTTAACTCCATCTATATTTAAAGATTCACTTATAATTCCTTCTTCACAAATACCTTCATGCACAACAATTCTTCTTATAGATTCATTTATTCCATAATGAGCAGCCTTTTGAAGTCTATTAAAAAGAGTATTTGCCCTTGTAGAAAGAAATCCCTGTTTGGTCATAACAGCAAGCCCAGCTCCAATAAGAGCTATAATAACAGAAAGGATTAAAACTATTAATAAAACATAACCTTTGTTTTTTCTTTCCATTTTTACCTCCCAAAATACCTTTCTACTGTGTAAGTTCTATAGTTAGGTGTTCCAGGATTTTCAAAATTTCTAAAAGTGATCCTTATCCTTATGCTTGCCAATTGGCTACTATTAGATGGATATTCTACCCAAGCTTTAAAGCTTTCAACAGGAGCAATATCTATAGTTTCGATACCATTACAATTATTTTCCAAATTCTGCTTTAAAATTTCTGCTATATCTGTTAATTTCATTTTTAACCATAATCTCCCATCTGGTCCATTTTCACAATAGAGATGAACTCTTTTGGGAGCTCTTATTATTATGTCTCCTCCTTCTAACCATAACCAAGTTTGATTACCTATTGTTCCATTATAAATAGTGGCATTTCTGCTTACTTGAGCATTATATTCATAAGGATTTAAGTATTTTTCATCTAAACATTCTACATTTTCAGGACTTAAATTCTTTAGTTTAAAAATTAAAACTTTAGTTTTATTGTTATCATCGGTAAAAAATTTCCCATATCTTATAATATAAAAACAGTTGTTATTTTCCCGAGTTTTTAATCTGCAACTTACTAATTGTGCAATATCTCTATACACATTACCTACTACCCCTACACCTTCTAAGTTTGCATAAAAACAAATTTCATCACAGGGTTCACCAGAGACCTTTGTAATACATAAACTGCTTGGAGGAGGATAAGTAGGATTTTCTGTATCACACCTTGCATCACATGAGACAACTCTTGTGCATACTACTGGATTAGTAGAATTTGTTCCGTTATAATTATAGCAAGGAGTTCCTGTCCCCCATCTACTAAAGATCCATTCAAGCTGAGCAATTCCTGCCCTTTGTATTTCTGTTATATCTGAAGTCATTTTAATTGGACCCTGAACTCTTTGATGAGCTATATAGAGACCTACTATAACCCCTATTATTAATACCCCTATTAAAATCACTATCAACATTTCTATTAAAGTAAAACCTTTGTTCATATTTAACCTCGATAGATGTAAACTTACTATTTAAAAATTTTCATCTCCAAATCTACATATAAGGTCAGTTAATCTATGCTGATAATTCCCATAGGTTGCAGTGACTCTTACTTCTTTACAATTAGCATCCCAAAATGAAGAAGGCGGTGTAATATTTGCACAGGTTTCATTTTTTTCTAAATTAATATTTAAATCTCCACATTGATATCTATTCAAATCTATTCCAGCTCTACAAGCCTCTATAGCAGAATTTGCAGCATTAACCAAACATTCCATTATAATTCTATCCCTTGTAGAACTTACAGAACCAGTAATTAAATTGGTAACACCTATTATTATTAAAGATAAAATTAAAATTGCTATTAGGGCTTCTACAAGTGTAAAACCTTTAATTTTTAATAAGCGCAACCTTCGCAACTGCTTGGACAATTTCCCTCACCTCTACAAACTCTTGTAGATCCCCTACTTATACAAATTATATAATATCTATTAAAATTATTATTATCAACACATACGTTTCCGCCTACTAATATACTTAATCCTCTTGGATCAAAAATTATATCTCCGGATCCTTTTATTTGAGTATTTTTTCCTTGAGGAATAAATTCAAAAAGAATTGTTCCACTACAAGGGCCAGCTCCTCTTTCAAATCCTACATCATAAACACGAATTCTATTATTATCTACACATATTCCTACATTAGTAGTTTTTGACATAGCAGTAATTTTTGCTCTATTTATAGTATATTCTAATCCTATTATATCATTATTAAATCTATTTACTTCTATAAATCTATCCCAGGCAGGAATAGCAAAAGTAGAAAGAATAACAATTATAGCAACCACTATAAGAAACTCAATTAAGGTAAATCCTTTTTCCATTTTAATAAGCCCTTCATAAAAAATTCAATAAGGCTAAAACCCTTACACTTTACTCCCATAATATTAATATTACGCATAATTTTTTAAAAGTAAACTTAAAAGGTTCAACATTTTGAGACCAAATTTTAATTTTTATGTTTTAGATAAACTGTTCTTATAGGAAATGGAACTTCAATCCCTTCCTCTTTATATCTTTTATGAAGTCTTTTCACGAATTCGTGAATTACAGGATATCTATCTGTATAACTTTGAACCCTCAAAACTACTGTAAAATTAATGCTAAATTCTCCAAAGGTATGATATCTTATAAAGGGTTCAAAATCAGGAACTCCTCCTGGAACCTCTTTCATTACCTCTTTTGCCACCTCAAGAGTTATTTTTTCAACCTTTTCTAAATCACTATCATAGCTTACTCCCACCTGAACAGGCACAGTTAAACCCTTATCAGGAAGAAAGTAATTAGTTACAATTGAAGAAGCAATTTTAGAATTAGGAATAATTACTAAGTTATTAGAAACTGTTTTTATGGTAGTATTTCTCCAAGTAATATCTTCTACAAATCCTTCAAATCCTCCCTCAATAGAAATATAATCTCCTGGTTTTATTTGTTTAGTCATTAAAATATGAAGCCCTGCAAAAAAGTTACTTAAAGTATCCTGCAAAGCTAATCCCACTGCTAAACCTGCAATCCCTAAGGAAGTTATAAAAGGAGTAATATTTATGTGTAAAGTGTCTAAAATTAAAATAAAACCTATAAAAAGGATTACAATTTTTATAATTATCTCAATAATAGAAACTCTTGGAGGAAGCTCAGTTTTTTCTCTCATGTAAAAATTAAGAAAACTCACAACAATCTTTGCAGAAACCCAAG
>Ga0078972_1012840_pt1 | contig 14158 bp, 12 predicted proteins | sample YelNatPaOPGAMG01_FD_67568 | JGI IMG/M metagenome (GOLD analysis project Ga0078972, IMG submission 67568) | Hot spring thermophilic microbial communities from Obsidian Pool, Yellowstone National Park, USA - OP-RAMG-01 (SPADES assembly) (version 2) | ecosystem: Environmental > Aquatic > Thermal...
CCCGAAGCTCGCCGTCCTCCCCGCTACCATGTATCCGCCGTCTGAGGTCTGAACTATGGAGTATGCTCCGTCCCAGGCAGTCCCGCCGAAAGTCTTTGCCCAGGAGAGGCCTCCGGAGCTCGTTAGTTTCAGTATTAGACAGTCTCCGCTACCGGCGCCGAAATTCTCCGTGTATCCTGCGACCGCGTATCCGCCATCCGAGGTCTGGACTATGGAGTAGGCTTCGTCCCAGCTTGGCCCGCCGAAAGTCTCTGCCCATGAGAGGCCTCCGGAGCTCGTGAGCTTGAGGACGAGGAAATCCCAGAAGCCGGAGCCAAAACTCCCTGTCCATCCCGCAACAGCGTAGCCGCCGTCTGAGGTCTGGATTATGGAATAGGCTTCGTCGTTGGTCCCACCCCCGAATGTCTCTGCCCAGGAGAGGGCTCCGGAGCTCGTGAGCTTGAGGACGAGGAAATCAGAAGAGCCGGCGCCGAAACTTTCTGTCCATCCGGCTACTGCATAGCCGCCGTCTGAGGTTTGGATTATGGAAGAGGCCACATCCCAGCGCATCCCCGCGAATATCTCGGCCCAGGAGAGGCCCCATGAGCTCGTGAACTTTATAGCGATTGGATCAAAGTCGCCGAACACGGAGTTCGGTGTGCTGCCGGCCACAGCGTAGCCCCCGTCGCTGGTTGGAATGACCGAGAAGGCGTAGTCCTGCAGACTCCAACCGTATGTCCTCGCGATCAGCGCCTGATATATCAGCATAGTTATGGTTATGTAGGTCATATCAACTGCTCCTATCGTTCAGGTTCAAATTATATACTAAACTGGTAGGTAAACTCAAGCGCGACTCTATAGTTAGAGAAACCTCTCGGCCCAGGTTTACCCTGGCTACCCACGCTCCTTGATCCCGCCAGCTCTCTTGCCCCAAGCTTTGTCCCATGCTTCTGAAAATCGGCCGTTGGCTCTTCAGGAACCGGGGTTGGCTCGGAGCACCCTTTTTTGCCCTGGCCCTGGTTTTCGCGAGGCCGTCGTTCGTCCTGTTATCAGCGGGGATTGCCCTGGTCATCGTAGGTGAGATGGCCCGGTGGGCCTCGGTCTCCTTCTCGGGTTCTACAACCCGTTCGTCCCGCATTGAGGCTCCCCGTCTCGCTACTGAGGGGCCATACGCCTGGACGCGCAACCCGATATACTGGGGGAACTTCCTGGTTGGCCTGGGGATGACCATTTCCTCAGGAGCGCTTTTCCCTTGGCTGGCTGTTGCCTTCGCGATTCTCTTTTGGGCTGAATACTCCCTCATTATCCTCGCGGAGGAGGATTACCTGAGGGGGGCGTTTGGCCAGGAATTCGCGGATTATTGCGATAGGACCCACCGTTTTTTAATCGTCCCCAAAAGGGCTAGTTGGCGCGGGGGAAACTGGCTGTCCGCCCTCAGGTCCGAAAAGAGCACCATCCTATTGACCCTCGCGTTTTACCTCCTCCTGGCGCTCAGAACGGCCCTCCTCTGAGGCGGCGGACGCGTCCTCGTGGTCTGAGGGAACAATTCCAGGCACGATGGCCTGCCCTTACAATATAATTTATTCATGCGGGCGATTCTCTCACCGGATGAGATGCGCGAGATGGATGAGTTCACGATAAAGAGGCTCGGGGTTCCCGACGCTGTTCTAATGGAATCCGCTGGACGGGGCTGTTTCTCTGCCCTGGCGGAGATGTTCGGGGACCTCGCGGGAGCCTCTGTTGTCGTTGTTGCTGGAAAGGGAAACAACGGCGGCGATGGCTTTGTGATGGCCAGATACGCCTCCTTTGCCGGCGCCGGGGTCAGGGTCTTCCTCCTCGGAAAAAGGTCCGAGCTCAAGGGCAGTCCGAAGGTATACGCAGGTGTCCTTGAGAAGCTGGGAATTGAAATAGAGGAGATAACCGCAAAAAGCGAGGCTTTCAAGGATGCCCTGGCGGACGCCGATGTTATCGTTGACGCTATTTTCGGAACCGGGTTTTCGGGAAAGGCTGAGGGGCTTTTCGCCTGGGCAATAGAGTCCATAAACGCTTCCGATGGCTTTGTTTTTTCGGTGGATATACCATCAGGGGTTGACGCGGGCACGGGGAGGGTTCTCGGGCCAGCGGTGGCGGCTGATGCGACCGGAACCATGGCTTACCCCAAGATAGGCCACATGATTTACCCTGGGAGGCTATACGCCGGAGAGCTTTTCATTGTTGATATAGGGATACCCCCCATCCTGGAATCCTCGGCCAGGCGATGGGTCCCCGATCGCGAGGACATCGCTGGTATAATACCTCTGAGGCTCGGGCCTGAGAACAAGTCCTCTTTCGGAAGGCTACTTATTGTTGCTGGCTCCTGGCAATACTCCGGCGCCGCGCTCCTGGCGGCCAGAGGCGCCCTGAGGGCAGGGGCCGGCATAGTCTATCTCGCCGTGCCCGAGAGCCTGAAGCCTCACCTCATCGGCAAAGTGAGCGAGGCAATACTCGTCGGCCTTCCTGAGGAGGGGGGCTCCATTGCCCCCGGCGGGCTGAAGGAACTGAAGGGTCTGAGGCCGGATGCCCTGGTCCTTGGCCCTGGACTCGGAAGGACCCAGGGAGCCAAAAGCGCCGCCCTGGAGATCCTTGATGGGCTTGATATCCCGGCAATCGTTGACGCTGATGGGCTGTGGGCGATAGCCGGGGAACTGGACGATATCCTGAAAAGGAGAAGCTCTCCCCTCATAATCACCCCTCACCCCGGAGAGATGGCGCTTTTCACGGGAGGGAATCCGGCCGAGATAGACGAGGACCGTCTCCGCGTCGCGGAGGATTTCGCCTCATCCAGGGACAACCTTATCCTCGTTCTGAAGGGCGGCCCAACCGTCATCGCCACAAAGGACATCACATACCTGAACCCAACCGGCAACCCAGGAATGGCTGTCGGCGGATCGGGGGATGTGCTCGCGGGAGTCATAGGCTCCCTGCTCGCTCAGGGCGTCTCGGCCGAGGACTCCGCGCTCGCGGGGGTGTATCTGCATGGGCTTGCCGGGGATATAGCCGCGGATAGCCTCGGAGAGGCATCCCTGATCCCCTCTGACATAGCCGATTTCCTGCCGGATGCCATCATAGAGACCACCGAGGGGCCCGAGGACGATGATAGCTCTCATACTGGCGTTTGAGGTCCTTCCCCTTCCTGACCTGGCCCGGGTCAATTCCTTGTGCAGGTGGGGAAACAGGCTCTACATCGCAGGCGACGGGGGGGTCGGAGTTGTCATCCTTTCCTATCCGCCGAGGCTGGAGCACGCTATTGCGACTGAGAAACCCGTGAGCGTAGCCGCTCCCGATCCCACAAACGGGGATGTATATTTTATATCCGACGGGTGGCTTTGGCGCTGGTATCCCAGCTCGCCTCAGCCCTTCATGCTTGCCCAGGCCAGCGCGAGGTCCCTTGGGGTTGGATCAAGGTTCCTCTACATGGACGGCCGCGCCTACTCAAAGGGCGGGTCCCCAGCAAGCGGCGACCCATCGGCCGACGGGGTTGTCTGGGCCGGAGAACGCGCAAACGCCAAAAAGGGCGACACCATAACCCTCTTTCTCACCCCATATTATCTGCCAACATTTGAGATGGGGAATGTGGAGATGAAAGTATTCTACCCGGATATGCGCGACCTCTGGGTAGGGACAGGAGGCCGAGGCGTCTACAGATACAGGATGGAGACCTGGATACTCCAGGAATCCCTCTGCGTTTCCCCTCCCATGAGAAGGGCCTACGCCCTTGATGGCGATTCCACGGGGCTCTGGGCCATAGGCGACAGCGCCGCGTCCCGATTCCTGGATGGGTTCTGGCTCACATATACCCAACGGGGAAGGCTTTTCTGGTGCGGCGGGGGCGCGGGGATTGCGGTCAAGGACACCCTTGTTTTTCTCGGGATGACATGCGGTCTAATGCGAAAGAAGGGCGAAAACTTCATACTTACAAGAACAGCGAGGCCCGTTCGCTCAATAGCGCTCAGGGGCGAAAGGCTCTGGGTTGGGACCGAAGGAGGATTGCTCACAGGTAGCACCAACACCAACGAGCTTTCGGAGATGCAAGGATTCTCAGCTCTCAGGATCAACGAGATTCTTCCGGGCCCGTGGGGAACCCTTATCCTCACGGACGCTGGCGCATACCTCGTCTCGGACAGCCTCACCATTTCCAGGCTGGAAGATCCGAGGGCATTTCTCTCCGGAGAGGCCTACTGCGGCTTCCTCATTGCTGATACGGCATTTATTGTGGGGAACGGGGGCCTCGCGATCTGGGACGGCGCGAGCTGGACCTACATGAGCCTGCCCTTTTCTCCTATATCCCAGAGGGCACACGGCGCTGGAGGCAACGGCAAATACCTCGCTTTTGCCACAGAGAACGGCGCTTATTTCATGGACAGGAAGGGCTCGCGGTGGGATAGGATAACCACATTCCACGGCCTTCCTTCGGACTTCTGCTGGGATGTGCTATTGCTCGGAGATTCGGCCTACCTGGCCACCGAGCGCGGCCTGGCAAAGGTATATCTGAATAGGTGATGTGAAGCTCAATGACTGAAGGCCAGGGTTCTAGCTCTACCTTCCCAGGTCGGACTTTCTAGTCCGACTGAATAGGTGAACCTGGGGGAGCTATCTGATGATCTTCAGCGCCTCCAACTTTTCCCGATACCTCAGAACAGCCATGTAGATGCCTTTTGCCCCAAGACGGGGGATGAATGTATGCCCGCCTGAGGTCAGGACCCCGTCATAAAGCCTTTGGACGAGCCGGCCCTGCGCGTCGTATAGCGTAAGCGAAACCTGGGCTTTCTCTGGCATAAAAAGGTATATGCCCTTGCCCATAGCCCTGAAATCAAACCCCTTTTTGAGGCCTCCCTCTCCGATACCCAGAATCCCGCAATTCGTTGCCCCTGCCGGGTCATCCATGGCGAAAACGCGGTAGCCCTGGGCATCAGGGTAAGCAGTCCCAACGATTATCTCGGAGCACCCGTCCCCATCTATGTCCCCGGCAAAGGGCGAGTGAACATCGTAGGCCAAATTTATCTGCCAGGCCACGCTTCCGTTCTCAGCGTTGAGGCAGTATAGGATTGAGGTATCTGCTTGCGGAACAAGGTATTCAAACCTGTTGTCTCCGTCTATGTCAACCAGAACGCCGGGGGTGTGCACAACGCCGGCAGTTGTAAAAGCCCACTTCAGGGTCCCGTCTGAGCCCTCCAGGCAGTAGAGCGTGGAGTCATAGGAACCTACTATGACCTCAAGCTCTCCGTCGCCGTCCAGATCGGCTACTGAGGGAGATGACCAGACCCAACCTCTGGTCCTAAAAGCCCACTTCTGAGCGCCGTCTGAACCTCGCAAGCAGTAGAGCGTGGAGTCAAAGGAACCTACTATGACCTCAAGCTCTCCGTCGCCGTCCAGATCGGCTACTGAGGGAGATGACCTCACCCAGCCCCCGGTTGCAAACGCCCACTTCTGAGCGCCGTCTGAACCCCGCAGGCAGTAGAGCTTGTAGTCTCCGGACCCCACTAATACCTCCATCTGGCCGTCTCCGTCGCAATCGGCCACAGCGGGGGAGGATTCCACCCAGCCCCCGGTTGCAAACGCCCACTTCTGAGCGCCGTCTGAACCTCGCAGGCAGTAGACTTTCCAGTCCTGTGAGCCTATCACAACCTCAGCCTGGCCATCACCGTCGCAATCGGCCACAGCAGGGGTAGAAAACACTTCTCCGGCGGCTCTGAATACCCACTTCTGAGCGCCATCTGAACCTCGCAGGCAGTAGACCTTCCAGTCAAAGGAGCCTATAACTAAATCAAGCCGGCCGTCCCCGTCGCAATCGGCTATAGCGGAGAACTGCCATTCAACCATGTTTCCGGTCGCGAAACGCCACTTTATCACCGGGCTTGTTATAGCGCCCCTCAGGAGCTGAACCGACTGGTGGGAAGGCTCGCCTCCCCACATCGGCCAGTCCCCGTAGACCACAGCCACGAGCGTTGATATGGTTAGCCCTGTCATCTCTTTACCCCCATGTTTAAGCTCACATTATAACATTCTTCCTGATAAAAAACAACCAGACGATCTTTCTATTCCGATGGCGTGTTGGAAAACCCGCTTGGGAATAAAAATTGAACGGGCAGGTGAAACCCCATCTGGACGATGCATTTTGCGCGGTGGGCAGGTTATAATTTCCGTGTGGACGAGGATTACGGCACCTTCAAGGATTGCTTCCGGGCGCCCGTGCATCGCTGGTTCAAATATCCAGCCGGATACTCCTTCCGTCTTGTCCAGGAAAAAATAAGGGAATATTCGCTTGGCTCCGGAGACCTCGTTCTTGACCCTTTTGTTGGCTCCGGAACAACCCTGATAGAGGCTATGAAGGCGAGGGTGCCGTCGGTCGGGGTTGAGAATCACCCCTTTGTAGCGTGGGTCGCGAGGGTGAAGACCCGTTGGGATATTGATCCCCGCGCGGTGAAGGTCCTCGGGGATGAGCTTCTCGCGGGGCTTGGCTCGCGCGAGGAAGACCCTGATTCCCTGCCCGAGCTTGTGAAAAAGTGCTATTCGCCGGAAAACCTCGGGAGGCTCCTTGCTATAAGGGACGCTATTGAGGCATCTGATTGGCCCGAGGCTATTAAGGATTTCATGAGTCTCGCGCTCGTGGACACCCTGAGAGCTGTTTCTTCGGCTGGAACGGGTTGGCCCTACATAGCGCCATCGGAGTATCACAGAAAGACTTCCGAGCGCGAGGCTATCCCCGAGTTCAAAAGGGCCCTATACGGCATGATCGCCGATCTGGAGATGGTTAAGTCCGTCTACCCGGATCCCGCCAGGGCACAGGTTTTACAACAGGACGCGAGGAGCATGGACGAGATTGAATCCGGAAGCGTGCGCCTGGCCATAACATCCCCTCCATACCTGAACAATTACGATTACGCTGACAGGACGAGGCTTGAGATGTATTTCATGGGTTGGGCGAGCTCCTGGGCCGAGATAACCGAGAAGGTTCGGGAAAGGCTCATCGTAGCCGCGACAACCCAGGTAAGGCGCTCGGACTTTGATCCCGCCCGGGCGCTTTCGGAGGAGGTCCGAGATGCCTCGCCTGAGGCCTACGGCTATCTATCGGATGCAATAGCGAGGCTTAGGGAGATAAGGCTCCAAAGGGCCGGGAAGAAGAGCTATGACCTCATGGTAGCAGGCTACTTCAACGACATGGTCAAGGTTCTGAAGGAGGTGAGGAGATGCCTCAAGCCTGGCGGGCATTTCCTGCTTGTTGTGGGGGACTCAGCGCCCTACGGGGTTCACATCCCGACCGATGAACTCATCGCGAAGATCGGGCTTGGTGTTGGTTTCAGGGAATACGGGATAGAGGTTTTGCGGAAAAGGGGCGAGAAGTGGAAGAACAACCCGCAGAGGCACAGGGTTCCCCTGCGGGAAAGCGTGATAACTCTGAGAAAATGAGAGCTGTAATCCAGCGGGTTTCGCGCGCCAGGGTCATCGTTGAGGGCGAGCCGGTCGGCCAGATAGGCGAGGGGCTTCTCGCCCTTGTTGCTTTTGAGAGGGGGGACGACGAGGCAGTGGCGAGAAGGACAGCCGAGAAGCTCGCTCGCCTCAGAGTCTTTGAGGACAGCTCGGGCAAAATGAACCTCTCCGCGCTTGAGCTGGGAAAGGAAATCCTGCTCGTGCCGAACTTCACCGTTGCCGGTTCAACACGGAAGGGGCACAGGCCGTCCTTTGACAACGCGATGGAGCCCGGAGAAGCCAGAGAGCTCTTTGAACTTCTGGCAAAATCGGTTGCAGAACTGGGCCTGAAAACCGAAAAAGGGGTTTTCGGAGCTCACATGCATGTTGAGCTCACCAACGACGGGCCTGTGACGGTGCTGTTGGAGATATAATTACTCATCAGGTGAAGGCCATTTTCTCGGATTGAACTTATATGAAACTATGTCACCATCCTTAACATTTACATATATCTCGTAGTCCCCTGCGTAGCCATACTCTGCGTGATAAGGGCCAGTAGCCTTCCAGCACAAAACCCCATTCTTTTCAACAGGGCCCGTCATCCTCTCACCTAGTTCGCGGACAACCTCGTATCCTTTGGAAGCAACAAAGTCCTCCACCTTTTTCCAGGCCTCCTCTTTAGTTATCTCGTATCCAACCTTCTTCACCTCTAGATCCGCTTCCCTCGTTATCTTCCAGAGCTTGCCTTGTTTTTTCATGGCCAGCTCCGAAACGACATGAACCTCCTTGCCTTGCCAGTAAGCGTATTTCTCGTAGTTGACCGTTGCCTCATCGTCTTTGAACTCCCACTTGGGATCCACGACCTCCATCCGGAAATCAGAGCCAGGCTTGAGGGCTTTTGCTTTGTCTTCTATCAGGTCCCTTTTCTTGAAATTTTTGGAGTAGTAGAAGACCTCGTCCGCGTAAAGGGTGTCCAGGGCCGAAAGAGTGTGGTTGTTGTGCGCCTCAACCCATGCCTTGAAGACCTCCTCAGCCTGCTTTTTCGTCTTATCGGCTGACTCTTCTTTGTTCTTCAATAGGCCGCATCCAGCGGCCAACCCCAAGGTCAGAGCCAGAAGAAAACTGAACCTTTTCATGGCCTACAGATTATAACCCACAGCACCTGACACACTCAAAGCCTCGCGCCTACTTGAGAATTTCCAAGTTTAGCCTCCTGACCCCCTTTCCCTCTCCCACTTCCACGAAATAGACCCCTGGCCCCCCTATTTCGCTTGACCTGATGGCGAGCTCCTCGGCCCTCTCGGCCCTCATTACCTCCCTGCCGGCCGCGTCGTAGACAGAGACCCTCTGAGGCGAAGAAAGCCGGAGGATCGCGCGTTCCCTCGCTGGATTAGGGTATAAATAAACCGCTCCATCAGTATCAGTCTGCTCATCCGCGCCCACAGGAGCCCACCTCACCTTGTAGACCTTTCCCGTGCCGGCGTTGGTCCCAACCCACATGAACCCGCCGCCGAAAGCGAGCCCAGCGCAGTAGCTCCTCGGAAACGCCTGGGAATATACGATGGCCTTGGTCCCCGTATCTATGCCGTATAAAGTGTTTCCGGCGCTCATTATGTAAAGATACTGGCCGTCAAACTCGCAATCGTGGGGCGAAAAGGGAAGGCTCCAGCTTCCGTTTGAGACCATGCCCGATGGATCAATCCTGTAGAGCCGGTTCTCGTCCTGATCCGTATACCAGAACCACCTTCCGTCCCAGGCCATGCCGTATGGGTATGGTGTTGAGGGCGCAGAATATGTCCCGTCCTGAGAGCCGTCTCCGGGGTCTATCTTCCATATGGCGTCATCAGGCCAATAGACCGGCCAGAGGAATCCGTTGGCGTAGGTCATCCCCGTAAAGCCCCCGGATGCGTAAGTGTAGTTGTAGGTCAGGATTATATACATGTTCCCGGTCGTGGGGTTTATCTTGTGTATCTTAGTCCCGGGCGCGTTATCGTTGTTGGTAACCCAGAGGTAAGAACCGTCCCAGGCGGCCCCGTTTATGTAGCCTCCGGATATGTAGAGGCTATCCTCAATCACGAACTGGCTCAGAAGCAAAAATATCATATGCACCTCCTTGTTGAAATTTTAATACCGCTGAGCGTCCGGGATCAATACCTACTGGCCGCCCCTGGCTTTCCTTATCTCCTTGAAGAAGTTTCCCGCGGCCTGCTCCACGGAGTAGAGCTTGTCCATGCCTCCGCCTCTCGCCCTGCAGGTATAGAGTATCTCTCCGGTTTCAACCGAGACTATGCGCCCCGAGAGGGTTACCTCCCAGCTCTCGTATTCCGGATCATACTTGTCGGAGGCCTGGCATATGAGTACTGCGTCAGCGCCCATGAGCTTCCCCAGCCTCGCGGCCTGCGATGGGTCAACCGCGCCCGAGTAGCTGAATTCCTGCTCCTTGAGAATAGCCTCAACCTTTGAGCGCTCAACCGCTGAAAACCCCGCCTTCATCCCCTCGCGATTCAGCGCGTCGGTAAGGTAAGATGAGGGATCGGATGCATCGGAGGGCTGTTCTATCCTTGTGCGGGAATCAACGGTTATCTTGCCGTGAGAGGCCTTCAGGACGAGCCTTTCGTCCTTTCCTATGTAGAACCTCCCCTCAGCGAGAGCGTCGCCCATAAAGGCCATTATCTTGACAGAGTGCGAGCCCGGGCTGATGTTCTGCGCAGTGAACCTGTTATCCACCCAGCTCATTGAGCCTGCATCCCTGCCGTCTATTATTACATCGTTGGGCCGAACATCGGAATCCTCATCTGACTCGTAGTATATCTCAAGGATGTTCGTGTATTCCTGCTTTGTGGCAGAGTATTCCGGGGGAAGGACAGCGAGCCTGTAGGTTTTGGAAAGGTCAAAGCTCGGCGACAGGGTAGCGGTCGCCTGATACTCCTCTATGGCCTTCACCATTGCTGGAGGCACGCATGCCGGAAGCGCCAGCACGGAGAGGGCACAACCAGAAAGGATTATTTTTTTCATAGCGCTAGATTATAATTGACTCTGATGCCCCGGGGAAAGTTCCCGCGCTATTCCAGAAACCTCAAAACCTCTCTGAGATCTTCAATACGGGGGCCCTGCCAGGTTTTAGCCTCGGTCGTATAGGGATCGGGGTTTTCATTATCCGAATGCTGGACCAGTATAGCGGTCATTCCGAGCACGGCCGCTCCCTGCAATTCGTTGTTGCCGCCGTCGCCGACATAGAGGCATTGCTCGGGCCGAACGCCGAGAGCATCGCAAAGCGCCTCATACATAAGGGGGTTCGGCTTTCTAAGCCCAATGATGGACGAGAACGCGGTTGCGTCAAAAAACCCTGAGAGGCTCGTTTCCTCCCACAGGCGCGGAACCTCAGGCGAACAGTCGCTCATGAGGCCCAGGGAAAGTTCCCGCGCCCTCAGCTCCTTCAAAACGAACTGGGACTCGGGGCGCGGGGTGAGCCTTCCGCGGACAAAACCCTCCCTTATCTCAACGGCATCCTTGATGCGGCCCTCGTCAGGGTTAACGCCCAGGGCTTTCGCTATGATGCGGAGGTTATCAGCTACGGTTGGTATTGTCCCTACAAGGCGCTCCCCGCATGTCTCGGACCAGGCGCGCGCAAAATCCTCGGGGGATACGCCGAGAGCGGATGCCATATCCGAAAGGCAATCCTCGTGGCCCTCCCAGAAGCTCTGGACGAGCGTTCCGAAAAGGTCAAATATGACAGCCTCGTGCCTCACGCGCAAATTATAACCCGGATTCTGCAGGGGTCTCCAGGAGATTTCTAGGCCTGCTTGTGTTTGGTTTCTCCCTGGAGGTCAGGAGGGCTCAGGCTAACCGGAAAATATAAGGCATTTTGCGCGAAAAATGGGTTATAATATCCCCGTGAGAATCCCTTCGGTTTCGGTTATCATTGCCCTTTACAACAAAGGGAATCTCATCAAAAGGGCAATAGAGAGCGTCCTCGCCCAGACATTTCAGGACTTTGAGATAATCGTCGTTGACGATTGTTCAACGGATGACGGCCCCGATAGGGTTAGAGAGTTCTCGGACCCTCGCATTAGGCTGATCAGGACCGAAAGGAACTCAGGGCCTAGCCTGGCGAGGGACACAGGGATAAAGGCCTCGGATGCCGATCTCATAGCCTTACTTGATGCTGATGACGAGTGGAGGCCGAGCTTTCTTGAAAGGTGCGTGAGGCTCTTTGAGGCTCACCCTGAGGCCGGGCTCGTTGCGGCGGGATACGAGATATACCGTAAGGACGGCCGGGAAAGGGTTGTTCTGGATGCCACAAGGGTTGTTCTGGATGCCACTGAGGGCATAGTGAACCCCTTTGATCTTTGGCTCAAGGCATCCTTCACTTGGACATCGGCGATCGCTATGAGGAAAACGGCCTACTTTGCCGCGGGCGGGTTTGACCCCAGGCTCAGGTATGGCGAGGATGTGAACCTCTGGCTCAGGATTGGCATGAGATACCCAATAGGCTACATTCCGGAGGCTCTCGCTATCTATCACCTGGAGCATCCTAACAGGGAGACCGGGAGGTGGTTTCTCGGAAAGCCCAAGCCATGGGTCCTGTCCGAGGAGTTCCTGCCGGTTCCGGATGAATTCAGGAAAACTCCGGCCTACGAGAGCTTTTTGCACTTGAAGGCCCTTGACGCGGAACGCTACATGAGGACATGGTTATCCTTGGGCAGGTTTTGTCACGCGCGGGAATTCGCTAGGAGGCACAGCCTCCCGTTCTGGAGGCCGCTTTTTCAGGAATTGCCCTCTTTGGCCCGCAACCTCAGGGTAATCCTCTCGGCTTGGGTAAGGTTCAGAATCGCGCGGCCTTTCGGGTAAGGAATAACGAGTGGCGGGGGTCCGCGCTCGGCCAATATAATTTCCCCATGCCTGAGGAAAGGGAAGACCTCACAACGAAAGAATACACGGATGTAAGGTATATTTCAGGACCTTTGCTCGTCGTGCACGGCGCGCGGGAGCTCTCCTACAGCGCGCAGGTTGACATCATACTCGGCGATGGCACCCAGAGGGCCGGACAGGTCCTTGAGGTCAACAGGGATTTCGCTGTAATCCAGGTCCTTGAGGGAACCCTCGGACTGGATGTTGCGAGCGCGAGGGTGAGGCTGAGGGAGGATGTTGTCCGATTCGGCGTATCTCGTGACATGATAGGCCGTATATTCAACGGCCGCGGCCTGCCCAGGGATGGGCTTCCACCTGTTGTTCCGGAGGCCAGGCTCCCCATAATCGGAGCTCCCATAAACCCCGTGGCTAGGGACAGGCCCCAGGACTTCATCCAGACCGGGGTCTCAGCGCTTGACGGCTTCAATACCCTTGTCCGCGGCCAGAAACTGCCCATATTCTCCGGCGCCGGCCTCCCGGCGAACGAGATAGCGACCATGATAATGCGCCACGCTACCGTAAGGGGCGAGGGCGAGGAGTTCCTGGTTGTCCTCGGAGCCATAGGCCTCACCCAGCGCGAATACGCTTTCTTCCTGAACGAGTTCGCGGAGATGGGCGCTGGCTCCCGGTTCATCGCCTTCATAAACCTGGCCGATGATCCCACAATTGAGCGAATACTCACTCCGAGGTTCGCGCTCACGGCGGCCGAATACTTCGCGTTCAAGCTTGATTACCATGTCCTCGTAATCCTCACTGACCTCACGAACTACGCCGAGGCCCTCCGTGAGATATCCGCCGCTAGGGACGAGGTTCCCGGCCGCCGCGGTTATCCCGGCTACCTTTACACGGACCTGGCAACAATATACGAGCGAGCGGGGCGCATCAAAGGGCGCAAAGGAAGCATAACCCAGATACCCATCCTGACCATGCCGGACGATGACATAACCCACCCCATCCCTGACCTCACTGCCTACATAACCGAAGGGCAGATATTCCTTTCAAGGGAGCTCCACCGAAAGGGGATATTCCCGCCTATTGATGTGCTGATGAGCCTTTCCAGGCTTATGAACCAGGGCATAGGCCCGGGCAAGACCCGCGAGGATCACCGCGAGTGGTCAAACCAGCTCTACGCCGCATACGCGAGGGGGAAGGACATGCGCAGGCTTGTCGCCATCGTTGGCGAGGATGCCCTCGGCGAGATGGACAGGATGTATTTGCGCTTCGCGGACAGGTTTGAGTCAGAGATGATAGGCCAGGGAACAGAAGCCAGGACCATAGAGGAAACCCTTGAGGTTGGTTGGAGGTTGCTGGCGGAGATGCCAGAATCCGAGCTGACCAAGATACGCAGGGAATACATAAACAAGTATCTGCCGAGGAAGAAAGAAGCGGAGAGGGCAAGTGGGTGATGAGCTGTTTGAGCGGGATATAGGAGTTCTAAGCGGACTCCTTAACGGAAGGACTTCTGTTCCTCTGAGTATCTTCCCCCAGGAGAGGGAGGTCTTGGTTTCGAATCAGTGGGATGACAAAGCAGATCTGTGCCTTTATCCGGGTGATGCCTTTGAACTGGTCCGGGCCATACCTGACGAAACGGTTAGGCTCACGGTAACCTCCCCTCCATACAACATAGGCAAGGAATACGAGCGCAAGCTTGAACTGGACGAGTATATTCGTTGGCACAGCCAGATAATACGGGAGGCATATAGGATAACCATGACCGGCGGCTCTATATGCTGGCAAGTTGGGAATTGGGTCAAAAACAGCAGTATTATCCCCATAGATTACCTGCTTTACCCCATTTTCAAGGATCTTGGTCTTGTGATGC
>Ga0078972_1012842_pt1 | contig 14157 bp, 12 predicted proteins | sample YelNatPaOPGAMG01_FD_67568 | JGI IMG/M metagenome (GOLD analysis project Ga0078972, IMG submission 67568) | Hot spring thermophilic microbial communities from Obsidian Pool, Yellowstone National Park, USA - OP-RAMG-01 (SPADES assembly) (version 2) | ecosystem: Environmental > Aquatic > Thermal...
TCGGGGTGGGATTGTGGGGGCCTGTGGATGAAGCTGCCCTGAAGCCTGTAGGTGAAAGGCCCCTATCCCAAGGTTCTCCTTCCCCTGGCTCCTACTCGTCCACTTCCCCTGCCCTACCCAGGTGCCTGGGGATTCTAGCCCTCTCCGATACCATCAAGGAGGATGCCCCGGAAGCTATTGCAGCACTGAAGGCCTTGGGGCTCGAACTCGTCCTTCTTACCGGAGACAACCGCCGCACCGCAGAATCCATCGCTTCCCAGGTGGGGATTCATTCCGTGTACTCGGAACTTCTTCCCCAGGACAAAATAAGGATCCTAGGGGAACTCCAGAAAAGAGGGCGGGTGGTTGCGATGGTGGGGGATGGAATCAACGATGCCCCTGCCTTGAAACAGGCAGAGGTAGGAATCGCCATCGGCACGGGAACGGATATAGCCATCGAAACGGCGGATATCATCCTCGTCTCGGGGAACCTCAAGGGAGTGGAACGGGCCTTTAAGGTGTCCCGTGCCACCTTCCGGAAAATCCGGGAGAACCTGTTCTGGGCTCTGTTCTACAACCTGGTAGCCATACCGCTGGCCATGCTGGGAATGCTCCATCCCGTGATCGCGGAGCTTGCCATGGCCTTCAGTTCCATCAATGTGGTGGGGAACTCCCTCAGGTTGAATCGGATTCTAGACAAAAAACATGCGTAACGCCATAGCTTGTGTAGTATAACCAGGCGCTTTGAACAACGTCTTACTTGTTATATATTATTCGGAGTATATTGTATCGAAACATGAATCCGAAGGAACCCCTATTTGGAAAGACATTGACTCAACTGGAAGAGGTTCGCTCTCTCCTGGGTCTGCCCTCCTACACACCGAAACAGATCGCCCGATGGCTCTACCAGGCTCACCTTCGAGAGATCCAGGCTATGACAGACCTTTCGAAGGAAGTGCGGCGGATCCTGGATGAAAGGTATACCATTGGTACTGAACCTCCCCTCCATGTATCTACCTCCCTCGACGGTACCCGGAAGTACCTGTTTCCTCCCGGTATTGAATCTGCCTATATCCCCGATAGGGACAGGGCGACCCTCTGCCTTTCCACCCAGATCGGGTGCAAGATGGGATGCCGCTTCTGCTTGACCGGGAAGCAGGGGTTTGGGGGGAATCTGTCTCCACGGGAGATCCTTAACCAGTACGAGAGCCTTCCCGAACGGGATAGGGTTACCAATTTCGTCTACATGGGAATGGGAGAACCCCTGGACAACCTCGATGCCGTTCTAGAAAGCATCACGGTCCTCACCTCGGCCTGGGGCTACGGATTCAGTCCTTCCCGCATTACCGTCTCTACCGTGGGGATCCTTACGGGAATCGAACGATTCCTTACGGAGTCGAGCTGTCACCTCGCCCTGAGTCTCCATTCTCCCTTCGATGAGGAACGCGCCCTCCTCATGCCCATACAGGCCCGTCATCCGTTGAAAGAGGTGCTGGAGGTGATCCGTTCCTTCGACCTTCCTCGGCAACGAAGGGTATCCTTCGAGTACATTGTATTCGAAGGCTTCAACCATTCTAGTCGGCACGTGAAAGAACTGGCTCGCATCCTGCAGGGAATCCGCTGCAGGATCAACCTGATTCGTTTCCACGCCCTAGGGGAATCGGTAATCCTCGGAGATGGAAGAGCCCTGAAACCAGCCTCGGAAGAACAGATCCTCCAGTTCCAGGAGCTCTTGAACAGGAAAGGGATCCGAACGACGGTAAGGCGATCCCGCGGACAGGATATCGAGGCTGCCTGCGGGCAACTGTCTACCGCAAAATTGCGGGGTAACCTCCACACAGAGCCCCGCTTGTTTACATAGTTTATCGAAATGATTATATTTATGGAAAATCACTCATTAGGAGGCGTATCATGTGGATCCTGCTAGGGTTGCTTTTGATTCTTTCCCCTGTTTCGGCTGAAGAGCAACAGTTCGAGTATCTCCAGGAGTTCGAGGGACTCCATATCACGGGGAAACCCTTCGATTTCGACATAAAGACCTATCGGCTCACCGTTACAGGGAAAGTGGACAACCCCCTCTCCCTTACCTTCGAAGAGGTAAAAGCTCTTCCGTCGGTGAAGAAGAACCTTACCCTGAACTGCCCGGGATTCTTTACCGATATCGGAACCTGGACAGGGGTGCCGGTGAAGGTTCTTTTGGAGAAGGCAAAGATCCGCCCCGATGCGAAGATCGTGATCTTCTCGGTTCCGGATGATAGTTACCGTACTCGATTCCCCATACCGGAAGCCACGAAGGAAGACATGCTGATTGCCTACGAGTTCAACGGCAAGCAGTTCCACCGGGTGCACGGTTTTCCCTTGCGTTTGGTGGCCGGCGGACACGAGGGGAGTGACTGGGTTAAATGGTTGCAGAAAATTGTGGTAGAATAGGGGCATGAAAGTACTGATCATCGGGGGAGCCGGTTATATAGGGAGTCATGTGGCCCGGAGGTTCTTGGACGAAGGAATGCAAGTCTGTGTATTGGACAACCTTTCCCTGGGACAACGGGAGAACCTGTTTGCCGAGGAAGAGTTCGTGGAAGGAGACATTCTAGACACCGACACTCTCGACTCCGTCATGTCTCGGAGATGGGATGCAGTGGTTCACCTGGCTGCGTTCAAAGCGGCGGGTGAATCCATGGTGAAGCCGGAAAAGTATTCCATCAACAACATCACGGGTACGTTGAACATCCTCAACGCGATGACGAAGCACGGGGTGAAACACCTTGTATTCTCCTCTTCCGCTGCCGTGTATGGGGAGCCTGCCTACCTTCCCATAGACGAATCCCACCCTACTAAACCCGAGAACTACTATGGGTTCACCAAACTGGAAATCGAACGGTTTCTGGGCTGGTACGAAAAACTGAGGGGCATACGGTTTTCCGCCCTGCGATACTTCAATGCAGCGGGCTATGATCCTCAGGGCAGAATTCTGGGTCTGGAAAAGAACCCCGCGAATCTATTACCCGTTATCATGGAAGTCGCCGTGGGATGGAGGGACAAGATCCAGGTGTTTGGCAACGACTACCCTACTCCCGATGGCACAGGGGTGCGGGACTACGTGCATGTAACCGATCTGGCTGAAGCGCACCTTCTATCCCTTCGCTATATGCGGGAAACCGGCAAGAGTCTCACGGTGAACCTGGGAAGCGAACAGGGGATCAGTGTCCTGCAGATGATCGAAGCAGCTCGAAGCATTACGGGAAAACCCATTCCCGCGGAAATAGTGGGACGGAGACCAGGGGATCCGGCAAAACTGGTTGCTTCGGCAGGCCTAGCAGGAAAACTGCTTGGGTGGAAGGCCCACTATAGCGATGTGGATACCTTAATTCGAACTGCCTGGGACGTGTACAGTAAGGTTAGTCAAAGGGTTGGAAAGCCTTCCTGATTCTTTGAAGAAACGATACACATCGTACACAACGAGGGGTTCTTCTTTCCCTCGGAACTGCATCTCCCGCTTGTATTCCCTAGGAATCACAATTCCAGCCTTATGCACCGCTGCTTCCGATGCCAGCACTTCTCCGGGTGTGGCTACTCCCTGGATTCTGGCTGCGGTGTTTACTGTATCGCCGATCAAGGTATTGTCGCTACGAAGATCGCTTCCTACGTTTCCCCGGATTACTGGGCCGTAATGGACACCCAGGCGAAACTTTACGGGTTTACTCTGCAACTTATCCTGAATTTCCAGGGAAAGCTGGATAGCCTTTAAGGGATCCGTATGCACTGCAAGAAAGGCATCGCCAATGAACTTATCGATGTCCCCACCCTCTCTATAGACAACATCAGTCACCACGGAATACGCTTCATTCAATAGATCGATCACTTCCTTCGGCTGACGATGCTCTGCCATCCGGGTAAACCCCATGATATCCCCATACAGGATGGCTACCTCTTCCTCGTATTCGGGAATGAAAATCGTCTGTTCCTCCGCAAATGAATTGGCACGTTCCCATACCGTTCTTGGAATGTACCGTTTAATGAGATCGATCAAGAGATACTTGTTCATCAATTCATCCTGTAGAGTGGAGATCTTTTTCTCCAATTCATCTGTATACTCCTTCGCCCGCAGGAGAGGAAAGAGGTAGTCTACGATCGACTCTACAGGAGTGCTGATATCGAGAATAAGATCCGCAGAGGGAATATCTTCAAGTTTGGCTTTTTGTGTCGAGGAGGTAAACAATACAACGGGGAGATGCCTGAAAAGCTCGTCCGCCTTCAAAGCGTTGATGAAAGAAAGAGTTTCATCGGTTTGTACGCCCCCAAGGATGCAGGAGATGTAGGTTTCGAACAGGATCTTTTCTGCTTTCTCGATATCGTCCACCAGGTAGAATACAGGTTTTTCACTCAAGGAAAGTCTTTGGCTAAGATGCCGTGTGATGGTTTCTAACCAGAATGAGGCATCCCCTTTTGGTAAAGGAAGACGAAGTCCAAGTACTAGCAGCCGTTCCACAGCCTATGGATAATACATCGATTTTGGGAGAGATGGAAGATCATTAAGATAAGGGTAACGCATGGGCAGAGACGGCATTGAAGTCCATACCCACGAGTTCTCCCGGCTGGAAGAACCCTTCCTCGATAGGATTGTGGGTTACCGCCAATACCGGCTTCTCCAACCCCGCATCGATCTCGTACTCGCATACTGACCCGAGGTACACCACCTTATCGATCTTCCCTTCCAGAAAGGGCTGCCCACTGTTCGAACGGCTCTGTACTGTACTGCCTTCATATCTACCGTTGTAATTACTTCCCGCCAGTGTCGAATCCTTTGAATACAGTTTCAACGACTCGGGCCTCACCACTACCAAAACCCGTTCCCCAGGATGGAAGTCAGTCGAACAACTTCCAACTTCCCTTTCTATCCCATTGGAAAAACGAACGGATATTCCCTGTTCCGATCTCCCCGTCACACTGCCCTCGAAGAAGTTCACCCGACCGATGAAATCAGCTACGAACCTGTTCGCAGGCCGGGAATAGATTTCGAAGGGGGTTCCGATCTGCATAACCTTCCCCTCGTTCATCACCACGATCCGATCCGATACGGTCATGGCTTCCCCCTGATCATGGGTGACATAGATACTGGTAATGCCAAAAGTTTTCTGGATCCTGCGGATCTCTAACCGCATCTGTTCCCGGAGCTTGGCGTCCAGATTGGAAAGAGGCTCATCGAAGAGGAGAACGCTCGGCTTGTTTACGATGGCTCGGGCAAGGGCGACCCTCTGCTGCTGCCCACCGGAAAGCTGATCCGGCCTACGGTTCGCCAGGTTGGTTAGGTTCATCACCTCCATGATCCGCTCCGTTTCGGCGCGGATCGTTTCCTTTGGCAATCCCTTCAACTCCAGCCCAAAGCCGATATTCTGAGCCACCGAAAGGTGGGGAAAGATGGCATAGCTCTGAAACACCATCGAGGTATCCCGTTTGTTGGGAGGATCGTCGTTCACCCGTTTTCCGGAAATCCATACCTCTCCTTCGGTGGGGTATTCGAATCCGGAAATGATCCGGAGGGTGGTAGTCTTGCCGCAGCCGGAAGGCCCCAGAAAGGTGACAAACTCCCCTTCCTTCACGTCGATTGAAACGTCCCTTACAGCCACCACCTCTTTACCTGGATGATGCGGATCGGGAAAGACCTTGGTGATATGAACCAGTCTCACGCCCATGAAAGCGTCTCCTTTTATGCAAGTGCTAGATATTGAGGAGCTTTCCACCCATTCTGCCATAGCGGTACAGGAGGATAGCCCGGATTACGAAAATGGCCACGAGAATCAAGGCTACGAGGATTACGCTGAAAGCCGAGGCGGCACCCAATCGACCCGATTCCACCTGAGACATGATCTGTACCGTCATCAGATTCCAATGAGAAGAAACGAGAAAGATGGCAGCACTGATGGCGGTCATGGCCCGAACGAAGGCGAAGATTAGCCCGGAGAAGAAAGCGGGAACCATCAGGGGAAGAGTAACCCGAAGAAATGTCTTCTTGGCATCAGCGCCCAAATCGATGGCTGCTTCCTCGATCGCCGGATCGATCTGACGAAGAATGGCGATCCCCGATTGAATTCCTACGGGGATGTACCGGTAGATGAAGTTCAACAGGAGAATGGCGAGGGTACCGGTAAGAACCAGGGGGGGAGAATTGAATGCGAGGATATACCCGATACCGATTACCGTTCCCGGCACGGCAAAACTCAGCATACTGGTGAACTCCATGAACTGTTTTCCGGGAAACTGCTTCCGGACAACGAGAAAGGCGATCACCATTCCTAGGATGCCCGAAAGGGGAGTGGAAATCCCCGAAATCGTCAGTGTGTCGAGAACAGCCCTGAATCCTACTCCGAACACATACTGAAAATGCTTCAAAGTGAGGGAATTGTCCGTTCCCCACACATTGGCGAAAGCACCCCATAGAATCGTGAGGTAAACCAGGAGGATCAAAAACACCACAAAGAGGCAGAGCCCGAACAACACCCATTGAGCTACGGGGTGAACGGACTTGATCACCGAGGCGGTGGGTTTTCCCGTGATGGTGATGTACTGTTTCCGGGACACCCAGTACTTTTGGAGGATGTAGGCCGTAACCGAGGGAACCAGAAGCAGGAGAGCCAGGGCAGACCCTGTGGGGAGGTCGAACATCCCCGTAATCTGGAGGTAGGCCTGTACGGAGAGGATAGGGAATTGGCTACCCGCGAGAATCAGAGGATTCCCGAAATCGGCCATAGTCTCGATGAACAGCACCAGCATAGCGCTGGCAATCCCCGGGATGGAAAGGGGAAGGGTCACTTTCCTGAACACCTGCCACCGGGACCCTCCCAAATCCATCGCGGCATCTTCCAGAGTGGGACTGATGGATTCAAGCACTCCCCTCAAGGTGATGTAGGCGATGGGAAAGAAGGTAAGGAGTTGGGCGAAGAGTAGGCCCCTGAACCCATAGATAGGATAATTGTTGATCCCCAACAACGAGTAGGTGATGAGGCCATTGTTCCCAAAGAGCATGATGATGGACATGGCGCCGATGAAAGGCGGACTGACCACGGGGATAATGGCAATGACGTGGAAGAGTTTCTTGAAGGGTACCTCGGTGCGGGAAAGGGTGTAGGCAAAGAGGAAGCCGATGAGGGAGCCGCCCACTGCGGTGAGGATACTCATCATGATGCTGTTCCAGAATCCCTGGAGGAGATACCTGGATTTGAGCACCTCGAGGAATATTGTCAATCCGAATCCTTCCGGGGTCTTGAAGCTGGTTGCCACCACCAGTGCCAGGGGATACAGGATGAAAAGGATCAGGCTGGTAAGTACAAAGAGCACCACGATGAATAGAAGAGGATCCCCCCACAGAAGACGAACCTCCCTGCCCCAACGAGAAGACGATACCATGCATTCCTCCCCAAAAAGAGCTCCGATGGAGAAGCCCATCGGAGCCTACTGCTTAACCAAAAAGCGATAACTCTCTATTTGGCAGGCAATACTTCTTTCACCCACCGATCTACCAACCTCTTCTTGTTCTCCCCCGCCCATTTGGCGTCTACGTTGATCGTCTTTAGGCTTTCAAAGGGAGGCATCCCCTTGCCCAGTTTGGCGCCGGGAAGAATCGGGTAGAAGAAGGTTTTCGCATCGGTTAAAACATCCTGACCCTTCTTCGACACGAGCCAGTCAACAAGAGCCTGAGCGGCCTGCAAGTTCTTCGCTCCCTTCAGGATGGAAACAGCCGGAGCCTCGAACCACACCCCCTCCTTCGGGTAAATCACTTCTAGGGGATACCCGTTCTCGATGAACTCGAAGAAGGCAGGGGTGAACTGAATACCGATGGCACACTGCCCTACAGCTACCGCTTTGGAAGGTCCCGTACCCGAGGATGTGTAGGTCTGGATATTGGGATTGAGCCTTTTCATGTATTCGAAAGCCTTCTCTTCTCCGGCAATCACTACGAGGCTAGCAATAATGTTGTAGGCAGTACCCGAGGACTGGGGGTTGGGCATCTGGATCTGTCCCTTATAGACAGGATTGAGAAGGTCTTCCCAGCTCGTCGGCTTGGGTGCGTTTAGCCGTTTCAATACCTCTGTATTCACCGCAAAGGCCATCGGATTCATGTAGAAGCTCCTCCAGTACCCTTCGGGATCCTTAAACTGGGGGGCCAGAGTATCGAAGGGGCCTCCTTTGTAGGGAATGGTAAGTCCCTCTTCCTTCGCTACAATATGGTTTTCACTGGGCGCGCCCATCCACACATCCGCCTGGGGATTGTTGATCTCTGCCTTGATCCGTGCCAGGGCGGGACCGGAGGAAAGATGCACGAAGGACGCCTTGATCCCCGTATCGGCCGTGAAAGCGTCGAGAATCTTCTTGGCGTTCGCTTCATCCACACTGGAATACACCACCACCTTCTGTTCCTGCTTTTCCTTCGCCCCTGATGCAAATACAAGGGAAACCGACAGGAGCAAGAGCAGGCTCATCACAATCCATCGTTTCATAGGAAACCTCCTGAGAGTAATATTGAGATATAGAAACTAAAATGCAATTTTCATTCCAACTTCATTTTCAAGGGGAACGGAGCTCAATCTGTGCAAAAAAACGGCTTTCAACTTGCTCACTTTTGAGCAATATGTGCAAATTGCTATCCGTATCCGGTTTCCGATATCCCGTACCGTTTGAGTTTGTAGTAGAGGGTTCGGCGGGGCATTTTAAGGAGCTTCGAGACTTCGGTTTTGTTCCCCCGGCACTGCTGTAATGCCTTAAGAATCGCGGCTCGCTCGTCTACAGTTTCCTCCCCCCTCCCGAATGCCTGGGGAAATTCTTTCCGAAGGAGTTGTGGTTCCAGGCTCCTGGGACGGTAGAGGACCAGGATTCGTTCGATCAGGTTCTCCAATTCCCGAACGTTCCCGGGCCACCTATGAGTCTCTAGACCGTCGATGAAGGGCTGCGTAATTTCCGGCTTCTCGAGGCCTTCCCTCTGGCAGATCCGATCGACGAAATGAGCTACCAACAAGCCGAGGTCTGGAAGACGATCCCGCAAGGGAGGTACCCAGAGGGGAACCACCGCTAACCTATAGAATAGATCCTGACGGAACCGGCCTTCCCGTACCTCCTGTTCGAGGTCCCGATTCGTGGCAGCAATCAAACGAAACTCTGCCTTCACCAGATCCGTACCTCCCACCCGGGTAAAGGCCCGTTCCTGGAGTACCCGGAGAAGTTTCACCTGAAGATCCACCGAGAGTTCGGATATCTCATCTAGAAACAGGGTGCCCCCCCGGGCAGTTTCGAAGAACCCGATCTTTCGGCGATGGGCACCCGTGAAGGCACCTGCCTCGTACCCGAACAGTTCGGACTCCAGAAGATTCACATTGAATGCGGCACAGTTCACCGGGATGAAAGGACCTTCCCGAAATCGACTCTTCCGGTGAATGGCTCTTGCTACGAGTTCCTTTCCCGTACCGTTTTCACCTCGAATCAGTACGGTGGCACCGGTGGGCGCTACGGCGTCTATCCGTTCATAGAGAGCCTGCATCACCGGTGTGGAGCCGATCAGGTACCGTTCTTCCGACAACTCGAACCGTTTCCGTTCGGCCGACGCTGAAAGCAGTCGACGTACCAGAGCTTTCAGTACCCGGTAATCTACCGGTTTCGTGAGGTAGTCCACTGCCCCTTCCCGAATCACCGAGACAGCCTCGGGAATCGACGCGTAGGCCGTGATGAAGATCAAAGGGATCTCTAACCCTCGGGTTCGCAAGGCATGGAACAATTCCACCCCATTCATCCCCGGCATCTGCACATCGGTGATGATGATATCTGGCTTCTTTTCCAAAGCAACCAGAAGAGCTGTGGAAGCATCGGAAGCGACTTCTACCGTATACCCTTCCCGGCCAAGCACCGCTCCCATCACCTTGAGAATGTTGGGTTTGTCATCCACCAATAGGATCCGAGCCACTTTCCCTCCCTTCCTGTACAGGTAGACGTACCCAAACTTCGGTACCCGCACCTACCCTCGACGAGATTCCCATCGATCCCCCATGACGTTCCACGATCTGCTTACTGAGGGATAGCCCCAGGCCTGTACCCTCCTCTTTGGTGGTGAAGTAGGGATCGAAGACCTTGGGAAGGATCTCTTCGGGAATACCGCACCCAAAGTCCCTTACCCTCACCCAAATCCTTCCCTCCCGCTCCTCAACCCTCACCTGCACATCCATTCCTTCCCGGGATGCCTCGATGGCATTGATGATGATGTTCAGGAAAACCCGTTTCAACTGGGACCGATCCACCCAACAAGGAGAAAGACGGTCTTGCGGTGCCTCTAGGGTAAGGTTTACCCCCCGTTTTCGGGCCATGGGAGAAACGAGGAGTAGGGTTTCCTGCATCAGCACGGAGAGATCGGTGAAAGAGGGCTGGGATAGTTCGGACTTTGCCACATCCAGTACTTCCTTCAGATAGTTATTCAGAATACCGATCTCCTCCCGTATCACCCCCAAAAACTCCCGGGCAGTAGGGCTTCGAACCTCCGGGTCGATCAGTTCCACCGCCCCCGAGATCGCTTCCAGGGGATTCCGGATCTCATGAGCCATGTGAGTGGCCAATTTTCCCATGACGGCGAACCGAGCTTCCACGAGCACCTCCCTCTGGAAGGTCACAAGCCGTTCCCGCATATTCTGCACCGCCCTTACCATTTCCACTATTTCAGGAGACGAGTGGGGAGGTGCTTCGATCTGTAAGGTTTCCAGTTCCGGGGGAAGTTCCACAATACGCCGTAGAACGATTCCGAGGGGGCGAAACACCTGTGTATGAAGGAGAAGAAACATCGAGCCCCCTACTAGGAGTTGAACCCCAAAGATAAGGAGGAAGAGCCTTCGATTCCTGGCGATCTTGGCTTTCAAGGTTTCCAGGGAGAAGGCAACTTCTGCCATTCCCGCGATAGAACCGGCTACCAGGATGGGGGATCGCACGGTCAATATGGATCCCTGAAACTCGGCAGTGAGTTTTTCCGGTAGAGAACCGGATAGGATCCACCCCTCCTCTTCCTTCCTTGTATCGGAAAGGATCCTGTAATTCTTGTCCGCCACCCGCGCCCATACTACGTCCCGCTCCCTCCGTATGGACTGGAGCTGCTGATCGATTCTCCCGAGTTGCAAGGATACTAGCGGTTCTTTCGCCAGTTCCGCCAGAGTGCGCACCAGAACACTGGCCCGCTCCTCCATTTCCTCCGTCAAAAGGCTCCGTTCCCGTTCCACGAATAGGAACCCCTGCATAGTGAAGAGGGCCAGGAGGATGGAAAATACGAGGATCAGCTTACTTTGGAGGGCCATAGGAAACATCCACTTGCCGTACCACTTCGGATAGACTCCTCCGAGTATCTTTTCCTAGTTCCGAGGCGGTAAACCCCGATAGGGAGATCTCCTGCAACACCTGTCTCCCTTTCTCCAGCGTGTGGAGTCTAGAAAGGGTATTCCGCACATCATGATATTTGGTTTCATCCTCGGAAGATAGCATCACCAGTAAGGGGGTCGGAACGGGGGGAAGAACCTCCAGGATCCTCAGATACTCCAGGGTATGGCTTCCTCGGTTCTGGTTCCAGATATACTCGGGAACGGCTCCTACCTCATCACCCTTTCCGTAGGCGACTCCTTTCAGGATACTTTCGAAAGTTTCAAGGTAGCGGATGGATCCCCTTTGCATAAGGTGACCGAGATAGGCCAACGGTGCATAGAAACCAGCCATTTCCTCGTGGGGTTGTTTGAGAAACAGTTCGAATTCCCGCAGGTCGGAAGTACGGTAGAAGAGAGAATTCCGCTGTACAATCAGGAGTACCCGGTATTCTGTTTCCCCTCCTATTACGGTTCGTAGAATTGGCCTGATCCAGCCTTGTTCCCGCGCGAACCAGGCAGCATCGAGGAGGGCTAGATCGATCCACCGTTCCTTCAGGGCTTTCAGCAATGGTCGGTGGCCGTCGAACACCCGGTACCGAAGGGGAATCCCAAACTCCTCATCCACAAAGTTCACTAAAGAGCTCCAAGCTTCCGATGTCTTCAGGGCACTTTCTCCCGTTACCACCCCGATCGTAGGAGGCACTCCATAGAGGAGATGTTCGCCACACAGGCAGACCCCTAACACCAGAAGGCACACTAGGAGCCTCTGCTTTAAAGCCCTCATTCTATCCGTACTGTATCCTTACCAAGGCATCGATGCAATTGGTTATCAGGCAACGCAGTAGGCGAATCTACCGAAGGGATAGATTCCCCATTGGGGGGGCACCTCTTCTTCAACCTGGCCTAGGAGCTTCCTCCGCACGGCGAGGTAGGATACGAGGAAGAAGGTATAGACAAGAACCGTCTGAAGCAATCCAGCCATTGCGATGAGGGTTGGATCCTGTCCCTCTACTTCAGCCAAGGCCACAAATCCGGAGCCTACCAGATATCCCAATGCATCGGCAGAAGCAATTCGCCGATCCCATCGGGCCCGATCTCCCTCGTAGAGTACTTCCTTCACTCGCTGGAGAAGGTACAGAATCGATGTACTGAACACGCCAAAGATGAACATTCCTGCCAGGTATATCACCGCCGCATCCCCTTTCGAGGTGTAGATAACCAGAGCCGTCAGAAGCACCTCACCTCCCATGAGGAGGGGAAGAAATCGGAACAATGTTTCGAACAACCGGCCATTCTCCAAGAGGATCCCTAGAAGGGCAGGAAAGGCAGAAGCCATGAAGGAACCTACGGAGATCAGTTTAGGTTCTATTTTCCCCAAAATAGCAGAAATATAGAGAGGATTGAGGAATCCGTTAAACATGTTAGAAATAAATCCCCCCAGCAACAGGGGGTCCTTGAAATGAACAAGCACTTTCATAACCGCCTCCTGTTCCGTAATAGGTACGGCCCAGGAGTACGGCGACCCTCCCGGGCCTAGTTGCAACAACTCTTATGACAGTCTAACGCTTGTTCCATCTTGCAGTTACCTTCTATGCAATAAGTTACTATATTTTACCTTGTTCTGGCAAGTCCGCAACATACCACCAACGCCCTACAGCGTCTTCCTATCAAACCGCCCCATCGTAATCTTCACTATCAAAAAGCCGCTGAGGACCGAAATCTTTTAAGAACATAACTAGGTATCCTATCGGGATCGGAGAGTATCTAGAGCACGGTTTGCCGCATAGGGAAGAAACCCATACGTTTTCGCTTGCTGGAAGTATCGATCGAGACCAGTGTTTGTTTGAGAGAGGTATTCCAAGGAACATACCACTTTTCCCCTGGAACGGATATCCTTGAAATATTCTACCAAATCAGATTGTGGATCATAGGGATTGTCTATCAACGCTTCTCCCGGGAAAAAAATTTCAGGAGCTACCACCCCCTGGATCGAGCTGAGGTACGAATCTTTGATACGGGAAGCCGTAAGGAGCTTCGTGCGTTCCTGGGTAAAGACTATGAACTCGTTAGCTCTGTTTCTCGCATATCTAGAGAGCTCCGTAATGAGACCTACCATCCGATCCGCTGCATCTTCCATGCTCAAAACCTCGGATTCCCTATTGAGGCTATCGGACCAGTAGGTATACGCATCACAGCCATCGAGAAGGACTCCACTGAATCCCTGGGAGATCGTACTGTCCACTAATTTTTTTAGAATGTCCTCCCACTCAGAATCCCAATACTTCACATGGAACCGTGTAGGTCTACCATCGGATGTTATAGCTTCCCTTCCCACCCAGGGAGGATTCCCCGGCACCCAGGAATTATTCCAGTAGGAACGGTGAGTCTCCGCTTCTCCAATGGAAAGGTAGGCAAGAAGAATCTTTCCTCCCCCAGCTTCTTTTACCCTCCGGATCTCGCTGGAAGACCACTTACCCCCTTCTGAACCATCCTTTGAATAGTCGATCACCAGTAAGTCGTAGGAACTTTTCTCGAGTTCAATGAGGTCTATGTTCTGCAACTGGTAGGCCCAGCTTTGGAGGGTAGAGATGGTTTTCTCTTCTACTACTGGGGGAAAAAGGGTGCGGCAGGAGGAAAGGATGAGGAGGATCAAAATCATGAAAATACCCATACCTATAGTATACACCTGTTAGTACCCCGAAGCTTGTGGGGATTGAAGCAAAAACGCGCAGGTTCCTGTCTAGAAGGGTAGAGGGCGCTACGGAGCCCTCATAATCCTAGGCGCCAGGGGGTGTGTCAT
>Ga0078972_1012846_pt1 | contig 14152 bp, 10 predicted proteins | sample YelNatPaOPGAMG01_FD_67568 | JGI IMG/M metagenome (GOLD analysis project Ga0078972, IMG submission 67568) | Hot spring thermophilic microbial communities from Obsidian Pool, Yellowstone National Park, USA - OP-RAMG-01 (SPADES assembly) (version 2) | ecosystem: Environmental > Aquatic > Thermal...
TTTCAGAAAAGGACTTTTCAATTGATGAAAAAAAAATGAAAAAATCTCTAACAGGATGAATTCCTTTTGAAGGATACTGGTCTGCCCTTATTCCAAATCCTGCATTTACGAGCCCGTTGCCAAGAGGGAAAATCCACGCATAACCGGGCATGGTTGAATCGTGGAGGTAAAACCTTAAGGTTTCATCGGAATCCATTTCAAGGATTGCCCTTACTCCTATTGCAATATCCTTTTTTCTCGGAGATATACATGAAAGAAATTTTCTAACAACAGAATTAAATCCATCCGCTCCTATAAGAAATATTCCTCTCCATTCCCCATCCTTTGCTCTTAGAACCCATTTCTTTTCCTTTTTTCCAATCTCTTTTATTTCCATTCCTTCCATAATTTTAACCCCGCATTCTTCTGCCCTTTCTGCTAACAGTTCTTGAAGGGCATCTCTGGGTATCATCCTGCAGAACAGGTTGAATTCCGAAAGGTCAGCAGACATATAGTATGGATGAGACCAGGCTGACATTTTTTTTACTGCAAAAAATTTTTCGGTTTCTATTCCGAGGGATTTCAATTCATCAATTCCCCTCGGAGAGCATATCTCACCGCATATCTTTCTGAACGGAATTTTTCTTTTTTCAAAAACAACCACAGAAAGCCCACTTTTTGCAAGATTTATTGCACAGCTCAATCCCGCTGGTCCCCCTCCAACTATAAGGGCATCATATTCCATGGTTTTAATTTTATTTCTTATTGATTGCGAGGTCAAATAAAATTTCACTCTACAAAACCGCAGGATTTTTTTAAAAAAATTTTAATGATAAAATCTATTCCATGAAAAGAGGAATTCTATTCTTTCTCATCGTGGTAGCCCTTTTTATACTTCTCATAGTCCTTTTCCCCAAAAAGAAGAAGGTTGTGGAGGAATTTGAATTTTTACCGGAAACAGAGGAAGAGTTTGAAGCCACTCTTTTTTTCCTCAATTCCGAAGGGAAGTTCGTCAGAGTTGAAAGAAAGTTGAAACAGGCTGAATTCCTTGAGGACAGGATAAAGGAATGCATATTAGCATTGAAAGATTCACCCGAAGGGTTGACTTCCCCAATTCCTCAGGAACTGGATGTGACGGATGTAATTTTGTCCAGTGGAATTGCATTCATAAACCTGTCTGAAGAGATTTTAAAATTCCCATTTGGAACGAGGAGTGAGATTGAAATGGTCTATGCAATTGTGAACTCTCTCTCTGCCACATTTCCCGAGGTGAAGGGGGTTAAATTTCTCGTGGGGTCCTCTGAGGTTGAAACCATTGGAGGGCACATATCCACAAAAGATGTGGTCTATCCCGATTACGAGGTATTTGAGAAATGAAAAGAAATTTCAAAGAGGAGATAAAAAACTCAATTCTCGTCCTTGACGGCGCAATGGGCACATCCCTTTATAAAAGGGGACTTCCTCCTGACAAACCTCCTGAGTATGCAAACCTGAAGCATCCTGAATGGGTTTATGAAGTTCACAGGGGATATGTATCTGCAGGAGCTGACATAATTGTTACAAATACCTTCGGTGCCAATCCGTTTAAGATGAAGGAGCATTCCCTTGATAAATTCCTCAAAGAAATAATTGTGGAAGGAGTAAAAATTGCAAAGGATGCAAGTAAAGGAAGGTGTTTCGTGTCAACCTCAATAGGACCAACGGGAAAATTTCTTGAGCCTGTTGGTGACCTCTCCTTTGACTCCGCTGTTTCCATTTTCAGGAAGATAGCAGAAATTGCCATAGAGGCCGGGACAGACCTTTTTTCCCTTGAAACATTCATAGACATAAGAGAATTGAAGTCAGCAGTTGTTGGGATAAGAGAGGTTTCCTCTGATATCCCGATAATAGCAATGATGACATTTGACAGGTCATTGAAAACTGTTCTCGGAACACCACCTGAGGTTGCTGGAATTGTCCTTGAAAGTTTGCCTGTTGATGTGATAGGGGTGAATTGCGGTCTTGGACCAGATGGAATATATGAGGCTCTTCGCAGGATGTCCCCCTATACTGACAAACCGCTCATCTCCCAGCCAAATGCGGGGGTCCCTGTCGTTAAAGATGGAATAACCCTTTATCCAGCAGTACCTGAGGATTTTTCAAAACTTATAGAAGAAAAGATAAAAATTGGGGTCGTTATATTCGGTGGATGCTGTGGGACAGGTCCAGAGCACATAGAGGAGTTGAAAAGGAGTTTGAGAGACAGAAAGCCAAATCTCTCAAAAAGAAAGGATTCAAAAAAGATATACCTTGCATCAAGAACATCTTTTATAGCAATTGGTAACGGAGAGCCTGTAAGGCTTATTGGAGAGAGGATAAATCCGTCAAGAAAAAAAAGACTTACTGAAGAATTGAAAAACAGAAGTTTTTCCACTGTCAGGGAAGAGGCAATTGGACAGGCAGGAAGTGGGGCTGAAATCATTGATGTGAATGTGGGGATTCCGGAGGATGAGAAAGAACTTATGAGAAGGGCTGTGATGGAGGTCAACCTGTCCGTTCAGGTTCCAGTTTCTATTGATTCGCCTTCACCTGAGGTTATTGAGGAAGGATTGAAATCTGTAGATGGCAAACCCCTTATTAATTCTACTTCCGCAGATGAAGAAAAGATGAAAAAGGTCTTTTCCCTTGCAAAAAAGTATGGAGGAGCAGTTGTGGGTTTAACGATGGATGAAGGAGGAATTCCTGAAACACCCGATGGAAGGGTGGAACTTGCGAAGAGGATAATGAAAGTGGCAAAGGAGTATATGGTTGAAGTCCTCATAGACCCTATTATCCTTCCCATAGGTTCAAACTCAAAGGCAGGACTCATCACACTTGAAACCATAAAAAGGATAAAGGATAAAACGGGTGCTCCTGTTATTCTCGGTTTGAGCAACATATCCTTTGGAATGCCAGAAAGGGAATTTATAAACTCTGCTTTTCTTTCCATGTGTATTTTGAAAGGAGCGGATGTAATCATAGGAAATCCTATGAGCGAAATTGTTATGAAAACCCTGAAAATATCGGAAATGATTACAGGAAGAAGGAAGATAGAGGATGCTATAAAATGGTTCAAAAGGGAAGTAATTGATGAAGCAAAAAATGGATTAGACCTTATCAAGAAGGCGGTAATGAGAGGGGATATTGAAAATGTTGAATTCTATGTAAATGAAGCCCTCAAAGACGGATACTCTCCAATTGAGGTTAATAACATGGGAATAGTTCCTGCTTTAAAAGAGCTCGGCATTCTTTTTGAAAGAGGAGATATCTTCCTTCCACAACTTATGAGGTCGGCAGAAACTGCAAAAAAGGCGTTTGAAATCCTTAAAAGGCATTTTGAGAAAAAGGAGGAAAAGAAGGCAAGAATTCTTTTCGCCACTGTTGAGGGAGACATCCATGATATAGGAAAAAATATCGTTATAACCCTTCTTGAGGCAGATGGATTTGAGGTTATTGACCTCGGGAAGAATGTGAAGACGGAGGAAATTCTCAATGCCATAGAGCGAACATCTCCAGATTTTGTTGCCCTTTCCTGCCTCATGACGACAACCCTTCCTTTTATGAGAAAAAGCGTGAAGGCAATAAAGGAAAAATTTGACTCAATTCCAGTTGCGGTCGGTGGTGCGGTACTCACAAAAAAACTTGCGGAAGAGATGGGAGCAGATATATATGGAGAGGATGCGGTTACTGCTGTAAAAATTTTTAATAAATTTTTAAAGAAGTGAAGAAGAAGATTCTTATCATAGAGAACGACCCTTATTATAATGCCTTCATAAAGGCGGTGCTCTCTTCAGCAAACTACCATGTTGAGGTGGCAGAAGATGTTGAAAATGCTAAAAGGAAGGCTGTTGAAAAGCCTTCGCTCATACTCCTGTCAGTGGATGTTCCAGGGGGGTTCAAACTTTTTGAGATTTTCAGAAACTCTCCGGAATTTAAGAATATACCCCTTATTATACTTTCTTCCATCCCTATCAAAGAGAAGCCCACGAACTTCCTTTCAAAGCCATTTACAGATGAAGAACTCCTTGAGAGGGTTCAGAACATAATAGGATTCACGATAAGTGAAGAGGAATTTTTGAGGATTGAGGAGGAGATGCTTAACCTGACTAAAGAAAAGGCTGACCTTGAAAGGAGATTGAGGGATATGGAGAAAGAACTTGAAAATGAAAGGGAAAAGAGAAAAAAATTGCTTGAAGGATTAAAAAAATTGATTTATGAATTTGAAAATAAGGAGGTAAAAAATAGATAAGAGAACTCACAAACGCTATAAGGCAGTATTCGGAGTTCGGTATCAGAACGAAAAGACCTTCATAGACGCCTATACAAGGGATATAAGTATGGGAGGGCTTTTCATAAAAACAAATGTCTTTCCGCCAATAAACTCGGAGGTCATTATAAAGCTCTATCCGCCCCACAGTTTCAACCCTATAGAATTGACAGGAAGGGTTGTCCACATCATTGATGAGGAGAAGGCAAAGAAAATGGGTAAAGAACCTGGATTCGGGGTGGAATTTCTGGATATGGATGAAGAAAAGAAGTCTGTCATTGAGGCAATTATAAATCATTTCAAAAAACTTGAGACCACTGTGTATGGAAGGAGAAGGTGTCCGAGGATGCCATACGAAACAGAAGTTCACATAAAGATGGGAAAGGCAATTGTTCCAGGAAAAACCCTTGATATAAGCCTTTTAGGGGCGTATATCGTGGTCCCGAAGAGAGATTTGCCTATTGGAAAGGAGTTTGAGGCGATATTCTTCAGGGTAGGTAATTCTAAGGAGGTTTCAGTCAAGATAAGGATTGTCCATTTTCTTGAGGATAAAAAAGCAAAGGAGTTTGGAAAGGAGGAGGGCTATGGAGTGGAATTCGTTGAACTTCCTCAGGAGGCTTACATAGAGATATACAAGATGATGGAGAGGTGGGTTATTTAAGTATTCCCTTTCTTTTCAAAACCCTTATCAATGCATTTACTACATTCTGGTCAAGTCCCTCATCCCTTTTCATCTCTTCTATTGCCTGCTCAACACTTTTTGCCTTTCTGTATGGTCTATCTGAAGTAGTCGCATGAAAAACATCCACCACAGCCATTATCCTTGATTCAAGAGGTATATTTTCAGCAGTTAGTCCATAAGGATACCCTGTCCCGTTAAGCCTTTCATGATGCTGCAGGATAATTCTTCTTATCATTTCCGTCTCGGGTATATCTTCTATTAACCCTGCTCCGATAAATGGATGCTGGCGGATAACCTCCCATTCGGTTTCGTTTAATACCCCATTTTTTACAAGAATAGAGTTCTCTATTATAATTTTTCCAAGGTCATGAAGCATTGCTCCATACATGATGTTTTTCTGGATGATGGGGTCAAGATTTAATTCCTTTGCTACCTCTCCAGCAAGTTGAGAGGTAATCTCAGAGTGTTCCTTTGTATATTTGTCCTTTATACCCAGGGCTCTACAAAATGCCTGAAAAACTGCAGAGTTCCACCTTTTTAATTCTTCATAGAATCTCAACCTTTGATAAACTATACCTGCTTGATAGCACAGAAAGGTCAGAAATTCCTTTTCATAACTTGTAAATCTCAAAGGTTGCAACCTGTTTATACAAACAGCGAGATAGGGCTCATTTCTGAAGTATACGGGGACAATAAATGTGGACTTTATATCCCTTTTTAAAAGAAATTTTGAAAATTCCTCTGCCTCAGGCGTTCCATCAACAATCTCTAATGACTTACCCATTCTGAAACAAACCCTGCCAGACTTCCTTCTTCTGTGCTTTCCTTTTCATATATTTCATCAGCATTAACCCCTTCAACACTGATGACTACCGTTTTCCCTTCTTCCTTTCTCCTCTCAATTATTGAAATTCTATCGCAGTAGAGAAAATAAAAAACGATTCTTGCAAGGGTTGGAAAAAAGTCTTTTAATTCCGTCAGGGATAAAAGAGGATTTACCGCTTCATAGATAACTTTTGCATCAGGATGAGCAATTATCATCCTCCGACAATTTCTTTCTACTGGAAACAGGAAACCATAAAATACTACATTTGTTTTTTTAATGGACAGAGGAATAAGGTATTGAATCGCAGGAATTATTTGCCCATTTATATTCTTCAACATAACAGTTCTTTCAGAAATACCCTCGCTAATAGTTTCCCTCTTTAATTCTTCAATATCTTCGCCCTTCAGGATTTCCAGAAAGTAATTCCTTTCCATCAACATTTTTTCTGATGGATATTTTAATAAAGAGACAAGATGGGAATTAGCCTCAACAAATTTTCCATCTTCTCTTATTACAAAGGCTGGATAGAATAGTTTACTGATGGAAAACTGGGGACCCCTCCATCGCCTAAGACAATTTATAAATTTCATTTTTTAAAATTTCCAGGAAGGTTTGAACGGTTTTCCCTTTTCCTTAAGAGTAAATGGCCAGAGAACTCCTTCCTCCTCAGGGCTTCTTCCGAAAATCTGAAATGCCCTTTCTGCTCCCCAGGAAAACCACAACGGGTAAGAAAGCACATAAAATGTCCCTATTAAGGGATGAATGTTAACAGTCCCGAGAATTCCAAACCAGGGCTTTGGAATCACTCCTGAGTTTGAAAGAATTATGTCAAGCCAGAGAATGACAGTGAAGAAAAGTATGAGGAATACATACCGGTCCTTGTTTCTCTTTATCAGGTGTTTAGCATAGAGATAAGCGCATATACCGCCAATTACGATGAGAAACAGAACATCTAAAAGCCCTACCTTCATAGCCACCCCCTTTCCTTGCACCAGGTTATATAATCCCATAACCCTTTTCTTGGGTCCTCATAGATATACTTAAATCCGAGGTCTTTTAGCCTCTTGTTGGTAAACCAGTATTGATGGGTAAGGTATCCTGCCATTGGAACATCCACCTTCGGTCTCACTCCTTTTTTCCTCGCCCTTCTGTCAAGGGCAGTAATTATTCTCATTGCTATCTTTGAGAAAAACTTGTAAATGGGCCAGTAAACTGGAATACGAACAACTTTTTTTATCCCAAGAGCATCATAAAGGAACTCAAGCATCTCGGTCTGCGTTATACATTCGCTCAGGACATTGTAAGCCTTGCCAATTGTTTCATCGTGTTCTGCACAGAAAAGCGCGGCCCTCACAAGGTCAGTGACATGGACGGATGGGAACATAAGCGTCTTTTTCTTCGGATACCATGATATAACAACACCTGTTCCTATCCTCCTTACACCATAAAGAATATGATAAACACCGTATCTGTGTCTTGGTCCGTATATTGGAGCAGGTCTCAAAACAGTGAGGGGCAATCCCTTTTCCCTGTGAAGAGCCCATAAGACTCTCTCCTGTTCAGCCTTTGACTTTGAATAGTTGTTTGGAGGATTGAAAGGATGGTCTTCATCAATCGGACCATCCTCTGCCTCTCCATAAACTCCATCCGTTGACCAGTGGATGAACCTCTTCGCCTTATATTCAATAGCCAGTTCTGCAAGATTTTTAACCCCTATAACATTCACCTTATAAAGAACATCCCATAGAGCAAAGTAATCGTAAAGGGATGCTATGTGGAAGATAGCATCGTATGGAGGTCTTCCTTCAAAAAGGGGAACAAGGGTTTCTTTTTTTGTAAGGTCTGCGGGAATAAACTCAACCTTTAACTTCTCTATTATGTCTTCATAATAGGCGGGATGAAGGGTCCCTTCTTCACAGTAGTATTGTTTGTGCTCCTCCCTCTTTAAATCCGTTGCCACAACCTCCCATCCCTCCTTTATCAGGAGTTCCATCATATGTCCGCCCGTGAACCCGCACGCCCCCGTCACTAAAGCCCTTTTTCTTCCCCTTTCCATGAAAAAATTATAGAACACAAATTTTGTAATGTCAAGAAAAATCGTAAATGGAAAATTTTAATATCGCATTCAAACTCCAGAGCAATCTCAAGGAATAATAATTCGCCTCCCTCTCTAACCGTTTTCTGAGAGTATTTAATTTTTAACCTTCACATCTTCTAATACAAAATGTAATAAGGATAATACGAAGGGAGGTCTATTGTTTTTATGGATTGAGCGGAACCTATCTCGTTCACTTTGAGGAACAATTCTGAAATGGTATAAAGATAATCCTCAATAACTATACTTCTCCGAGGATTATTGTAAGGATAATAGCAGTATTCCTCCTCATAGTATTTAACACATACCTTTTCTGTCGGTGTATGGTCTATTTCTCCAAGTTTGGAAAAGCCATCTTTAATTGTTACCTTATAACTTAAAAATCCGCTAAACCCATTCCCGTTCCAATCATACCTTAAAACAGGGACTACAAGAAGGTTTTTGGGGGGATAGTAGGTAAAAGCCTTATGATTCCATTCTGCCTCTGACCAACCCTCTATAACCTCCTTGAACATAAGTTTCGGAGCATCAAGTTCAGAAACATCAAACATCTGAAGTTGAAGGTTCCATCCTGTTTCCATATCAACGCCTAATGTGATGAGATGGTTATCGTCCATTGGATGGATGTAGGTTGAAAATCCTGGAACCTCCAGTTCTCCTACTATCCTCGGGTTTTGAGGTTCTCTAAGGTCAACTGTGAATAGAGGGTCAACCCTTCTGAATGTGACAATAAACCCCTTGTCGCCTATAAACCTTGCAGAATAAATGTTTTCTCCTGGTGCAATGCCCTCTATTGACCCAATCTGTTTCAAAGAATTTGCCTCTTCTTCCATAACAAATAGATAATTGGCTGCTTCATCACCCCATCCCTCTGTTGTTGCAATCCTGAAATACTCTCCCTCCTCATCCATTGAAAATTGGTTCAAAACCCTCCCTCTTACCTTTCCACTTGCTTTATATATCGCCTTCTCAAGATTTGAGCCTATGTCAAACTTATGGATAAATGTCTCTTCATCAGAGGTTGATACTGGAGATAATGTCTCCAGAACAGGACCTACAAAATAGAAATAATTCTTCGGTGATGCTATGTAGATACTATTCTTTGATGCATATACCTCTCCCCAGCTTCCCACGACTGCTGTTGCAGAAGGTGTAGTAAGGGGTTTTGAAAGGTTAATGGATAAAACATAAAGTGTGCTCAAATCGTATGCCTCCGGGGATCTATAAAACTCATTGCATTCGCATAGATTTCCAACCTTCTTCTCCTTTCCCTTGAGGTAATACCTCGGAAGAATCCTCTCAGTTTTTATATCATCCTTATCCCATATCTCCAAAAAATAAGAGCCTATCATATATACTGTGTCTTTAACCATCCTTGATGTTATGTAGAAACCATCTATGTAGAGTTCATACTCAACCTCTGGAGATTGCCGAGAGGTTATGTCAAGAACGGTTATCTTTGTGATGGGGGAGTAATGGGGGAAAATCTCATCGGATGTAAATCCTTCCGGAAAACCATTCTGGAAATAGGTTGAGGAAAATATCAAAGCCCTATCTCCATTTATGAACATCTCTAACGGCCATCCTTCAACAGGAAGCGTTACAGATGTTGAAAATTCTTCAACCGGATATGCCTTTACTATCACAAATCTATCCGATGAAAGCTGGTAAATGAACTCTCCATCTGTCTTTACAAAATCAGCCTCATCAACCCCCTTCTCTTGAATGTTGGTAGTTGAATACTCTCTCTCACCCTCGGGTTTGCCACCAACCATTTCGTCACCGGTTCCGTAATCAGAAAGTAAAACATTACCTCCCCAGTAATGACTGTATTTCTCATATACATCCCTCAGCATCGCCTCCATCTCCTCACAATCAGAAAGAAGTGATAACCTTGCCTCACCAAGAATCTCTTGCTTTCCTTTTTCATCCCCACAACCTATGATGACAATCATTCCTATTAAAACTATTGCTTTCTTCATTTTTACCCCCTTTTTATAAAATTTTATGATAACTAAACTTAGAAATCAAGTTGTTTTTGTAGAGCCCCATAATGCTATAAGATAGAGTTTTAACTTGTGCGTAAATGTTAAATAGACCGGTTAATGAAGTAGTTTTTGGTAGCGTTTTGATACGAGAATAATTTTTACACCCTATTAAACGCTATAAAAAGAATTTTGAGAATATAAAAACCTCTTTTCGGATATTCTTGAAAAGAGCAAAACACTTTATTAAAACTTTTTCTATGGGTTATTTCGTTACATTTTTGTTGATAGGTTTGACACATCGTCTCCTTCTTCTGCCTGATGGATTTGATGTGCATGGGATGGATGTGATTTCTGAGGAAAGAATATATGTTTGTGGAAAGGGAGGAACAATTCTTTATACAACCGATGGTGGAAAGAAATGGGAGAAGGTGTGGACAGGGTTCAATCTTCTTTTAACAGATATTGATTTCGTTGATGAAAAAAAGGGATGGGCAGTTGGTGAAAGAGGGATTGTTCTTTATACCGATGACGGAGGGAAAAGCTGGAAGTTGCAGAGGAAGCCTTCTTTTCTTAACCTTCTTGATGTATTTTTCCTTGATGAACTTCATGGATGGGCGGTTGGAGATTGGGGAGAGGTTATAAAGACTTCCGATGGTGGCAAAACATGGATTGATATTCCTCTCAAACTGGATGCAAAGAAAAGAGGGATATTTGAACCTGTGGCAGTTGAAGATGTCTATGATAAGGATGGGAAAATTCTGGTGAGAAAGGGTGAACTAATTTTAGATGAGGTTCTCAGCACAGTAGATTCCGGAGAGATAAAGGCAAAAATAAGGAATGATGTGGTCCTTAACTCGGCCTTTTTTGTGGATGAAAGAAACGGAATCCTAACAGGAGAAGGAGGAAAATTTTTCATTACCGGGGACGGAGGCGAAAGTTTTATTGAATTCTCAGCATTTGGAGAAGAGGTTTACGCTTCCATTTTTAGCATAGCTCCTTTTAATAAAGACTTCGTTGTTATGGCAGGGGGAGGGGGAAAGATGGTGAAGGTTGCGAGAAATACAGGAAAGGTGCTGGAGGAGATAGATTCCGGAGCAGGGGGAAGGGATATATACTCAATTGATGTGAAGGGAAATACATTCTGTCTCGCAGGTAATGATGGATTTGTTGCATACAGTTTTGATGGTGGGAAGAGTTTTAAAAGGTATGAGAACAGGGAGATTTCTTATCTCTGGTTCAGAAGGGCTGTAAGTCCAAAAGATGGTGTATGTTTTTTCGGAGGAAAAAAGGGTAGAATTGTAGTGGTTGAAAAAAATGGGCATTAAGGAAAGATACATAAACTTTATTCTGAAGAACCACAGATGGGTTCTATTACTACTCATAATTTTCACAGGGGTAATGATATGGGAGACATCAAGGATAAGAATGAGAACCAATTTCTTTGAACTCTATCCTCCGAGGCATCCATTTATAAAGGTTTACAGGGAATACAGAAAACTTTTCGGAACAGCAAATCTTCTACTCATAGTTCTTGAACCCAAAAAAGGCGACATATATACGGTAGATTTTATAAAAACTGTTGACGAAGTCACGAGGTTCATCCTTGATACGAAAGGAGTTAACCCGTTTCAGGTTTTATCCCTTACTCATCCGAATGTGAGGGGTTTCAGGGTAAGGGGTTTCTGGATAGAATCAACTCCAATTGTAGAATACCTGCCATCAACTGAGGAGGATATTGAAAATATAAAGAAGGCAGTGGAGATAAATCCCGGAGTTAAGGGTTTTATAGTTTCTGAGGATTACAGGGCGACGCTTGTGGTAGCAGGACTTTGGGAGGAGGAACTTGATTTTGAATACCTTTTCAGAAGGATGGCAGAATTAAAAGATATTGCGGGTGATGTTAACATTTATATCACCGGTTATCCCCTCCTTTACGCATGGATTCATTCATATATCCCGAGCATTTACATTGTTTTTCTTATAACAGGGATATCCCTTGCAGTGCTTCTCTTCCTTTATTTCGGCGAATTAAAAGGGGTTTTTATTCCATTTATGGCAGGGATTTTGAGCGCCCTGTGGGCTATTGGATTTACAAAAATTATAGGTTTTGAGCTTGACCCCCTTCTTCTTGTTGTTCCTGTGCTTCTATCCGCAAGGGCATTGAGCCATTCTGTTCAGGTGATGGAGAGATATTATGAACTTTATTTTACGATAAAGGACAAATATCAATCCATTTTGAAGAGTTTTTCAGAGCTCTATACACCAGCCCTTCTCTCCATTCTCACGGATGGGCTTGGAATCCTTACAATAGCAGTTTCAGGCATACCACTTATGTGGAAGCTTGCCCTCTACTCAAGTCTGTGGATTGGAAGCATATTTTTAGGAGTTCTTACCCTTTCTCCTGTTATGCTTCTTCTCTTCAGTCCACCGAAGGGCATTAGAAAGACATCCTATTTTTATCAAAAATTCTCATCTTCTCATAAAATCTTCACACAGAGGAATCTCAATACCTATCTCACCATATTTTTCCTCATCCTTGCTCTTATAGTCAGTGGAATTATAGGGAGAAAACTCAAGGTTGGAAATGTTATGCCCGGGCATGCAATACTTAAAGAAGACCATCCTTATAATGTGGCGATGGATAAGGTAAATTCATATTTCTATGGGGCAAATCAGTTTGTTATAATTGCTGATACAGGAAGGGAAGGAGGGGTGAAGGAGATTGAGGTTCTTCAGAAGATAGAGGAACTGGAAAGGCTCATGATTGAAAACACGGGTGCTACAGCTTCTTTAAGCCTTCCACAGGTTGTTAAACTCATAATGAAGATTTTTCACGAGAATGACCCAAACTGGGAGGTTCTTCCATACAAAGCAAGGGATGTGGGAGCAATAACCTATACATTGAGCGGAGGAAGGGAGATGCAGAGGCTTTTCAGCGAGGATTTTAAAAGTTCTCCTGTTACATTTTTCTATAAGACTTTTTCTAATGAAAAACTGAAGGAAATAGTAAAAAAGGCGAAGGAGTTCATAGAGAAAGAAAAAGATGGCAAGGTTGAGTTCAAACTCGCAGGCGGGCTTCTTGGCGTTCTTTATGCTGTGAACGATGAGGTGGAAAGGTCTTACTGGCTCATTCTTGAGGTAGTTCTTTTGACAACTGCTTTTCTTGTTTTGATTTTCATGCGTTCAATCGTGTCTGTTTTTATACTTCTTCCATCCCTTCTTCTTTCCCAGTTCCTTTCAGAAACATTTATGTTCTTTGCAGGGATAGATATGAACATAAACTCCCTTCCAGTTGCAGCGGTTGGAATTGGAGTTGGGATTGATTACGGAATCTACCTTTTAAGCATGATAAAACAGCTTCTGAATACTGGTTATTCAAAGAGGGAAGCAATTGAAACTGCACTTATGACTACCGGAAAAGCGATATTCTTTACTGCATCTACAATGGTTGCAGGTCTCATCTTCTGGTTCTTTGCTCCAATGAAGTTTACAGCAGAGATGGCACTCCTTTTGGCAATCCTTATGGTTCTCAACATGGAAGGAGCGCTCATTTTTGTTCCTGTTCTTTCAATGGTTTTTTTAAAAGAAAGGTCCCAACCTGAGTAAATCCCTCCCTGACCTGCAGTGGAGAAATTCACAATTATTCCGACTGTAAGGGTCACTGCGAAGCCCTTTGTCGGTCCTGTGCCTAAATGGAAAAGTATTGCAGCAGAAACCCCGGTTGTAACACTGGAGTAAAATATCGCAGAGAATGCCCTATTATAACCTGACTCAAACGCTCCTCTTATAGTTTTCCCGCTTCTCAACTCCTCCCTTATCCTCTATATTATAAGGTTGCAATAATATTTCAAAATTGATAAATTTAAAAAGAGGAGAACTCATGGAGAGAGAAAAGCATTTTTTCGCACTTTTATTATGCATGATATTATGGATTCCATGCTGTGGAAAAGAAGAAATAAAATGCAGGAAGAGGACAGAATATGGTCAACTAATTCCGGCTTGCAAGGATGAGCATAGACCTGTAATATTTGTCCACGGATTTCTCGGAGCAGGAGATAACTATTCCAATATGATACAGAGATTCATTCAAAACGGATACTGTCCTGAAAAGTTAATCATTTATGACTGGAATACCCAGGATTTTCTCAATATAATAGGTGCGGTTGACGGTCTTTCCAGACTCATTGACGAGATAATAAAGAAAAGTGGATTTTCGCAGGTGGACCTTATAGGACACTCCATGGGAGGAATGATATCTTCACTATATCTTAACAGAGAGGGAAGTATATCAAAAATA
>Ga0078972_1012849_pt1 | contig 14149 bp, 13 predicted proteins | sample YelNatPaOPGAMG01_FD_67568 | JGI IMG/M metagenome (GOLD analysis project Ga0078972, IMG submission 67568) | Hot spring thermophilic microbial communities from Obsidian Pool, Yellowstone National Park, USA - OP-RAMG-01 (SPADES assembly) (version 2) | ecosystem: Environmental > Aquatic > Thermal...
ATAATGGAGCGAATTACACACCCGGCGATTATGTCGGTAAAACGGGGCTGGAGAAACAATACAAAACCGATCTGAAGGGGGTTGACGGCGGCAAGAAGATCATGGTGAACGCCATGGGGCAGGTCGTGCGCATTCTCGGCGAGAAGCCCTCCATTCCCGGTCACGCGATCAAGCTCACCATCGATAGAGACCTGCAGGTTGCCGCATCGCGGGCGATGGGAACTCAGACGGGTGCGTGCGTGGCTCTGGACCCTCAGACCGGGGCGGTGCTTGCAATGGTCAGCGAGCCCTCATACGATCCAAATATCTTTGTGAAGAAGGTCACTCCGACAGACTGGGATAAGATCAATCAGAATAAGGGCCGCCCACAGCAGAACCGGGCGGTGTATAACGTATATCCTCCGGGCTCGACATTCAAGCCGATGATGGCGATAGCGGGCCTGGTTTATAAACAATGCGATCTCAATACCACATACAGCTGCCCGGGTTCGTTCAGATATGGCCGCGTATTCCACTGCTGGAAGGTGCACGGCGGAGGTGTGAACTTCAACAGGGCGATCGCGGAATCGTGCGACGTGTGGTTCTATCACCTGGCGTTGGCGCTGGGAGTGGACCGAATGGCTAAGGTAGCGAGGCAGTTCGGTTTAAGTAAAGCTACGGGAATCGATTTGCCGCACGAGAGCCGCTATAAGGACGGGCATGTCGGTACAATGCCGGATACGGCATGGAAGTGGAAGAGATACCATCAGAAGTGGTATCCGGGCGAGACCCCGAGCTGCGGTATTGGGCAGGGATACATACAGGTCAGCCCGCTGCAGTTGGCAGTGGCAATCGCCGGAGTCGCGGATGATGGAAAGATCCATCGCCCATATCTGCTAGATAAGGTTCTGGGATCGAATGGGCAGGTGCTGATGCAGACACACCCGGAAATAGTACGCCAGGTAGATGCGCCTGTAGAAGATTTCAGAAAAGTGCAGAACGCGATGAGACAGACAATCACCGCGGGAACGGGAAGAGTGGCGAATATACCGGATATCACGGTGTGCGGCAAGACAGGTTCGGCTGAAGACCCGCCAAGACCCGCTCACGGCTGGTTCGTGTGCTTCGCTCCCGAGGAGAACCCGAAGATCGTGGTTGTGTGCATCGTAGAGCACGGCCGACACGGCGCTTCGACCGCTGCCCCCGTATGCCGCGCGGTCCTGGATGTGTTCTTCGGCAAGAAAAAGCCCGAAGATATAGGATCAGGCAACGTGCAGGTGCATGGGGATTAGAATTATGAAGGGAGCTATCAGCTTTCTTTTAGCTATCAGATGCCAGTGATATCACGTACCGGTGTTTCGGGCTTAGCAATTCATCGGTGTTTCGGGATTTTAGGGTTGGAGAACAGAGTTACTTATAACCCACTGGGCCATCAACCCAACCCGGAAATCCCGAAACTTATACCACTGCAGATGAAGAGAGCTGCGGGTTACAAACCCGCTCATACCTGGTCGGGATTGCAAATCCCGACCATCGTACTTGCTGCCTATGATGATAAAGACTACCTGTAATAGCCCGATAGCTGACAGCTAAAAATGTGAGAATATAACCCAACTATGAAAAACCTGACTTTATGTTTGTTCACCCTGGTCCTGATTATCGCTGCTTGCGCGAGTTTTGCGAGCCCCGGGAACTCGCACGTTGTTGTCGTTATTGCGGGCAGTTGCAGCGTCCGCGATTTCGCTAATCCCAATCTCCATGAGCTGAGCGCCCTGTTCGAAAACGGTTCAGCGGCGCTTCTAAACGTTCGCGCGGGCAGAGCAAGCCGCGATGCGGAGCCAGGATCACGTTCGGGATTCGAAGCCGGATGCCTTAGCCTCGGAGCCAGCGCGATGGCGGCGGGAGGCGCGGAGGTTAGAAGAGCAGGCGATGCGAACGGCCTTATCGAAGGAATTAAGGTCAAGGACCTTTTCACAGGACGGACGGATATAAACCCTCGCGCCGCCGAGGTGCTCCATACCGAGATTGCAAAGATCCAGCATATAAACGCTGCCGCATCATATCACGCGAAACCGGGCTCGTTGGGCTCCGCGCTTCACCTGGCGAGAATACGCACCGCAATAATCGGCAATTCCGATCTCCCCAATGAAATCCACCGCGAAGCAACAGCGGCAGCGATGGACGAGATGGGCATAGTCGACTACGGCGAAGTGGACACGGAAAAAGTCACACAAGCCGATCCCACGGCACCGTACGGCATTCGCACTAACCCCGACGGGCTTCTTAAGGAGCTGGATAGAGTGTTCCCCCAAAGCCGGTTTATCGTGGTAGATTTTGGAGACACCATTCGCGCCGACGCTTACGCCGATTCCTGCACCGATGAACAGGCCGCTATAATTAAAAACCGCGCGGATGCACGATTGAGCAGGTTTATAAGCCGTCTAAAGGAAAGACTCGACCCACGCTCCGACCTCCTCGTCCTGCTCTCACCAAACGCGCGCTCCTACAGTGAGATCGACGGAGAGCGGATGGGAGCAATCGTGATTAGCGGACCGGGGTTCAGCCGCGGCATGCTGATCTCCCCATCGACCCGCAAGCCGGGGATCGTCACTATCGCCGATGTAGCTCCCACTATCCTCGCGTTCCTCGGCGCGAAGCCAACGGCGGATATGGTCGGAAGACCGGTAAAGAATATCGCAGGTGGAAGCGCGGTAGAAGCCCTGCTGAAGCTCAATCTCGACGAGAGTGGACAGGCTCAGCGGCAGCCGATTATGCGCGGTTCGAGCGTGGTGCAGTCGTCAGTGGTCGCGCTGGTGACAGTGGTTGTGCTGCTCTTTTCCCTGGCCTGGGTGAGGAGGCTCGCTGCATGGCTTTCGCTCACTGTGGTTGCGATTCCGCTCGCGATGCTCTATATGCCTCTCATATATTCAGGCGGGCTCGTGGGATCATCAATCGTGCTGATCGTGCTCACGCTCGTTCTGCTGGGAGCTTGCTCGCTCACTTTTCGCTCACCCGCGCGAGCTTTTGTGTGGCTTTGCGCGACTATGGTGATAAGCCTTGCAGTAGACCTGGTCCGCGGAGGATCGCTGATCGGCTCATCGATCGGAAGCTACAACGCGGTGGAAGGCGCCAGATATTATGGAATCGGTAATGAGCTGATGGGCACGCTGCTCGGCGCGGCGATTGCGTGGGTAGGCTTGATGATTTCCGCTGGTAAAGTGAAAGGACGCGTGGCAAGCGCTTTCGCTGTTGGAACATTCGCCGCGGTGCTGGTCCTGATGGTGGCTCCGAACTTGGGGGCTAAGGTGGGCGGCGCGCTTGCGGCGGCTCCCGCGATAGCAGTTGCGCTGCTGGCACGGCGAGGGTGGAAACCGAGCGTCCGGGGTGTCGTGCTGATCGGCGTGTTTACGGTGCTCGTGGTGATGGCGATGTTCGCATTCGACGCGCTGCATGGAGGATCGAATCAATCGCATGCCGGCCGCGTGGTCAGCACGGTGGCAAACGAAGGCGCGGCAGGATTATTCGCGATATTCGGGCGCAAGATTGCGCTTAATTTTATGCTTGTAGCGACGAGTATGTGGAGCCGCCTGCTGGGGCTGAGCCTGGGTGGCTCGATTATCCTGTTCTGGTGGGGGAAGCGGCAGTTCGGCGAGAAGTTTCTCACAAAAGAGGAAGCGGCGGCGGCGCTGGGATGCTGCGTTGGGACCGCAGCCGCATTCGCATTCAATGATTCCGGTGTAGTTGCGGGAGCTACCTGCTCCGTCTTCCTCTGGGCAATGCTGGCATTGAAAATCCTGGACCCAGGCGTAAAAAAGCCGGAGGAATGAATCCTCCGGCTCGATATATACGCCCGTGTCCTTAATTATTAGTAAGGAGCTGACGAAGGCTGTGTGACGGTAGTACCCGACGGCGTAGTCTGAGTATACGGCTGTCCGGTGACCGGGCCCGTACCCGTGGGGACCGTACCCGGAGGGCAGGTCGGCGTCAGCGTCGGAACCGTGCCCGGAGGACATGTCGCCGGAGGTGTCATCGTCGGCACTGGATTACACGGACAGACTGCCGGTCCCTGTCCGGGAACAGTCGTCGGCTGGCACGACGAACAAGGAGAACAAATTGCAGGCGGTGGGTAGGTGCATGGAGGATAAACACCCGCCCGCTGATACTTCTGTATCGCCTTCATATTCGCCTCTGCAACCTTCGACGAATATATACTGTTCTGCGGGAACGGATAATCAGCGACGTTGAATGCTACACTCGGCGGAACGCTGTATTCGTAGATCAGGTTCCACCAGCTCCCCATACCCCTCATATCCGTAAGCACCTGGAAGATAGGCATGCCGGTGTATCTGGCGATGTTCGCCGCGACCGCGACATCGAGCCAGTCGTAGCCATTCGCGTAATAATTGAGCGCCTGATCCTGCGATAGGATGATCCTGCCCCTTATATCATAGATCGCGCACGGCAGATTGATAATCGGGCACGGAGTTCTCGGAGCGCAGGGCTGAGCCACAGGTCCCGCGCCTACCGGAGATGTCATCACGCAGGTCGCCGGGACTGGGCTTACAAGAGTATTGCAAGCCACATTGTAGCGGGTCGCAATATCTGCCCAGCTGAGCCCCTGGCTACGCAGGGATGCTATCTGCGAAATCGGCTGACCGGTGCGCAGGGCCGCATTAGCCATCAGGTTGATATCTTCCCAGGAATAACCCTGCTGCCGCAGTGACCGGATCTGGGACTGCGGAATAGAGTAGTACTGGGAAACAAACGCTGTGTTAAAGCTCTCCGCATCCGGGCTGCTGGCAGCTGCGGGAGCACTGGCCAGATCGGAAATCGAGACGTTGAAGTGGCTGGCGACCTGGCTCCAATTCTTAGTACTCTGCCACTGGTTCACGACAGCGCTGAGCGGCTGGCCCGATCTCATGGAAATCGCCGCAGCCATGGCGATGTCGGAGTTCGAAAGACCTTGAGCCCGCATGGCATTGATCTGCTGCTGGCTGATACTCATACATCTTGACACGCAAGCGTCCACCATCTGGTCACCCGTCGAGGAACTGCTCATCGACGGCTGAGACGAGGAGGACTGATTGTTACCGGACGAGGTTTCGTTCTGCGCGAGCGCTGCAGCCGCACAAGCAAGGACAAGCGCGAGAACGATCATAAAGACTCGCATCATACTGCCTCCTTAGACCTGGAATTAGTGGGTGCGGCGGGCTTGCCCGAACATTCCCCCCCGCCTGTTTAACTCACCCTAGCCTTAAATACCCAGGGGGTATGACTTGCAAACGTGGTGACAGGCAAGCGACAAGGACAAGTTTTATAGGGAATAGCCGACAATGTTTAGTCCGGTTGTTATCAATGCAGCGGGGCTGTTTTAGGGAAGGCGTCATCGAACGCCCGGGGCAGGTTAATGGCTCCTATCAGCTTTGTATCCTTCGTGCGCTGGGCGTTTTCCCAGGTATCGAAGAGCGTTGATCTGAACTTCAGGATTGATTCGGCGCGCTTCTCACTTCCGGGAATTTTTTGAGCGTCAGCAGCGGAATCGCGCAGGGCATCGATCGCCGATTCCATTGCCTGGAAGCAGTAGCTGGAATCATCAGGTTCCATTAACTGGCGAGCGATTTCAGCCCGTGATATGCCTGTCGCAAGCCGGATGGTACTGCTGAGATAAAGCGCGGCAATGCGGAAGCGCTCCGGAGAAGCATCGACTTTCGCAGCGGCTGAAGCCTTTGCGTATAGATCGCTCGATTCGGCGAGAAGCTGCTGCTTGCGCATTGCGGTATCAAGAAGATTATAGGAGATATCGCCGAAATCGGGACGGTGGATCAGCTCTCGAAGGTATTCCTCATCGAACCCGGCTTGCCTGGTTTTGGGGCGTAGGCAATCGGGCGAAGAAGGGAGCGAAGAAGCCTCGATCCACTTCGCCCGCGCGCTCTGGGCTATGGCTCTGACCGAAACGGGGCATTTGAATATCCACGAGAAGTCAGGCGGAAGCGGAGCCGCCGCATAAGCGGGAGAAACCAGCGATAAAGCCAGTATGAGCATAAGAGCGCGGGTAATCATAGGTATAAGTTAGCACATCTGTGGAGAAGAGGGAAGGGTGATTTTAATAGCTGTCAGATAAAAGCTGTTAGCTACAAATTTGACAGCGCCGGCTATAGGCGATAGAGTTTAGCCTATGGTTATACGTAGAGTCAGTGGGCAGAAAGATCCTGTTATTCAGCTTTTAAAAGAGCTTACAGGAGAGGAAGGGCGCAGAAAGAGCGGGAGATTCTTCGCGGAAGGCGAGGAACTTGTTAAGCGTGCTTTCGATTATGGCGGAAGGGTCGATTCGCTTATACTCGCGGAACGTTATGCCGCATCCCCTGAGGCGCAGTTGCTGCTGGAACGAGCGGGTTCAGCCGGAGTAGAAGTATATGTATCTACCGAAGGGCTGCTCGCAAAGATACTCGAAGCCAGGCCCACTCCGGAATGTCTCGCGGTCGTGGAGCGCAGGACAGTCTCGCTTGCGGAGCTTATCGAGCGTGATCGGCCGCTTATTCAGATGATTGAACATGGGGAGAATGCGGACAACCTCGGGATGCTTCTAAGATCGACGGATGCGGCGGGGGTGGACGGAGTTGTGCTCTCGGCAAATACGACTGACCCATTCAGCCGGAAGGTTGTGAGAGGATCGAGAGGAGCCGTATTCACTGTCCCGATCTGCATCCAATACGATCCCGCTAAGGTGATCGAGCAAGCTAAAAAAGCGGGGCTGCAGGTCATTGCAACCTCCGCGCGCTCTGATATATACTACACCGAGATCGACTACACGCAGCCGACGGTGATAGTAGTCGGCAACGAGCACATCGGGATTTCGGATAAGGTGCGCGCGCTCGCGGACAAGGTCGTACGGATCCCGATGCTGGGAAAGATCAACTCGCTGAACATAGCAGTCGCTGCAAGCGTCGTATTGTATGAGGCGGTAAGGCAGCGGGGATGATCGGCAATATTGGTTTTATTGAGTAATGGCTGTCATTGAAGGTCTGTAGAGGTAACAGGTAGTTGCCGATCCATATCCCCTGCGATTGAAATCGCGGCTAATACTACGCCAAGTCCGTCTTCACGGACTATCCCAAAGGTCGAACCGGAGACAGATTCTCCGGCCCATCACAACTACCTTAGAGATCACTGATAGCTGACAGCTATTTCCTAATTCTCCGTTTCCCTAAACCCCGCGCTGGGTATGTCTAGGGCAATTATTATCTGCCGATTAATGCGACAGGGGGTCAGACTTATGTTGCAGGTGGGTGAGAAAGCTCCAAATTTCACACTTCGCGCCACGGGTGGGCGCAGCATCTCCCTCTCGGACTACCGCGGCAAGCGAGATGTCGTTCTCTTTTTCTATCATCAAGACGATGACCCAATTTGCACAAGGATCGCGTGCTCCATGCGTGACCTGCAGCCGGACTTCGAAAGCGCCGGCGCGGCTATCCTGGGTGTGAGTGAAGATAGCGTGATAACCCATGAGACGTTCGCTCGCAAAAACAGGCTGCGCTATTATCTGCTGTCAGACGAAGAGAAAGTCGTCTGGAACGCATATACAACCACTCGCGAAGGCCACGCGGCTATCACATCTCTACGCATGACCTGCGTTATAGACCGCGATGGCGTGGTTCGCAAGGTCTGGCCGGAGATCGACCTCGATACCCATGCCGCCGAGGTGCTGCAGTATATAACCCAAATGGAACAGGGGGAAGAGAGTAATTAGGAATAAAATCGCATGATCATTGGCTTTTGCCTTCACTTCCACCTAATGAGTTTCATATAGCAATATGACGTAATGGCAGGTTAGATTGTGTGCGAAACCTTCTGCCAAGTTACCACTACACTACCTGAAACTCAGTAATGAGTTTCATATAGCAATATGACGTAATGGCAGGTTAGATTGTGTGCGAAACCTTCTGCCAAGGTGCCACTACACTACCTGAAACTCAGTAATGCGGGGCGAGGAGGGTGAATGGATATAGGGGGATATTGCGGAGAATCCAGAACGAGAAAATAACGACAACCACGAGCCATCCGGCCCAGTTCGGGAGTTTTATCGGTTTCGGCTTGCGGCCGGTGAACGTAAAAAACACATATCTGGCTGCGGCGTAAAGGAGGAAGAACAGGAAAAGCACCGCGAGGGAGTTCATCCGCCATGCTCCCATCACATCGCCATGAAGCAGCTTATGTAAGCCTCTGCCCGTACCGCATCCCGGGCAATACAGGCCTGTCAAAGCGTGAAAGACGCAGGGCGGCATCCAGTTCGATTTCTCGGGAGCGAAGATATACAACACAACCCCGCCCCCAATTAACATTACGATGAGAGCGACCGCCCATAATTTCCGTTCCATCGAGTGCTCAATGTGCTCCTTGCTAACCGCGATTAAAGACTATCCAGACTAAAGATAACACAAGCGGTAGCTATCAAGGCAGCCGCAATGTCTAGTCCGCCCGCCCAGAACAGCCACGTTTGTGCCGAATTCGCATCCTGCAGCGCGCCGATGAAATCACCATTGAACTTTTTCCCATTTGCCTGCGAAGATTTCACAATAGCAACGACCCCGAACGCCGTCGCAACCTGCGCCCAGCAGCAGAATATGCTGATAACGGTGACAACGACCGACGCGATCATATAATCCGGCACCATTATGCCCTGTCCGGGTTGAACGTAGGCTGCAACGGCTGCGGAGGCATCTGCTGAGTTGCCTGCGGCTGCTGCATAGTGACCTGCTGCCTGAGCTCGGTAAAACAGTTCGCGCACTTGCTCGCGGTGTCCAGGTTTTTCCAACCACACTTACTGAGTTTCAGGTAATGTAGTGACAACCTGGCAGAAGGCTTCGTGCTCAATCCGACCCGCCAGTACGTCACATCATTATGCGAAACTCAGTAGGGCATTGCATCGCTGGGTCAGCCACCTGAATGTGAAACTATCAGAAGAGACTTCGCCCTTCTTTACTAATGCGGAGTACCGTTAAGTACACCAATCGCAATTATGACACCATATATCAGGCTTCCTGCGAGACCGAGCCCAAATGACCACCACAACCAGGTCCTAGCAGCATTAGCATCCTGAAGAGCGCCATAATAATCGCCGATACCCTTCTTGCTATTTGCCTGAGCTGATTTGACAATTGCCACGATTCCCGGAATCAAGCAGCAGAACAGAGTCACCAGTATGGACCAGATTAAATAATCCGGTACAGGTTGGATCGCGGTAGCCGGCTGGCCATACTGCTGCTGATACAGTTGTTGGTATGGCTGCTGGTTCGGTTGTGAATATTGCTGCGGCTGATTCAACATCGTCTGTTGCGGCTGTTGTGGAGCCGGGCTTTGCATGTCCGCTGCACAGTTCGCGCATTTGGCGACGTTATCAGCGTTCTTCCAACCGCATTTGGGGCAGTACATGGGTTATATTGCCTCCTGGTAAAACTGATGAATTTGTTTGTATCATATCAGCTTAAGAGGAGTGTGGCAAGCAGGAACGTGAAATTAAGCGCACTAAAGTACAATTTAAGAACGGTAAATTATTGACTTTCAGGCTACGTTGAGACGTTAAGCCTAGAAATCACGTATACATGCATGTTATGAGACATGCATCATTTTCCGATAGACAAAGAGTTCGTTACCTTAGTTATTATCTCTTATACTCGCGCCCATCCAGGATTATCTTGCTAATGTCCATATACATTTTAAGCCGCCATGCAAAACCTTTGAATAGACCGAGTTTTTCTTCCTTCATATAGTGACTGCATCCGCTCAGGGATACGCGCCGCACCCTCAGCCCATGCGCGCGGAAATACTTCGTAATAGCGGTCTCGACGCCGGATCTTGCCGCCTCGACCCTGGGTATGCTCAGGAATAATTCGCGGTTCATAGCCCGCTGGCCGGAAATATAAGGCGCCACGAACTGCGCGAGATCAGTAATACCGCGGCCGGCATGGAATATTCCTATCGCCATGTCCGCCTGGTCTTCGAGGACCGGTTCGATTATTGCGTCCACCTTATCGCCGTCCATACCGATAAGGTCGGCGTCGAGGAAGAGAATGATATCAGCATCGGTGCTCTCGGCCCCTGCGCGCATCGCGCAGCCCTTACCACGATTTGTTTCGAGCTGAATAGCTTTCACATCCGGGTCGGATGCGGCGAGTTCGTAAGTCCCATCGGTCGAGCCATCGCTGACGACTACGATCTCATCCACCAGTTCCGCCTGCTTTATCGCGTCAAGGACCGCGGATATCCGGTTCCTCTCATTATATGCAGGTACGATTACCGTTACCTTCACCTACTGCCTCACTTCTTTGCCTTGCTGTCCTCGGATATATCGGTCCAGGCTTTCTGAAACACCTTCACAGCGTTATCACGAGCCTTACCAAGAAACTGCGCCGTATCGCCCACGATATCTTTTGAGACACCATAGGCGGAGTTAATCTTTTTTTGCGCCTCATTCAGCTCGGCCTGCGCTGCAGCTACATTCTTTTTTTTCAATAAATCCTGGCTATTTTTAACATGGCGCTCAATCTGCGCAAGCGACGTCATGAGATCGGGCTGCTTCTCGGGCACACTTTTTGTATCATTACCAACATGAATTTTCCCAGATATTGCCGCGACTTCACTTCTCAACTGCTCTATTCGCCACTGATCGTAACCCACGATCAGCGCCATCAGGATCAGCATAAAAGCCATAGTCGAACAGCCCATTCTTCTCATGAACAGCCTCCTGGTGCGGGCTTTTGTATATTTGTAGCGTTTTAACTTATGTTATGCGCTTAAGTTGAAGGTGAGATAAGGATTGTAAGTTTCCTCCTCACTCCAACTCCGCGGGAAAGAACATACCTGATCGTCCGGAAAATTTTAGCCGGCGCTCTTTGCCTCCGGGCCCTGGTTTTCCAGCGGAGCTGGGCCGGCCAAGACGGGCGCACCGGAATCGATTCGGGCAATTACGGTCTTACCACCATATACCTGCTGGTTGACTCCGACCTCGAACTCGACATTATTCGAGAAAAGTATCAGGTCCACCTGGCTGCCGCGGCAGATAAATCCGAGTTTTTGTGAATAATTGAGCGGCTGGCCTTCTTCAACGAAGCACTTGATCTTCGCCACGAACTTATCAGCAATAAGCACTACCGCCATCTTCAAGCCGCCGCCAGCGAGGAAGATCGTGTTGCGCTCGTTTTCGAGATGATACTTGCGCGCGAACATATCCACCATCTTGCGCAGCCACACCACCCGGATGTATTCCCACACATCGAGCATAGGGAAGTTCACCTTCGCATGCTTGCGGTAGATGCTTTCGACGCTCGAAGGATACGGGCAGTAGTTGAAGTGGACATCGAGCGGAGACATATAGATCCCGATCGCCCAACCCTGCGTATTATTCGTATCGCACCCGGTGATCTCGGTCAAAGGAATCTTCTCACCAAGCTTTTCAGCGAATAAACCGCCATCTTCGATCTTGCGTATATAAACCACTCTTCCATCGGCAGGCGCAACGATCATCCCGGCCTCGTTTCGCTCGGGCTCACGCGCCGGGTCCCGGTAGAACCACACCCGCCTGAGAAACATCAGGACCGCAAGCCATATCGCAGCCACCGCAGCCAGTATAACAGCTATTACCATAATCTATTCGACCAGCCCTTTCCAGGCATAATAAGGCAGACGAGGAATAAAATATCCAAGGAACCCCAAGAATCCACGGAGGACCGCGGGACGCTGTTTCGTTCGGACCTTGCGCGGTTCGAACTTGCCGTTCCTGTATCCATTATCGATAGCGCTGTATGCGCCGATGAGTCCTTCGTTACGATACACTTCATGCATTTCGTCAGATGCGGAATGCACGAGAATATCGGTCGGGAAGTCGACTATGGACTTTAGCTCATTCACGAGATCGGCGGTCTCATCCAAAAGCCCTTGGCGGCAGATGCGATCGCGCAGGGAATTGTAGCGCTCGATGCCGGGGTCGAGGGTGTCTTCGATCTCCGAGATCGCCTTAACAGCCCTCAACAGGTATCGAATCCTGCTCATATCCCAGCACGGATCACACGCACGAAGCTCAACCGTACCAAGCCGCTTTGAGAGTATAACATCCTGAAAGCGGACTTTCCAGTCCTCTTTTATAGGTCCGATGGCCCACGACTTCGCCATCCGATACGATTTCCCGAAATATTCACCCATTACCATCGGTGAGTTGATAGTAAAAAGCGGGAGAATGGGGAGGAAGTGGGTTATATTGCCGTAGAGCCGCTTTTTGTCCTCGACACCGCCGATATGGATGTGGATCGCACAGGTATTCGTGGGGGTATTGTAGTTGATCAGGTGCCCCATTGGAACGATCAGTCCACCGCAGACTGAGCTAAGATCCGCGCGCCGCTTCTCGAGATCGTCCGCAAGCGCCTCGACATCATCGCTCACAATCGTGCTGATCTCCACCCCGCTCATCATCCCCTGCTTAAGATCGGAGCCGCGGGCGAAATTGTGAGCGGAATGGGTGTAGTAGAACCTGGGATCCCTGGCAAGCAGCCTTGCAAGGTAGTAGAGTGACCGAAGCGTAGGCCGCTCCGGTTCAGTTACGAATACTTCTTCTTCTATCCCGAATGTAGGCATTTCGGGTTTAATTATACCAGTGGTTAGAGTTGGTGGCAAACAAGCTCAGGCGTTAGAAGGAAGTCTTAATTTTGAATAGGCATGGGTGCGGGAGTCTGATCAGCATTGATAGTCTCTTTAGACGCGAAAGCCCGAAAGATAGAAAGGATAGGGAATAGGTGCAGACTACCACCGTACATGTATTCAAAATTGAGAATCAACTCCCTTCGCTCTACTGGTGCGCCAGGACTTGCCAGGAGATCCGCTCATACTGTCCCGTGGTCGGGTAGTATGGCGGCGGGTTTTGCGCGAGGCGGGAATCGTAGTGGTAGTCCTTGGTGTATCCGGTAAGTGTCTTCCCGCTGTTGGGGTCGAATGTTCCGACGGGTCCTCTGGCTTTTTGGATGATCCCTCCTATCACCTTCAGGGTGCCGGTAGGAGTTTTAGAGTCGTAGTTTTCGAGGTAGAAGCTGCCGTCGGCGGTGTTCTGGCCACCAGCTAGACACACCGCGTCTATCTCGAGGTTCTTCGGAGCACTGGAAGCAATTCTGACATCCTCAGCCACAAGCCCGAGTGTTCCGGCGGCAAGATTTATAGGATCGTTGGGATCGAGGGTCTTATCGGGGCGGGTATGGTAGATAATATTATCTGTTACTTTTATGTATTTACCGTTGGCGACATCGGTGGCTATTGTAAGCGCCGAGCGCACGGTAATTGCGCCGTTCTGCACTACGTTATCGGCAACTTCACCTTTAAGAGATGTGATATTGCCGGTGCAGTAGACCACTCCCGTACCCAGAGATGCTGCGGATGTGGGGCTGCCGGGCGCAACAGGACCGCTGACCGTGGTCATTTGGAGCGACTTGTTCATCGTGATAGTGGTCGTGTTGCTGCCCTGGGTAATGGTGAGGATCTGGTTGCCGCTTGCATCGAGCGAAAGCTGCATCCCCGCGTCACCGCGCACATAGATTCCTCCACTGGACCCCGAGCGGAGGTAGACACCGTCGGTAGCCGGAAATCCCGCGGAGGAACCCCATGCCGCGTTGCGCTGCGTGTCGGAAGTAGGAGGAAGCAGTATCGGAGACACACCGAGCTTGAAACCTTTACTGCCATCCTTGAAGATCTTTTGGTAGGTAGCCTCATTTCTGGGCCTGCTGGGATTATAACTGATCGAGTTTCCGGCCGCTGTCACCATGTCCAGGAATATCGGCGCAGTGGAGCCGTTATAATTGATGTTGAAATTAGAGCCGTTTGCATTATTGCTGTGCGCGGGACCGTCGATCGTCTCACCGGCTTTCCACCAGATTGCTCCACCGGATACGCTTGAGGTTTCTTTATCTGTAAAGTAAGCATATCTGCCGAATGATGCCTGCCTGACCACCACTTCGACCGTTCTGCTCGTTGTTCCCACCGTTCCGACAGAGACTATTCGATAGGTTTTCAGGTAAGAGGTCGAGTTACCTGGGTCAGGGTAGATTGTAGCCTGATAGGTGCCGCCATTCAGCGCCTTTGCGCCGCCCAGGAGATCGAGCGGAGAAGTTCCCGCGGGCGGGACAGGCTGGTTCTT
>Ga0078972_1012850_pt1 | contig 14148 bp, 11 predicted proteins | sample YelNatPaOPGAMG01_FD_67568 | JGI IMG/M metagenome (GOLD analysis project Ga0078972, IMG submission 67568) | Hot spring thermophilic microbial communities from Obsidian Pool, Yellowstone National Park, USA - OP-RAMG-01 (SPADES assembly) (version 2) | ecosystem: Environmental > Aquatic > Thermal...
GGTGAGCAAGAAAGGATTCTTGCTGTTCTTCGGACACTATTACCATTTTGTTGATAAACTGAGAGTAATTTTTCCCTTGCTTTTACTGGGTTCATTTGGTATAGTTCTTTGTATGTAACTATTGATACCAACGCAAACACCTCCTGGCCAGGATAGATATGTCACCAAATTTGTTCAAAACAAACTGGTTTTCTATGTTTGCCTTAGCCAGGTATAATTTTACTACATTTTTTAATCCATCTGCGCTGGTGTTCTCGATCATTATACACAAATATGTCGTCTGCTTGACTTTTTATAAAAAAATGTATATTATTTATTAGTAATAAAGATTCTTATTTCTGAAATGATTTGAAAATTGGAGTAAAATTAGAAATATAGAACAATTTAGAGATAATATTTTCTCCCTCAATAATGGTTCTTAGTAATTGTAATATAAATTTTAAAAGTTTCACATTTCTTTATTGCCATCCATTTGGATATTCCTATAACCTGCCTTTGAGAGTAAGTTTATTATATAGAAGAAATGAAAAAGAAGATATGTTTTTTATGCCTGATGTTAATTGTTTTTGTTGAGGTTTCTTTATGATTGTAAGCGAAAAAATAAAATTTGTAAATGAAAGAGGTAAGAGAATTATATGTGTTTGTTACCACTTAAAAGGAGATGTGTTTAGAGAACCAGTTATTGTAATTGTTCCAGATGAGAATGAAACAGAGTCTGATTCTATAATTTTGTCCCACTATTTTGTTAAAAAGGGTTACTTGGTTTTTTGCTATGAAGTTGAAAAAGGAGAAATAAATGAATACGATGAAGAAGAGTTGTTAAATCAAAAAGATGATTTAGATTCAGTTTTAGATTTTATTAAGAAACAGTTCAAAGTTAATTTATTTGGGATTGTAATAAGTTCTACAAAAAAAGAAGTGGAGTTGGCCCTAAGTTCAATAACTAATTCAGTAAAAAGCAAGTTTATACTTAACAGAGAATATTATCTTGAAAAAGCAAAAAACAGTATTATAGATAAAAGAAATTTTGTAAGATTAGTGAAAGATATACAGGTTAAGTTTAGTTTTAGTAATGAAGAAAATTGGAATAGACAGTTGTCAAATGTTTATGATGCGACTGGAAAAAATATTAGTGAAGGTGGAATGGTTATAGAGGTAAATTATACAGGAGAAAATTCTTTAAATTTACTATCATTGAAAAGTATAATAGATTTGGAAATTGATTTATTGCCAGTTATTTCTCAGAAAATTAAAACTAATGCACGTGTAAAATGGATAAAAAAGGGTTTTTCTGAAGATGTAATCGTTTTTGGAGTAGAATTTTTTGGTATATCAAAAGAAAATAAAGAAAAAATAAATCATTATATTTCTGAAGAATTAAAAATACAGACAAATAAACATACAGGTGGTCTTTTTTTAGAAAAAAGAAAGGCTCCCAGAAAAAGTGTTAATTTTCCTGCCAGAATAAACATTGATCCTTATAACAGCAGAAATTTGCCTCAGACAACATATGGAAGGGTCGTAGAAATAAGTGAGACAGGTTTATGTTTTTCTTCAGATGTTTTTTTACCAAAATCTCTGTTTGTTAATCTTATTTTAGATTTGCCTTATTCTTCAGTTGAAATTCAAGCACAAGTTGTTTGGAGTAAACATTCAGATGTTTATGGTAATTATTTTTCAGGTCTGCATTTTTTGGGTGCTGAAGCAAAACATTTAAAAATTATAAGAAAAATTATTGAAGAATTAAAGAAAGAGAGAAAAAGAAAATTTGCATTTATTAGTAATTATCGCGATGGTTCAGACCAATTTAGACCTCACATAACAACAAAATTACTGCCTCACAATTTAGACTTAAAAACTCTTAAACACAATGTTGGGTATGCAATAGCTTCTTATTTTGATGTATATGGTAAGGTAGAGGGCTATAGTGTATTTCTTCTTATTACTGCAGAGGACATGCTAAATTTGCCAATTAGGGCAGTTAGAGAAAAAATTCTTAAAGCTGTTCTGTTTGCACAAAATGAACTGGAAGTAAATTATATTGGTTTAGGCTCATACACAAAATCTTTCACTGACGGAGGATTATGGCTATCTCTTCAACCAGAAGTGACTGCTAATTTAACTCATGGTGATTCTCTGACAAGTTGGATGGCTATTGAAGGCACTAAAGAAAAACTTGGGCTTAACTTTAAAAATATGAAAATAGCAGTTGTTGGTGCATACGGACTGATTGGCAGGACAATTTCAAGGTTATTGGTAAGAGAAGAACCTGAGAAGTTAATTTTAGTCGGAAGAAATAAAAATAAACTAAATCAATTAGAAGAGATTATAAGAAAAGAGAATAAAGATATAAATTCTGAACTTATGTTTACTCAAGAAATAAGTAATGTTAAAGAAGCAGATCTTATTTTCACAGTGACAAGTAGTCCTACCGCTATCTTGAAAGAAGAGTACTTAAAAGAAGGTGTTATTATATACGATTTGGCTCAACCAATAAATGTGCCACCGGAAATATGTAACCGTCGGCCAGATATACTTAGAATAGATGGTGGTTTTGTAAAGATACCACAAATTGATATAAAAACTGATATGGGTCCACCTAAAGGGACTATTTTTGCATGTTTTGCAGAACTCATTTTACAATGTTTGGAGGATAAAAAAGGAAAGTTTGTAGGACCTATTGAATTATCATGGGTTGAACAGGTTAGAGATTGGTCAAAAAAATATAATTTTAGTCATGCTGATTTAACCTGTTTTTCTTTCCCTCTTACTGATGGACATATAAAAAATATTACTACTAAACACGCTTTGAGGGAGAAATTAGGTGATTTGGCTATTACCTCTGATTAGTGCTATTTTCGTTTTTAGTTTAGGTATTTTTGTTTTTCTAAAGAACAGGAAATCAGATTTAAATATTCTTTTTTCTTTATTTTGTCTTTCTATTACTATATGGCTTTTTGGGACTTTTATGATGTTTATCTCCAAAAGTGATAAAGAGGCAATTTTCTGGGATAGATTTGTTTATATAGGGGTAGTTTTTGTTCCTGTTTTTATGTATCATTTCAGTATCATTTTTTCAAAAATCAAAGGACAAAGAGAATTATTATTTTTAAGTTACCTTCTGGCATTTGTTTTTCTGATATTAAGTAGGACAGATTACTTTGTCAAAGATTTATTTAGATATAAATGGGGATGTCACACAGTTGCTCAATTGTTCCACCATATTTTTTTGATTTATTTTTTTTCTAATATGTTTGGGTTCTTTTTTAATATCTATAAATACTATCGTTTGACAAACAATCCTGTAGATAAAAACCAGGCAAAATATGTTTTTCTTGCATTTGGTGTTCTTTTGCTGATGGGTTCTCCTGCATACTTGCCAGCTTATAAAATTCCAGTTTCGCCTTTCCCTTTTCCTGCTGGTGCAATTTTTGTTTCAATTTTGGGTTATGCAATATTTAAATATCGTTTGATGGACATAAATATTATAGTTGGTAAAGGTATTATCTATTCTGCTATATCTTTGTCATTTATAAGTATCTATTTATTGTTTATTTTCATTTTGAATAAATTTTTTCCCGGTTTTATAAATCTAAAATATGTAGTTCCATCTACATTGACATTATTTTTTGGGATGATGTTTTTTGTGTTCATTTTGCCTAAAATAAAATCTGGGACCGAGTGGCTGGTTTTTAGAAACAAATATAAATACCTTGATTCCCTTAAGAAGTTTAGTAAAGAGTTATCGTTTATTGTAAAAGAAGAAGAACTTTTAGAACAAACTGTAAGAAATATTTCAAGTATTATGGGTATTCCAAAAGTTGCGATTCTGTTGAAAAATGAGAGATTTGGTGATTATGAAATAAAAGCAGATGTTGGTCTGGATGAAGAAAAAGGAGAAAAAGATAAAAAAATACCCAGTGAAAGTAAACTTGTCAGTTGGTTAATTAAGAATAGAATGCCTTTTATAAGAGGAGAGATTAGTAAAGTTATTTCAGAGAAAGATATAGAAGAAATAGATAAAGATTTATTTCCGTTAGATGTCTCTATATGTGTGCCTTTAATTTTTAGAGATGGACTTGTGGGAATTTTGACTTTAAGTGAAAAAAACTTAAAAAGAGTTTTTTCTTCATGGGACTTTGAACTGATTGAGACACTTGCTAAAGATTTGGCTATGGCTATAAGTTATAAGCGTCTTGAATCTCGGATAAGACAGGCAGACAGGCTTATTTCTTTAGGGACGCTTGCAGCAGGAATAGCACATGAAATAAGAAATCCACTCTCCTCGGTTCAGACATTTTTGCAACTTTTACCTGAAAAATACAATGATGAAGATTTCAGGAATAATTTTAGTAGAATTGTTTCAAAAGATGTTTATAGAATAGAAAAAATAATAGAAAGTGTTCTAACATTGGCAAGATTCAATATGCCTAAGTTTTTTCCAGTTGATATTAACGAGGTAATAGAAGAAACTCTGGTTCTTTTAGATAACGATATAAAAAAGAACAGTGTAAAGGTAATAAAATCCTTCGGAGATTTACCTACAATAAAAGGTGATAAAGAGCAATTAAAACAGGTATTTCTAAACATATTTTTAAATGGTATTCAGGCAATGAATAATTCAAATGAAAGAATATTAAAAATAACCACTCTATTAAAACTAGATTCTGTCATACAGGCAGATATTAATAAAAAATGTGTGCAAATAGAGATAACAGATAACGGTCATGGTATAGAAAAGAAATTTCTAAGTAGAATATTTGATCCTTTTTTTACAACAAAACATACTGGTACAGGATTAGGACTGGCTATAGTTCATAGAATAGTAGAAGAACACAAAGGAAGTATAGAAGTGACTTCAGAATTAAATAAGGGTACCACTTTTTATATAAATTTGCCAGTAGATTTAGAAGAGATAAAATTTTATGAACAGGAGGAGAAATTATGGAACTAACTCTGCAAAAAACTCAACTGAAAAGTGATATATTGTTAAGAAAATTCACAAAAGTTATACCACACATTTCAGATTTAGATAAGTTTTTGAAATTAGTTATAGACCTGATAGCAAATACTTTTAAGTTAAGCAGGGCAACATTAGTTTTATTAGACGAACAAACAGGTAAGAGTGTAGTTAGGGTTTCAACAATTTTAAAAGATGAAAAAAATTCTGATATGGAACTTAGAACAGTAGAAAGTGAAGTAACATGGCTAACAGACCATAAAAGAATACTATACAAAGGAGAAATTAGAGAGATACAGCAGATAACAGATCTTAATTTGACATTGTTTGAAGAATTGAAATCACCGGAATTAAATATGTATGTTCCACTTATGGTAAATGATAAAATAATAGGAATGCTTGGCATAGGTGATAAACTAAATAATGAAACTTTTACTTCAGAGGATTTAAGGTTGATGTCAATGATGACAGATTATTTAGCAGTAATTATAGACCATGCTTTTTTTCATAAAGCAATGTTTAATCAGAAAGAACACCATAGAAACATTTTAGACAATATAACTTGTGGAACCATAACAATAGATACTGAAGGCAAAGTGACAACATTTAATAGAAGTGCAGAGTCAATTTTAGGATTTAAGTCACACCATGTTTTAGGAAAAAATGTCCAGATGATTCAGGGTAATTTAGCAAATTTAATATTAGATACATTGCGAACAGGAAAAGTATATAGGAGAGAAGAAATACATATTCTACCAGAAAACATACTTTTAGGTGTGAGTACATCCAGGCTATATAATGCCAACGGAGAGATTACCGGTGCAGCAATGGTATTTGCAAATTTATTGGAAATAAAACATGCGGAAAAAGAAATTAGACGCAAAGGGAGAAATATGTTCTGGAATAGATTGGCTGATTCACTTTCACATGAAATTAAAAATTCGCTTTCTACAGCTAAGACATTTTTGCAGTTATATCCTGAAAAATTAAATGACTTAGAATTCAAAGAAAAATTTCATAATCTGACATTGCAAAATATAGAGAAACTTGACGCTTTTGTGGATAAAATAAACAAATTTGCTCAGCCATTAGATAAAAATTTTAGTGAAATAGATATTCATGAAATTATAGACGATGTTTTATTTTCAATATTTAAAGAAAAAAATCCTAAAAACATTATTTTTGTTAGAAATTATGCTAAAGATTTACCAAATATAATGGGAAGTTATACCCAATTACAGGAAGTATTTGGAAATTTGATTTTAAATAGTATAGAAGCAATGCCAGAAGGTGGCACTCTTACTATTACAACTGAATTAAGTAAGGGAAGTTCCATATTAAATGAGAAAAGTGTATTCTTATCCGATTCAAGATTATTGGTTGATTGTAATAATAATTATTTAATTGTTAGTATCGCTGATACCGGAGTGGGGATACCTAAAGAAGATATTTCTAAAATATTTGAGCCTTTCTTTAGTATAAAAAAAGGCAGGGCGAGTTTGGGTCTGGCAATAGTTTCAAAGATTGTAGAAAATCATAATGGATTTATAAAGGTTGAAAGTGAAATAGGGGAAGGTAGCAATTTTGTTATTCATTTTCCAGTTGAATAATTTATAAGGTTAAATATGGATTATAATATTCTTGTTGTTGATGATGACATAGGTAATCGCGAGTCAATTCGTATGATATTAAAAGATTATTATAATGTTTCAATAATTGACAATGGAAAAGATGCAGTTGAGTTGATAAAAAAAGAAAATTTTCATTTAGTTATTTTAGATATAATTATGCCTGGAATGGATGGAATAGAAGTTTTAAGAAAGATAAAAGAGATAAATCCGAATTTAAAAATTATAATAGTAACTGCTACTAAAAAAAAAGATTTTGCTGATGAAATTGATATATTAGGTGTTTCTGGGTGGATTGATAAACCATTTGATGTGAACGAAGTTAGAAAAGTTGTTAAAGATATTTTAGAAAAAGATATCTGAACAGGAGGTGATTTGCAATTAAAAACATTAATATTTTAGTTGTGGATGATGAAATAGGAGTCAGAGAGTCGTTTAGAATGATTTTAAAAGATAAATATAATGTGCTGTGTGTTGATAGTCCTGATAGATGTATGAATATACTCAAAAATGAAAAGATAGATTTGGTTTTTATGGATGTAAGAATGCCAGATGGAGATGGGATAGAGACCTTAAAAAAAATAAAAGAAGTTTTTCCTGATTTGCCGGTTGTAATTATAACTGGAGTTGGAACTCATCAGATAGCTATAGAAGCATTAAAATTTGGGGCATCTAATTTAGTAGCAAAGCCTATAAAAGTTGAAAACATAATAGAAGTTACAGAAGAAATTTTATCAAAGACAAAAAAGATAGAAAATGGTTCTGTGGAAGAAATTTTAAAAAATGAATATCTTGATGCTCTTAAAGCTTTATCAAAGATTATAGAGACAAGAGACCCTTATACTAGGGAGCATTCTGAAAGGGTCACAAAATATGCTATTGATATAGCAAGAGAGATGGGTTTTTCTGAAGAAGAAATAGAGGTGCTTAGACAAAGTAGTTTATTACATGATATTGGCAAGGTTGGTATAAGTGATATTATTCTTTGTAAACAAGGCAAACTTTCACCCGAAGAAAAAGAATTAATTAGAAAGCATCCTGAGATTGGAGAAGAGATACTTAAGCCACTTAAACTGCTTCATATAGCACAACCTCTTATTAGATATCACCATGAAAGATATGATGGACAGGGCTATCCAGATGGTTTAAGTGGAGAAGAGATTCCAATATATGCACGAATTCTTGCAGTCGCAGACAGTTATGATGCTATGATTTCTGAAAGGCCTTATAGAAAATCGCTTTCTCATGAAGAAGCAGTTAAAGAACTAATTAGAAATAGTGGAACTCAATATGACCCTAAGATAGTTGATGTATTTATAAATAAAGTAATTAGAAAATATAATAAAAATTTAGAAGAGTTAGAAGAGGATTCAAAAGAATAGTGTTAAATAGCATTGAATTCTTGCCTTTAAGATTAATATATCTTTTCTATTGAAACTGTTGTTAAAACGCGCCCAGCAGGAATTGAACCTGCGACCTAACGGTTCGAAGCCGTTCGCTCTATCCATCTGAGCTATGGGCGCACCATTTTGTATAACCCACAAACTCAAACAGTTCTATTATAACAAAAAAGGCAATATGAAACAAGCATCCGAATCAACCAGTTATGTCAAGATAAGTTAGGAAATTTTATTGTTAGGTATATCCTCCTGTGTTGTTTTTTTAGGCACAAGTTTATTCGTGCTATTTTTACTGAGATCCGAGAACTGAAAAACCGAGAACAACTATGGTTTTCTCCTTTATGGTTTACCGCTTTACGAATTCATTGACTTTGATATATTTATTTGATAAAATTCATCTCAAAAATGGTATTAAAAAATCTAACTGTAATTTTAATTCTGGTTGTCTTTCAACCTGTTTGTGTTAAATGTGAAAGAAGTTTTTTTGAATTGCGTAGCCAGATGGTTGAAAGGCAGATTAAAGCCCGCGGGGTCAAAAACAAGCGAGTGCTTGATGCAATGTTGAAGGTTGAGAGGCACAAATTTGTTCCAGAGAAATATCAGGAATCATCTTATGAGGATTGTCCTTTGCCAATTGGTCATGGACAGACGATTTCACAGCCGTACATAGTTGCTCTTATGACAGAATTGATAGAGCCCTCGCAAGAAGATAAAGTTCTTGAAATAGGCACAGGTTCAGGCTATCAAGCGGCGGTTCTTGCTGAACTATGTAAGGAAGTTTATACTATTGAAATTATTCCTGAATTAGGTTTGAAAGCAGAGAAAATTCTTAGAGAACTTGGCTATAAAAATATAAAAGTAAAAATTGGAGATGGTTTTTTTGGTTGGAAGGAATACTCTCCTTTTAATGGTATAATTGTAACATGTGCAACCAAGAAAATCCCTGAGCCATTGATTGAACAACTTTCAGAAAACGGCAGAATGGTTATTCCTGTTGGAGATTATTTTCAGGAACTTGTTTTAGTCAGAAAAACTAATGGAAAAATAAAAAAGAAAAAAATTATTCCTGTAAAATTTGTGCCAATGAGAGGCGAAATAGAAAAGATTGAAAAATAATCAAAATAATGTAACTCAAGGATTTATCATTGATTAAATTAGAAACTGCTTACGGGGTTTAATATGTCTAACATTGAAACCATTAAAACCGCAGCAGAAATTATTAAAAAAGGCGGAGTTGTAATTTTTCCTACTGAAACAGTTTATGGAATTGGTGCTGATGTTTTTAATCTTAAAGCAATAGAAAGAATATTCAATATAAAAGGTCGTTGTTTTTCCAATCCTCTAAGTGTTCATATTTCAAATAAAAAAGATATTCAGAAAATTGCAGTGAATTTAAATAAGATAGCAGAGATAATTATAGAAAAATTTTTACCCGGTCCTTTAACAATTGTCTTAGAAAAGAATAAAAATATACCAGATGAAGTCACAGCAGGTAAAAAAACAGTTGGAGTAAGGATTCCAGACCATACTGTTGCTTTAAAGTTTATAGAAGAGTCAGAGACATTTATTGCTGCACCAAGTGCAAATTTTTCAGGAAAAAAAAGCCCCAGTAATATTTCAGAAATACCAGAAAAAATTTTATCTTCTGTGGACTTTGTTCTTGACTATGGGAAAACAAAAATTGGTATTCCATCTACAGTTATTGATTTAACTCAAAATCCTCCAGTAATATTAAGAGAAGGAGCAATAAAAAAACAGGAAATAGAAGCGGTAGTTGGAATTTTAAAATGATGTAGTGTTTTTTACTTTGAATAGATGAGGTTCTCAAGAATATGGAAGACACTCAAGATAAAGATATAGATGAATTAGAACAAGAGGGCTACAGAATCATTGATGTCATAGCAGGAGATGTGAAACCTACACAGGAGATACAATATATAATAGATAAAATTTCTGAAGAAAAAAGGGGAACATTTTACAGCGATCTACTATACAATCTAACATCAGAAAGATTCCCTGAAAAAGAGGCAAAAGAACTCTGGCAGGAAATTCTTAGACATAAATATATAGTTAGCGAGGCACTAAAAAGAAATGTAGGTGTAAGAGTCGCTGCTCTTGACTATCTTGAAAACATAAAAAAGATTATTCAGGCGCCAAAAATAATTGATGAAACAGAATTTAGAGAAACACTTAAACTTGCTGAATTTGATTCACTTACAGGAGTCCTTAACAGAAGAGCTTTTATAAGAGCACTTCTTCAGGAAATACAAAATGCAAGTCAGAATAAACAAAAATTTTCTATAATGATGATTGATTTAGATGGCTTCAAAAAATTAAATGATAAAGAAGGCCATTCTGCAGGTGACTTAATTCTTCAAGAGTTTGCTTTAATCTTAAAGTCAAATTTAAGAAAGGGTGATATTATAGGTAGATATGGAGGAGATGAATTTATAGTTTGTCTGCCAAAAACAGATAAATATGAAGCAAAAAAAGTTGGCGAAAAAATTCGTTCTGTAGTAGAAAGAGAGTTTAAGAGCATAGAAATTACTGTAAGTATAGGAATTGCTGAGTATCCTTCTGAAGGAACACTCGGTAACATTTTAATTTCTAATGCCGATGAAGCACTATACAGAGCAAAAGAATTTGGTAAAAATAAAGTTGTATATTTTAAGCCGGTTGAAATTATATATAGGACAGATAATCCTGAAATTACTCAGGTAAGTTGTGTTGGTGATTTTAACAGATGGAATAGGAAATTGGGTGAAATGTCTTATTCTCAGGAAACAAAAGAATGGGTTTTTAATATTAACTTAAAACCGGGTGTATATAGATATAAGTTTCTACTTAATGGAACAACTTGGATTCCTGACCCAAATGCAACTGAAGACATGGATGACAGTTTTGGAGGTAGATGTTCAATTTTAAGGGTTGATCTTGAATAAGAAAAAATAATTTGATAAAATTTTTGCTGTTATGGCAAAAAGGACAATAATGACTGAAAAAGAAATAAGTTTGTCTATAGAGAAGATATCAGGGGATATACTTAAAAAAAACCCTGACTTAAAAAATCTTGTGCTTATAGGGATTGTAACAAGAGGTGTCTGTCTGGCAAATCGTCTGGCAAAAGAAATATCAAAGAAAAAAAATATAAATTTGCCCGTCGGAAGTTTAGATATTACATTTTACAGAGATGATGTTGATTCAATTGCCCGGCAACCACTTGCAAAAGAGACAAAAATACCTTTTGATTTAACCAGTAAAAAAATTATTCTTGTAGATGATGTTTTATTTACAGGAAGAAGTATTCGTGCAGCACTTGATGAAATTATGGATTTTGCAAGGCCAAAATCAGTTCAACTTGCTGTTCTTATTGACAGGGGTCATAGAGAACTTCCAATACAGGCAGATTTTGTGGGAAAAACAATTAAGACAAATTATTCAGACCAGATACAGGTTCAATTAAAAGAAGTTGATGGTGTTGACAGAGTAACTTATGAAGTTAAAAAATAAAGACCTTCTTGGACTTGAATACCTGTCCAAAGATGAAATTCAACTCATCCTTGATACTGCAGTTCCCTTCAAAAAACTTTTCACAAGGTCAATAAAAAAAGTTCCAACTTTAAGGGGCAAAACAGTAGTTCTTCTTTTTTATGAACCATCTACAAGAACAAGGGTTTCTTTTGAACTCGCAGCAAAAAGATTGAGTGCAGATACAGTAAACATTGCTACCGCCTCAAGCAGTGTTCAGAAGGGAGAGAGTTTAATAGATACAGGTAAGACACTTGAAGCAATGAAAGCGGATTTTGTTGTAATAAGACACAGTATGTCAGGTGCTGCACATGTTCTTGCAAGAAATATTTCAAGCAGTGTTATAAATGCTGGAGATGGCTCTCATGAACATCCAACCCAGGGATTATTGGACATTTTTACAATTCGTGAAAAAAAAGGTAAAATAGAAGGGCTTAAAGTAGTTATAGTTGGAGATATAACCCACAGCAGAGTTGCGAGGTCAAACATATGGGGATTGACAAAACTTGGCGCAGATGTTACAGTATGTGGCCCTTCAACTCTTATACCAAAAGATATTCAGAAAACAGGTGTAAATGTTTCTTATGATATAGATACAGCAATAAAAGATGCTGATGTTATAAATGTTTTAAGAATACAACTTGAAAGACAGAGAGAAAATCTTTTTCCTTCTTTGAGAGAATATACCCTTTTATATGGACTGAATCAATACCGAATTAAAAAAGCACGAAAGGATGTTCTAATCTTGCATCCAGGGCCTATGAACAGAGGGATTGAAATCACATCAGATGTTGCTGATAGTTCTCAGGCAGTTATAAATGAACAGGTTACAAATGGAATAGCAATAAGAATGGCTGTTCTATATTTACTTGCAGGTGCTGAAAACAAAACAGTATGAATATTCTACTAAAATCAGGCAGAGTTATTGACCCATCGACAAAAACAGATAAAGTTTTAGATATACTGATTTCTGAAGGGAAAGTTGCTCTTATAGGAAAAAATCTTAAATACAGGAAATCAGAAATAAAACTTGTAGATGTTTCAGGAAAAATTGTCATCCCTGGTGTAATAGATGTCCATACACATTTGAGGGAACCAGGCCATGAAGAAGAAGAAACAATTGCAAGTGGTACACTTTCAGCAGCAAAAGGTGGTATAACAAGTGTTTTTTGTATGGCAAATACGCATCCTGTAATAGACAATCAGACAGCAGTTGAATTTATATTACTTAAAGCAAAAAATGAAGGCAAAGTTAATGTCTTTCCTGTTGGTGCGATAACAAAAAATCTTGAAGGAAAAGAAATTGCAGAAATAGGTGAATTAAAAAAGGCAGGTGTAGTAGCAATTTCTGATGATGGCAATCCAGTTATGGATGCACTTATTATGCGCAGAGCACTTGAATATTCAAAAATGTTTGAAATCCCTGTAATCTCTCACTGTGAAGACAAAAATTTGTCCGGAGATGGTGTTATGAATGAAGGATATGTCTCAACTTTACTTGGCCTTCGCGGAATACCAAGAGAATCAGAAGAAATAATGGTATCAAGAGATATTATTCTTTCAAGATTGACTCAGGGTCATCTTCATATAGCACATGTAAGTACAAAAGGTGCTGTTGAACTTATAAGACAGGCAAAAAAAGCAGGAATAAGAGTAACATGCGAGACCTGTCCACATTATTTTACTCTTACGGATGAAGCGGTTAGAACTTTTGATACAAATACAAAAATCAAGCCACCCTTGAGAACAAAAGAAGATATTGAAGCAATTATTCAGGGTTTAAGAGATGGAACAATCGACTGTATTGCTTCAGACCATGCTCCACACACTCAGGAAGAGAAAAACAAAGAATATGACTTAGCACCTTTTGGAATAATTGGTCTTGAAACACTTATTCCATTGACAATAACCTATCTTGTAAAAACAAAAAAACTTACATTGAGCCAGGCAGTAGAAAAACTCTCATATAATCCTGCAAGAATCTTTGGATTAAAGAATCGTGGGACACTTAGACCCGGATGTATAGCAGATATAACAGTTATTGATATAGACAAAGAACAGGTTGTCAAGGATTTTGTTTCAAAAAGTAAAAATTCACCTTTTATTGGATGGAAACTTTCCGGATTTGCTACCTTAACTATTGTAAATGGCAAAATATTATCAACTTAACCTTGAAATTCAGGAAAATAGAAATATCTCACCTTATCACAAAATCCTTGTTTTAAGAGATAAAAAAATTACTGAAATATCTCAACCAGGGCAGTTTGTAACCATTCTTACAGACGGACTATTAAGAAGACCCTTTTCCATATCTTCTGTCAAAAAAGATAAATTTGAGATTTTATACAAGGTCATTGGTAAAGGCACACAATTTCTTTCCAAAAAAGTTAAAGGTGAATTTTTGGATGTGATGGGACCCCTGGGAAATGTTTATAAAGTTCACACTGGTTTACCTATCTTTATAGCGGGTGGCACAGGAATTGCTTCTCTTAGATTTCTTGCGCAAAAGTTGACTTCCTCAGGGATACTTTTTTATGGCGTAAAGACAAAAAAGGAAATTATAGGTTTAGATGTATTTATTCAAAAAAAATGGAAAATAGAAATTGCAACAGAAGACGGCTCCTTTGAATAC
>Ga0078972_1012859_pt1 | contig 14139 bp, 8 predicted proteins | sample YelNatPaOPGAMG01_FD_67568 | JGI IMG/M metagenome (GOLD analysis project Ga0078972, IMG submission 67568) | Hot spring thermophilic microbial communities from Obsidian Pool, Yellowstone National Park, USA - OP-RAMG-01 (SPADES assembly) (version 2) | ecosystem: Environmental > Aquatic > Thermal...
CACGCTGTCGCTGGGGCACATACGGGATTTGCCGCTGGGGGCGTTTGCGTACTTACGGTGGCCGTTGGTGGTGGCGGGGGTAGGCTTTTTGGTGGGGCTGGGAGGGGAATGGCGAGGGAGGGGGTTGATTGAGAATTCTGACACCTGATCCTGGAACCTCCGTCACTTCGATCCTATATAAGCCTGCTGCTTCTGTCCCACCTCCATCTCCGATAGTCCATACCTGTCCAGGTTCAAGCGGATCGGAGCCGATGCTTGCATCAGAGTGCAGCTCTGGGGTGCTCACGAATTTCTCGACTCCATTGTTCCCGATGGTATAGCTGAAGTGAGTATTCCTAAATTCTGCTGAACCGACTTTTTTCTGCTGCTCTTTTACCCGTCTCCTGCATTCGAGTGCAAGACGGACTGCCCATTCGACATCATCATCTGGAATAAGCGCAGCTGAATCAGGATACAACAACTTGAGCAAACCGCTTGTGGTTTTGATAACAGCATTAAGATCGCGACCGCTGAGGGCATCCCCAAAGCGAACCCTGTCTTTGATGACAGCTACGCGGTTCTGATCACGAAGCTTGGTAAAGCATTCGGCAAGGAAGTCACTCACGAGGCCAAAATGATTGGTAAAAATTGAGGGATGAAGCTTCGGTACATCCCATCCGGGAATGTAGGAATGGATGCGATCCATAAATGCAGTATCATTACGCATCTCAGGGGGCAAGGGACCAAATAGATGACCAATGCGTTGCTGCTGCTCGACATCTACTTCGAAGTTACCTACTAGAACAATGCTCCCATAGCCCCGGATGCTTTCGTTGCCGCGGCTAAACTCGCCTGATTCCATGTATCCCTTCATGATATTTACACCATCTTTTTGATCGAATGAGACACCAGAAATCTCATCGAAACATACAACATCGTATTGGCAGACAAGTCCGCGCTGTCCGTTCGAGTTATTCACAAACATGCGAGCAACGGTAGCCTTGCCTCCACTTACGAGATGAGCATAGGGCGAAATCTGCTGAAAGAGATGGCTCTTGCCCGTACCTCGAGGCCCTAGCTCTACCATGTTGTAGTTATTCTCAACAAAGGGAACCAGCCTTAATAACAGCACATCTTTTTCTCGCTCCTTGAAGCACACAGGTTCGAAACCCACACTTCTTAGGAGAAGATCCTTCCATTCTTGAACAGAGAAGTTCGCTCTGCCTCGTGCAAGAGTCTCGAGAGCATCTAGGCTTGATAGCTGAATTGGGCGCAATGATTCAATGCCAAAAGGACGGCCATTTTTTTCTTGTGCTAGAATAGGATCATAGCTCAGAGTTATCTCAGCATAAAAACCTCCGGTGAGCATGCGCTCGTTCTGATGAACAATATCAGAATCGATCCGGACATCATTCAGTTGCAGGCTAGGTAGGGTAGCCAAGAAACAATCGTTCTTCGAGTCGAGTCTTGCCGTAATGATATCGATGAGCTTGACACTCCCATCTGCTTGCGCACGTGCTTTGAAGAGCTCTTCGCTGCCAGCGGGGACGGCTTTATTCTTTAGTTGTCGCTCGACAACTTCAAGGCCCTCCTTGATCTCGGCCTCATCGGTGCTTGCACAATATCGCCCAAGAAGAAACTCAACCACATAAGTAGGCACAGGATATTGGCCCTTGAATTGTCGAACGAGATCTTTCCGGACAGTGTAACCAGCGAATACTTGGCTGGTTTTCTGGTCGAGCGTATCGAGCTCCATAATGACTCCTCAAATAGCAATATCAACCGCCCACGGTCGTAGTTTCTTGAATGAGCACCGATCCATCAGGAGCTAATACAACGACATGGACCGCGGTACCTTCTTTATCCTCATCTGGTACAATTAGTGTCGCAACCTCACCCGATAGAGTCTTGGGTTGGTTCGCAATGCTAGTTTGGGCGTTAGCCGCGTTGGTTCTTATATCGACACGAGAATTTTCAGGAGCGCCTGCTACGCGCACTTCACATCGCAGCTGCGTCCAACGGATTGATTGTATACTGAGGCGCTCGGATGAATCCACTTGTCCTTTTCCCTCAATTACAATGACCGGCAAGAGATTTTCCTGGATACTGATTCCTCCATGCGAGTATTCTCTTCCCTCAATAAAGGACCCTGCCCCGGGAGCGGTTACGAGGCGGTGCTCTGGAGCCAAGTCCCAAAGATAGGAAGGAATGTTTACCGGTGCAGCCGAAGAGAGTACTCCAGTTCTCCCCCATTTGCTCTGCGTGAACGAAGCGGGAATAGCAACCTTGGGAAGCCCGTCTGGCATGAGAAGCCATCCATGGTCGGTCACAATGTGCACACGATGCCAGCCGGCTTCAAGTAATTCCGCAACACGGTCAATAATCTCATCGAGCAGAAGATCTATCTCTCTCGCCAGCTTCGCTCCCATGGAGTGCCCTTTTGCATCTATGTCTCCATGTTCGTCCCAGGCTTTGCCGCGAGTATTGCCTAGGCTGGACCCGTCGAGGGTTTCAAAACCATATGAGGCGAGCAACGTGCCCAGCCGCGCACTGGTAATTAGGGTTCCTTCAATTGTTGTGACCACAGGTTCGCCGTCGTACAGGGCTCCATATAAGCCTGAGGCAAGGGGTGACACAGCATATTTCCCGACCGCAGTGACGCTTGGCAAAGCCGACCAGCGAGAAGAGAAACTTACAGTGCCATACGCTTCCAGACGTTGAGCAAGTTTTTTACCGAGATCGTAGCGGAGGCCGTCCACAAAAAGGATGCATTCTGAAGCTTCATAACTCACTGAAGACCTCTCGGAGGCAGTTTCCCCGAAAGGCTTCGCAGAATTCAATACAAATTGCTGCATCAGGTTTGCATGTTCGTCAAGCCATGGAAGATATACCGCACGTAATGCAGACTGGATTGCAGCACGATCTTTTGGACTTTTAACACAAGCAAGTGCTTCCAACGCAGCAGCGTCGCAGCGCCAGAACTTTTCTTCGTAGATAGCGCGAAGCCCCTCGAGATTGTTTGCTCCTCCGCCAAGGCCCACTAGCTGCGATAGCTCCACAAGCCGCTCTAGAGCACAAGCAAGATCAGCATGACCTAATTGATTCCAGACCCACCCCCGGCGCTCAGCATGAATTATTTCGAGTTGCAAAATCTTTTCTCTGGCTTGCTCGCGAGGAAGATTGGCAAGCGCAAGAAGCTCCTCACGAAGCTTATCCTCTTGCTCCTCATTCACGCGCGGATAATGTGAAGTATCTTCGATCAGAAGCCCCTGTGTTGATGGTTTTTGGACCATCAATTTGTCAAATATTCCTAGATAGCGTTCTGGAGCATCAGCATAGTTCGACCAGATAGTGGCCCATGCACCTTCAGCCTTCGCAAGCAGCGCACAAGCTTCAATTACTCCATTTTCCATTGGCGAGAAATGATATGTTTTTCTGCATATTTTTTCGAAGGCAGCACGTTTTTCAATAGACCAGGAGGACTCTGCAGCATTAGGGTCATCAAGCCATGCCAACAAATCCCGCTCAGGACTTTCGATCAGAAGCTTATTAAAGAATACAGCATCAAGGATCTGACCTTTAAGTCTTGAGATATCTTCATCGAGAAAACGACAAAGGCTATTTCGTAACGCATCCTTTGTTGCTGCATCATCGGTAACCGAAAGGCCAAGCCCTTTATCCGAGGATAAAAAGGCAAAAGGAGTCCAATCACGTCCATTAGGATGAGACCAAATTACTCCTCGATACTGCAATTCGGCAAGAGGAGCAAGTTCTGGTGGACATGTTGAAATTGCTCGCAGATCACTTCGTGAAACTCCAGGCAAATAAAAAACCAGAGGGCGTGATTCCAGAGGGTTCTGCTCAGTAGGCAAAGCACGATCGAGGACGCAGCGAAGCCATATTGCAGGGCCTGTTCTAGATTCAGGCACGTAATTCCCAAGAATATAGAGTTCGGGAAGATCAAACAGGAGACGCGTAACAACCTGTTCCCATTGCCGTTCCCTATCAGGCCAAAGAATACACGCTGGTATATCCTGAACTGCACTATTGCATCGGGCCTGTGCGCGTATAGCCGAGGCAAGGGCTTCTCTGAATCGCATTACAGTAGCCTCCCCATAAATGCAAAGTATTTCATTAACAGCATCTCGGCACGGGCTTGGAACTCAGCCTTCGAAAGCCAGATATCACAAGCAGCTCCGCCGATGGGCACATAGCGGTCTTCGTACTCTGGAAAATAGTCAGCAAATATCTTCAATCCATGTACCAATTGTACCATCATTATTGAAACAATACGAATAAATGATACAAAACTCGCTATACCCTCAGAATGCTGATCCAATGCTTAAAAGCATTCTCAAACCGCACCATTTCAGTGGTCGCAGTATCGATGATGGCAGGCCACTCTTCCTTTGGAGCATCAAGGCCCTTTTTACTGCACACTCTCTTGACCTGACATGCTCGATTCTCAGGCTTCTCCAGCCACTCTAGCTTGCCACCAAAAGCGTTTTCGATTTCAGTTTTATGCTCTTCAAGCTGATGGAAAATGGCAAGATTCTCATCATCGCTTCCCTTGCCCCGATCGATATAGAGAATGATTTTTACTTCGCTATCTGTAAGCCAGAAAGTGTAACTGATGCCGCTTTTCCCCGCTCCAGCCCCAATCGATGTGTAATTGCCTGGAGAAATCGCCGAGAACAGCTGATGCTTCTCCTTAGATTTTTTCAAAAGCTGCTCCCAAAATGAATAGCGAAGCTGCTGCTTATCAGAAATCTCCCGCTTCACGCTGCCAATTGTTTTACTGATATCACTCGGGCCAACCATAAGGGTGAGAAGGGGAGCAGGCTGTGAGTCTCCAATTTGAATACCCTCTACCTTGAGCAAGTAGAATCGGCAATCGGTACTCTCATTGAGCCAGGAAACGGCAGCCATATGCTCAGGGCGAGGTTCAGAGCAAATCCAGATCGCCACCTTGGCATTAAAGGCAGTCAGGTAGGTGATGATTTTACCAAGGTGCTCATGGTTACTCTTTTCGAGCTGGTTCTCGATGATCACTTGTTCGCCTGAGGAAGTCTCTGCTCGAAGGTCGACATTGAAGTTGCCCGTCGATTGCTCTCGTTCGACATTGAAAAGCTGGAGCCCGATAATATCACCGATCACATCGGGATTTTCCTGAAGCCATTTTGTGAAGTCTGCTGCTTCGTGCTTCCATATATCACGAAGTTTGACCTTGCGTATTTTCCCGATACCTTTGATAAGATCATCATGTCCCATAGTAAACCTCCGACTTTCGTCTTCAGCAGCCACCCCTTGCCTTCCTTTTCTCCTCAAGGGATGTGTGATAGTCATTGATTCGTTCGCCTTTGAAGACATTGAACCAAGGCGCACTTTCGACATCCTTTCCTCGATCCTTATCCCACTTTACATTGAGCTTGGGCGGTTTGTTGTGCCGCAAGACGCCTGCGGTCATGAATGGACGAATATTAAGGCGGACACCGTCGTTGAGGTCGGGGTTCCATCCAATTGGCTGCTCAGCGAGGGATTTCCAGCGGACAAAAATATCATAAGGCGCTTCGCCCTCAAGGATGAGTTCGAGTTTTTCTTTCAGAGCTTTCGATGCGCTGACACGCATTGCTGCACCAGGCTTGTTTGCTCGCTCATCGGCTTCCTGTCGGGAAATCCAGTCACCAAGATAGGAGTAGATGAGCTTTTCAAGCAGGGCGTGATTAAGCCGGTGGTAGTTTACAAGCACAGAAAAACCGTCCTTAGTACCATCGGTGATCTGCCATATGAAGGGGCGATGTTGGAAAAGTTTGAAATGCTGCTCGAAAAAGGCATCACGAAGCCAAGATTCAAGGTCTTTGCCCGCCCAATCTGAGGCAGCAAGGAGGTCAGAAAGCGTATGAGAAGTCCATTCCTTCCCATACGCAGCAACAAGGATTTCGAGGAGGCGCTCAGCGGCAGGCCGCTCACGATTTACACTTGGGATGCAAAGGATGCCATCATCATCGGTAAAGCGATTCAATGCCTTGCATGATTCGGCCAAAGCTCGAGATTCTGCAGATAGCTCCATCTTTTCGTCAAGTTCAGCAGGCCAGCGGTAGCCAAGAAGACGGGCAACCGCAACCTGCAATACAGTTGCATCAATACGAGGTTTGCTAAAAACAAGACGCTTTTCTGTCTCATCCCAGACTACTGAACCTGTTGGGTGACCGTGGAAGATCCATTGGGTGGGGTCATTGGAAAATGGTGCAGGAAGGCCATTGGGGTATTGTTCTTGGGCTATCTTTGTCCAATATTCAAGATCGAACGGAACTTTAACCAAGGTTGCATTGGTAACTTTTAGGCTCTTGTCGATTTTGCGAACTTCTTCGTTGTAGCTGGGAGAGGAGCAGAAACACCAGATGGCGGGGAGCAAAGATATATCCTGTGGGACAATTACTGCACAATTATTGTCAAATGCAGTACATACATGCAAAGTCACAGGTATTTTACGCATTTGCGATACTGCAACCCCCCAATTCTGCCACGCTTCTAGACCTTGAATTCGAGCACTAACGGAGCGCGCTAATTCACCTTTTCCGTTATCCCAGAGAATAATACAACTTTTCCCACCAAAGAAATTGGAATTTTCAACTGTGCCCTGCTGAAAAATCCATCTATCTTTATTTCTGTCAATTTCCCAAAAGAACCTTCCAAAATGAGGATAATCTGCAGTTGCTAATCCTTGATATCCAGATGCAATAGATGAAAGTAGATGAACATCCGCTTGTTTCCCAAAGATGACCCTTGCATCCGGATTCCTCAATTGTCCTGCCTGCTCAACTACAGCAAGTTTGCCTTCTCGAAGAATCTTTGCTTTCTCCGCTGGATTCAACGGCTCTGCCGCATCGATTCCCGTAAAGCTATATGTCTTATCAACAAAGGGCAAAAACCGTTCCTTGTGCCGATCCTCTCCTGAGCTGATAGCGAGCAATGCTACATTGACTATTTCGCCTGAAATAGTTTCAAAGGCCCCAGAGCCAAGCCGAGCTAGCAAATTCCACTTGTCAAACTTAAGAAGCTTTTCTCTGAATTTTCGGTAGCTCGTAAGGAAAAGCCAATTCTGCGGCACTACGATGCTCGTCGTTCCACCTGGTACGCAAAGTTCAAGACAGCGATCGAGAAAGACTGTAGCGAGGTCGCTCTTTGCCTCAGGATAATACTTTTCACAGAAATCCCTGAGCTTGTCTTCCTGTTTGCTTCGAGCCAGATAGGGTACATTCGTAGCTATAAGATGGTAGCGGCCCGCCAGCAGATGCGCTGCCTTAGCGATGCCCTGTGCGACAACGCCTGTTTCATACGACTCATCGAGGCTGCGCTCCTTCTTGAGTGCTTCTGCAAGGAGGTCAGCGGTCTTGTCGAAACCTGCCCGGAACAGAGTGGATGTCACCGAGCGCGGATCGATGAGGCTGCCAAGGACAGGCGCATCCTTAAAGAGATCATAAAGAGCAGCCATGCCATCATGAAGCTCGCTTTTCCAAATACTCTGCTTGTCTGGGTCGGGGAAGAGGTCAGACTCATCTCCTGCAATAATCCCTGCAGCCCGATCCGCCACACGGAGCCATTCTGCCTTGCTGGTACGCGGCGCAGCCCCTGAACAGGCAATATGGAGCTCCGGAAGCTCGCGGTATCCGCCGCCGCTCCGCCAGGCTTCAAAAGCCAGACTGAAGGCTGCTATCTCCACACAGCGAGGATCGAGCTCAAGCCCATAAATGTTATCACGCAGAACCGCATCACCTGCTGCTTTGATGCCGAGCCCCTCTTCAGCCTGACGCATTGCTACAAGGTACTGAAAGCCAGCTGTCAGGAAATGCCCTGAACCACAGCAGGGATCAAGATACTTTATTTCTTTTGCAGTTTTAGGCCATGCTTCAAAGTATCCCGATGCTGGTCTCCATCCCTTTTCGTCCTTTACGAAACGAAGGTAAGAGAATGGCAGCCCCGGCAAAGCAATTTTTCTCCTAAGGCTTTGCTCATCCGGAGCATTTTCCAGATCCTCTTTTGAAAGCCGTTTCCCAGCCCACCAGGCACCGAGAGAATTGTCGAGGAGAAAACGGACCATATAGTCCTCGGTGAAGAGCTGGGTTACCGAAGGTAGTTCGTCCGCGCCGATATTTTTCCCCGATTTGTTAACTGCTTCCTTTGCCTCGGTTTGCCAGAACTGATAGACCCATCCTAAGGAATCATCCGCGAGGAAAACCTCTCGCGGCAACGCAGCGAGAAGTTGCTCAAGTTCTGCCCGCACATTGTTAGGAAAAGAAATTTCTAATGCAGGGCTATCTTTTCTAAAAATCTGCGGCAGCATCCTGCTTGCGAAATCCGCTGCAATATCCCAGCGTGTCGTGCCTATTGCCCCTGCTTTTTCCGCTTCATGAGCAAGTTCATCACACTCATCAAGGCTTAAAGCCACTTTATACTCAGGATGGATGAGTAGTTGATTTTCCGCAAGAAACCGTGCAAAAAGCATACGGTGCCAGTGTTCGTAAGCGATCTCAAGAGCAAGACGCTCTATTTCCTGGACATCTTTTGCAAGAAATGAATCACCAAGTTGACGCCCTCTTGCACGAAGTCGGCGTCGCAACTCCCTGCAATCTGCGTCGAGGTAGGCAGGAACTACACCTGAATCAACACCAAGACGCCTGAGCTCATCAAGAGCCGCTGCCGTTGCGCGCTTTCGAGCAGCAATAATCGTAGCTTCGAGTTTGGAGCGAAGATCCCGCGAAAGGACCATATTTTATTCTCCCCCTGCCATATTGTTTTTATAGATTCGCAAGCAAGCTAGACAGAAACAGGACCTCTTTCAAGGCCTTCCTCTATAAGCCTTCTTGTTTCAGCAAGCCAGGCTTCAGCTTCGCTCTTTGTCTTAATAACTCGACTTGGCAATCTGATAGGTATGATCTTTGGCTCAAGTTTTTTTATTGCCGCATTCATTGCCTGTTCAAATCGGCTTGGCAATGCTGCAATATGAGCATCCCAGGCTTCAAGGGATCTTGATTCCAAGGCTTTAAGGATTTCATAAGGCCCTGAAACATCGATTGGCGCTGGGGCTTCAATTTTGGCACTGAGGAATATCGCACTCCATTCTTCGCTGGAAAGCTTTTCCCAGAGGGGATTAGATTTGAGTTCCTCGGCCAAATGGAAATAGGTATCACGATAACTTTGGGCTTTTTCGTTGAGCTCATGTCTCAATATTTCAGCGGCTTTTCTAATAAGGCTTTCAACAGGATCAGGTTCTGCAAGCAGCCTTCGTTGCTGTATGATGCTCCCATACTCTTCTATAACACTTTGTACTTCCATTATGCCATTGAGCTTAGCAATGAGTTTCTCGAGCGTTTCCCATGCGCCTTGGCGCTTTTTAATAAGGGCCGCTCTCTCAATCCATTTCTTGTAGTCTGCAATGAGCTCAGACTTTTTTTCAAGAAGGCGTTTGAGCTTTTTATTGCCCATCAGCCCTTCGATCTCCTGAAGAAGGGGCAATTCGGGGCGAGGAGGAAGCGGTGGTTCTCCACCTGCTGCTTGAGCAGCTTGCTTGAGAATCTCGATCAAGGTTGCAGCGGTCGATACTTCTTCCCCAGGTCGACAAGCAATTCCAGCTTCCTGATAGAGACCACGAAGTGCGAGCCGATCCGTCATGGTGAGGGGCTCATCCTCACGATAAAAGTTTGTTTGCCCAATCTTCTGACGACTTAGTGTGGACGCGCTATAGCTGACCGATTTGTTGGAGGCATCGAATGCCGTGATCATTTCATTTGCAAGAAGAACATACAGAGCACCATCAATCGTATCCTGAGTCCAGCCATACGGGGCTTCGGAGAAAGTAGCGCGTATATCTGCACCTTTCTTTCCAGCACCAATTTCATCAAGCACCTTTCTACAAACGGGCTCATGTGATGGGTCGCCAACGTAGCCTATTGCCCTCAGGGCTTCTCTATCTCCATGCTGGGCCTTTCTCACGACCTCTGCCCACTCTGGCTTATCGCCATCAGAGAATTTCGAGTAAAGTCGATTTGCTGCTGTTTCGAGAGCGGAACACACCTGGGCTTCGAGTCCGATGCCATTAGTCACTTCGCTGCCACCAGCAAGCCAGACCTTAGACCGCTGAAGGGTCTCTTCAATGTAGCTTTGAACCTCAAGCTCGGCAGCGGAGAGCCGTGACTCAATAGATTTTCGAGCTTCATCTCCCGGAGATCCTTCTTTGGGAACACCTCGACTCTGAAGAGTAGCCTTGGACGCTTCCATCACGACGAGAGCATTGAAGAGTTCGTTTGAGAAATCGTCGGGGAGATAGACAACCACGACTGGCCATGCGGTATTAAGCGCCCGTGCTTCCGCAAGGGCTGTCGCTTCAGCGATGGTAAAACCATCACGAACCCAAAGAGTGAGCCGTTTCGATACATCACCATTGGGCCTCGAACCATATATAAAATCAAAAGTTCTAATTGTATTGCTTCTTCCTTGACGAACGATAAAAGAGCTCTTATGCTCCTCAAACCATTTTTTAATACGTTCATCACGCTTTATTGAAACAATGTTCGAATTACCTTTAAACCTTGCTTCATGCGCCTTATACTCGTCATACCACTCAGCACTCTCTCTCGTCTGAAGACGATATTCGATACCGGCACTGCCTTTGAGGCTCATCAGATCATGGCTTGCTTCGAGTCTTGCAAGGAGGCTGGGGATGGTTTGTCTGAGTTTCTCAGTATCTCCATCGAGATTTTCAACAAGAAGATCAACGATGTTGTCAGCCGTGGCGCGAAGTTTTGTGTCTACCGATGGATCATTTGGCAGTTTATTGATGAGAAACACAAGTTTGAGAATGCGGGCGAGAAGCCTTTCTTCTTCACTGGTACTAGCAGATAGCGTTGTAATACGGTTAAAGTTTTCTCGGGAGAGAGCCTGAGAAGCTACTAGATTGGGAGCGATCTGGTCGAAAATAAAGTCACCCGCAACGATATTTCCTATTGATAATTGCGCTGTTGCCAGAACTGCTTCATCGACGATTCGAAGTTGATTCCTTAGCTGTGCAGTAGCGCCTGTTGGATCAACACTGCGAAGGACATGTTCCCAGAAACGGCGTCGAGTAGGAAGAAGCGGATAATCCGACACGAGGTCCTTGTCATCATCGGAGGAATGCGCGAGCAATGTACCTTGAAGATGGCGAGAAATCTCTCCTGCTTTATTCGATAAATAGTCTTTCAACACAGGCTCTGCCATGTTCTTCTTTGCAAGAATATTTCGCCTTATTACTTGGTCAACATCGTTTTCTGTCAGTGGAATATGGAGCGGGAAACGAGCCATAAGCGGCTGAAGATCAGGCGTGTCAGCGAGAGCGGATTGCCCGGTTCCTACAAGCATAAGTCGACTTTTGAAATGGTGACACAATGTTTCTGCAACAAGGTTTACCTTATAGGTTCTTTTTGGATCCTGGCCTATATATTGTTGAATTTCATCAAGCACAACGAGAGTCAAGGGCATCTTGCCATCGACATTAAGAAGCTCTTTGATCGTGGTGACAAGTTCGTCATCCGAAATGTCTTTCGGTTGAGTAAACTGCGCGACTAAGCGATCCTGCACCGCTTCGATATTCGAAAATTGGTCTGGGAACAAATCTATCAGTATTTTCCCAATCAGCGGAGAAACATAGAGGTTGCTAAGTTCGGATTTGAGATCCTTGCCCAATAATGCTATTCTTTCTTTGAAGGCTTCCAGCTTGCCTTCTCTTCGTAGCCAGAGCATGAAGCGCGCTTGTGCATACTGCTCAGGAAATCCTGCTGCCTTAAAAAGAATGCCAAGGACTATGAGCCTTACAGAATCTCCGCCTCCGCTACCCATCTTCCCTGCAGCGGCGAAAATACCAGCACCGTTTCTTCGTGCACTTGCTGTCAGTTCTTTTAAGAGATCACGAATTTCGTCAGGCAGCGAAGCAATACCGCGCGCAGATGCTCCGTCTGGGAAAATGTAATCTGTCCATAAGATACGCAGCATCTTCACCAAGTGAGATTTTCCAGAGCCATAGAAACCAGAAATCCACGCTCCTTTCTGAACAGGTGCATTGCTTGCGAGATTACGAAGGAAATTATCCAGCACAAGTTCGAGTCCCTTTTTATATTGACCCTCGCAGATAAAGGTTTCCAGCTCATACCGAAGCACAGCTAAAGCATCTACGCTATATTCTTCAGATACTTCTGCTACACCTTGGTTGAGAATCCGATTAGGTTTGGGTTCATTCGCATAGATTTCTTTATTGATCATTTTATCCTCTCTTAACCATCAATAGTCTTCGGCTTTTATAGCAAGAGCCATGTAATCCCATCCGTCTCTGGCATCCAGGAAGCGATAGTGATTGTCCTTGAGATCACCAGGGAAAAAGATCACGAGGCGACCGTGAACGCGATCTCGTATACCTTCAACGAGTCTGGATACGTGCATGAATCCAAAGAGAGAACCGATACCAGAAAGAGCAAAAACAGTATTTTCATCGCAGGTTTCATCTATTCTTGTTCGCAGTTTAGTAATGAGAGATATTGAAAACTCGGCAAGATCTCCATTGGCATCACGCATAAGCATCGAAGGCCTTTTGAAGTAGGATTCACGATATTCATGCTCCATCATCCAGCTTGAAAAAGCATTGGTAAGATCTTGGTGTTCCCAGCCATGTCCAGCCTCTTTGGTTGCAATCTTGAATTCCTCGAATTGCGCTCGAAGCCTTAGTTCGTCCAATGGACTATAGATAAGAAAAATAACGCGTTGAGGCGCAGCTACACCTGCCGACCATGGCGTAGCAATAGTTTCTCTATATTTCGAAATAAGCGAGTCGAGTCTAGCCATAGAGCAAAGCCTCCTCCTCAATCGTGAGCCAACCAGGGAACCGAATTTCTATCACACCGCCGGAAGCCATCATTCTGATTATCCCACTTCTCGAAGCACCTTCCGCGAGCCTTAATAACTCATCTTTAGGACGGTCAAGAAGTCTTAGCCAAGGGGTATCGAACATGGACAATCCGCGCCATCCATCAAGGTGGGCTATGAAAAGAGCAAAAGCAACATGATGTTGTTGTATATCAGGCTCAATTCTTTTTTTAATACCCCTTCCTGCAAGGTATCCAGCTTGAGTCCAGCTTGAGTTTAGGTTCTTTGCCAGCGAGCAGACCATGGTATCACTATATTTGCTACCTGTTTGTTCACGTATAGCCAATTCCATTTCTGCACGTGAATGGGACATACCCGGTTTTTTGCTGAGCACCAGCGAAGCTGTCTGCCGTACAATGCTATCACGCGCATAAGCGGCTTGGAATGCAAGAAGTGCATGTCCATCTGAAGCGTTCTTCCAAATTCTGCGCAGCCCCCTGAAAAGGGGTACACTGGGGTCGAGCGCATAAAAATCCTTGAGGCATTCATAAGAATATTTTCGATTGCTGGCAGTTCTCTTCCCAAGCACATTCAGGTTTACTACCGCTTCTCGATAGGCTGCAGGTGGAGCATCCTCGGGAAACGCGCTAAAAAGCAAAGCTAACTCTTTGCTCATAATGGAGCGAGCGCGATGCCCTCCAAGTTGCGATTTGCTGAAGCCCATCCTTTCTGGCATAGAACCGCGTTCGATTATTTGAGTAGCCGAATGTTCCATTCGAATTGCACCTGTTATAGTATGAGTTTTGCTTCATCCATAATAATCCTGTATTACCATACGTACAACTAGCATTTAAGGATGAAGTGCGCAAGCTTGAAAGTATGGCGCTTGCGCTGGAGAGCCTTGCGAAAGGTATTCGCGACATTCTGGCACGAGGGCAAGCGAGCGAACAGAATTAAGATTGGAAGCCACAATCTTGCGCTTTTTAGTGCAGATTTTAATAGCGATAAGCTGAATTATTTCTACTAAAGAGATATTTTGTGAATATTTGTAGAACAGCAGTGTGTAATAATATAATTAGGGGCTCCTGAAGAACCCATCTTTTACCATCGCTTGCCTTCCCCAAACTTGCTTTCAACCGCAATCCTCGTGCGCTCATCTTCCCGTTCTGTTCTTCGCTGTTGCCGGAGTCTCTCCCGGTTCTTTTCTCGTTCCTGAAGTGGCCGACCCAGCTTCGGCCCGGAAAGACGAATTCCCTTTTCCTGACAGTA
>Ga0078972_1012860_pt1 | contig 14138 bp, 11 predicted proteins | sample YelNatPaOPGAMG01_FD_67568 | JGI IMG/M metagenome (GOLD analysis project Ga0078972, IMG submission 67568) | Hot spring thermophilic microbial communities from Obsidian Pool, Yellowstone National Park, USA - OP-RAMG-01 (SPADES assembly) (version 2) | ecosystem: Environmental > Aquatic > Thermal...
ATTGAAGAGAGTTTACTTCTCTTTCTAAACCCGCGTATAAGGCTGTAAACGTCGAGTTTATTGTTGGAGCATAATAGTTAAGATACACTTTATCGCCTGCTGTTAAGTTTGATGCGATGATTGGGCCATAGGATATTGTAAATCCAGGACATGTTAAGCCTGTGGCTATGTCCATCCATGAAATGCTTTTCTGCTCTGTTCCATTTTTATAACATAAAACAACTTCATAAGTGACGTTTGTTTTAGCTACTGAAACTATTTTTATCATTAAGTAGTCTAAGTCAACAATTGTGCTCGGTAAAGTGATGGGCGGATTAGGGTCATTTGTTGAGTAGTCTACAGTTATGTTATACTTTGCCCAATCGCCTTCCTTAACTCCAACGTTTCGTGGGGTAGTTTCCAACACGTTAAACAGCGCCCTGTCAGAGGTGCCGGAGATAACGTCCAAGGCTAAAATCGTGTAATTTCCCGGGCTGACATCTGGAACATTAAAACTTGCTGACCAACCTCCATCACCAAGGGCTTCTGTATTTGCTACATTCAAACGGTCAAAATAGATTTCAACTCTGCCCTTTGGGGTTGCCCCATGTCCAGCGATAAACACCCTTGTTCCAGGATAACCTTCCGCTGGACTAACGTATTCAATTTTTATCTGTGTTGGAGTGGCTGGTAGCACATTGAATTTTGCCGAGTCGCTTGTAAGGGTGCCATTATCTATAACATATATGGTGTATTCTCCAGGCGATACTTTGGGAACTGTGAATGGTATAGACCAGTAGCCATTAGCGTCAGCAACGGTCCATCCTAAAGTCATGTTAACCACGATTGTGACGTTTTCTTGAGTTTTCAGAGGATTTGAGCCTATGACAACAACTGTTTGGTTAACTGGCCCACTTAGCATGGCAACAACGGTACCATTCGGAGTAGCTCCTCCACCATTAATGATGCCCCTTGTTCCAGGGGCGCCTTCAGCCGGTTGGATGGAGTAGATGTAGATGTGCGAGGCCACTTCCGCGTTTACAAAGGCTGAACCATAACCGCCAATTCTATCTTCGTACTGATAGTCTGGACCAACATCAGGCTTTCCTCCAACATATCCGGAAATTATTCCCTCCGCCTCAACCATTATTGAATAGTTTCCAGGATGCTCTGCTTTTATCCTCCAAGAGGCTTGAATGGTGTTACCTGCATAGATTAATCCGAGATTCTTAGTTGACGATTCTCCTTCAGCGAGAACTAAACCTTCAGGCAAGATTATCGTTGCGTTGCATGAGGAAGCTTCGTAAATGTAAATTGGAGTCTTAGGAGGACATGGGTAGGATACTGTGGCTGTAACCGTAAAACTTTGCCCGACATAAACGTTGCTTGGCACCTCAACTTTAACGTTCCATGGGGAAACAAACAAGCCCCAATGGCCAGAATAGTTCCACATTTCATCAAAGAATGTGTAGTTCATGGGAAGGTTCGGCCCGCCGTAGTTTCCGCCCCACTGAACATTATTCCATGGATCATGTAAGAAAACGTGCGTAGCATTGTAGCCAACAGCAACCCTGTAATGGCCATAAGGCTCGTCTGGAACCCACCTCATCAGCAGGATTACTGGAAAATCCCTATTTATAAGAGCCTTTAAATCATCCAAGGTCATGCCAAACATTTCAAAAGCAGCATACCCCAGTTTTCTCGCCGTATATCCGGTAATATTTTCAACCATTTCGCTTCCCATAGAAGTGCTAATGTTACTAAAATGAGCAGCCCTCCGCAATTCATCAGTATAAGTCACGTAAGGAACTGTCCGCGCAACTTCAGCAATCTCAAACTGAGAAACATTCTCACCAAAATAATCAAAAACCATCTGAAGAGCAGCAGGACCACAATAATAGGTCTTCACCTGATAATAAAAAGGAACATCAATAAAATGCTCTTCCCCGACAATAATAGCCTCAACCACATTAGGTAAACCCTCTGGGACATCAGAAACACTCATAGAAAACATTGGCAAAATGAACAAACAAACAAGAACCAAGACAAGCGATCGAATCGCATTTAACTTTAACACAATCTCCCTCCTCTCTAAAGACATCTGAAGGCAACATGCAATATAAAAAGATAACCTTTAGAACACTTCGATTAACCTCAAAATCCTGAATACTCGAAACTGCACTTGATACTCTAATGTTCTTTTAGTCGCTGTTAACGGAAGGTTTAGTGGGACGTCAAGGCTTTCCATATATGTTAAGCTTTTTTATAAAATTCGTGTGCACAGAGCACGCTTTATGCTATGCTTTTATGTAGCCTTTTCCTTTTTGGAGTTTTAGTTGAAGCTGTGTTTTCCGTTTTTGTCGAGGTATTCTCTGAATTGTGTTTGGCAGTTTTTGCATGTGTAGGCGTTTACCGTGAAAATGCCATATTTCCATGTTTTTTCTGGTTTAGGGTTTTCTTTTTTACAATTGGGGCATGTGCTCATACTGGTCAGTTGTTATTTTAACTTGCTTAAACTTAAAAGATTTTTATCTTGGCGGGGGATGATGAACTTATTTTATTAGGTTTTGGAATAGTAGTTCTGTTGTGAACCAGTATTCGAGGAGTTTTTGTTCTTGTTTTTTGTAGTTTGGGAATTCTTGGCTTATTGTTTGCCAGAACGCTTGGTTATGCCTCTTATGTTTTAGATGGGTTAATTCGTGGAATATTATGTATCTTATTGTTTGTTCTGGGAGGCATACGAGCTTTAGGTTTAGGGTTATGTTTTTTCTGCCGGAGCAGCTTCCCCATTTTGTCTGTTGCCTTTTTATTAGTATCTTGTTTGGTTTGAAACCGAATTTTGATGCGTATTCCTCGACTATTGGTTTAACCCTCACTTTTAGAAGCTTTTTGAGCTGGTTGAGAATTATCCGAGGGTGGTTGTTGTTTTCATAATTTAAATGTATCTTTTTCTCCTTGTGGTTTATTGTTGGTCTTTCTGTAGTTGTGTTTTCTATCGTGTAGGTTTCTCCGAAAATCATGAAGTCTCTTGGGGTCCCAGCGCGTTTGACGGCTTCTTGTATTAGGTTCCATTTTCTTTGGATCCATGTTTTCCTTTTCTCTATTATCTTTGATGGCTCTTTCATTTCTGGTGGCAGTATGACGAGCAGTTGTAGGCCTTTGAACTCAAGTCTTGGGTATTTGACTTTTCTATGTTCAACTTTGTATGGGATTTGCATTTTCAGCCTACCTGGGTTAGGTTTTTCATTATTTCGTTGAAAAGCTGCTCTCTTTCTTCGAATGTGAGTTTTTGTTTTCTTAGGAATGCTCTAATTTTTAGGCCTACTTTTTTGGTGGTTTCTGTTTTCTGGTTCCATCCTTGGAAGAGCAGCCCTTCTTTTTCAAGCTCGTTTATTAGGGCTTTTATTGAGTCGGTTAGTTGTTGGGATTTGCCGACGGTCTTTTCTAGGGGTAAAAGTATGCTTAGTTCTCTGTCTGTGAGTTCTTTTCTCCTTTTTTGTATTTCACCTACTTCTGTGATGATTTGGGTTAGTTTTTGGTAGGCTTCTTCGACTTTTGTTTTTCTTTCTTTGATTTCTCTGAGGATTTTGTTTACGCGTTCTCCGATGGTTTCGAGGTAGGGGGTTCTTGATTTTTCAACGTATATGAATTTTCTTAGGTCAAATATCATGTTGTAGACTCTTTCGTTGAGGTCTGGGTATGTCTGTTTAAGCTTGTCCAGATAATTTTCGTCCAGGGTTACTGTTGGGAAGAGCTGTTGGATTCTGCCTATGTCTATGGTTTGCTGTATGATTTCCAACGTTTTTGGGAAGTATTTTTTGACGTAGCTTTCTGTTTCTTCAAAGTCTCTTTTTCTGTGTAGGTATGTGTAGTAGATTTCTGTTAGGGCTGCGAATTCTTCTCCATAATCTAATTTTTTGGGATGGGCGCCGAGGAGCTCGAACATTCTTCTTAGGCGTTTGTAGTTTGTAAGGAACTTTTCGGCTTTTTCCTCGTCCAAGAGGAGGGGGTCTGTCAGCTTTTTGAGGGTTTCTCTGTCGAATTTTAGGGCTTTAGCCGTTTTGGCTTCCTCCTTTGGCGTATTTGTCAAGTTGTATGAGTTCTTCTGTTTCTTTGAGGAGTTTTTCGAATTCTTTTGTGAATTTCTGCAAGTCTTGGAAGGATTGGGATATCATTGTGAAGTCCCCCCTTTCGTAGAAGGCTAATGCCTTCTCGTAGTCTTCTAAAACTCCCACATAGTCGACTATTAGGCCTACTTCCTTTTCTGGAGCTGGACGGTTGGCTCGGGCTACTGTTTGTAGGAGCATGTGCCCTTTTAGTGGTTTGTCGAGGTAAATTGTCTGGAGTTGCGGGTGGTCGAAGCCGGTTATGAGCATGTCTGTAACTATAACGATTTTCGGGTATTCTTCTTCCTTGAATTTAGCTATGATCTCCTTATTTATTTCGGATGATTCTTTGCCTCTTCCAAACCGTTCTTTCAATTGCTGCTCGTAGGATGCGACTTCTTCGGGGTCGTTTTGGCTGTAAGTCATTACTACCTCAGTATACCGTTCAGGGTTGGAAATTCCAAGATTCCCGGAGGCTTGGTCAAGGGCTCTTTTATATCGCACACATGCAAGTCGGCTTGCTGTAACTATCATGGCTTTGAATTTGCCGTCAACGTTTTCTTTGAAGTGTTGGGCTATGTCTTGGGCTATTGTTTGGATTCTTTCAGGTTTTTCCATGAAAACTTTAATCTTTGTCATTTTGTTTTTGATGCGTTCTCTAACTTTTAGGCGGTATTCTTCTGGGACTTCTTTGAGGGCTCCCCTTTCTACGAGGAAGTCGATTAATTCTTTGTAGGATGTTGTGTCCAACCGGTCCTCTAAGTCCTCAAAAGTTTCGGCTTCGAGGAAAGTTTGGTATTCTTGGCTTATTTCAAGGTTATATTTTAACCCCACCCTATCGAGAAGGCGTGTTGTAAAGGCTATGGGTATGGTGTGTCCATCTTTTTGGGATTCTGTTATAAAGTATCTGTGGAGGTAGTGTTCGCCCTTCTCTGGGTAGGCGAAATGGGCGTATGTGTCCTTTTTCCCTTTGGCTATAGGTGTGCCTGTGAAGGCGAAGAAGAAGGCGTTTTTTAGGGCGCACCTCATGGCTGCTGCTAAAAGGCCATATTGCGTTCTGTGGCCCTCGTCTATGAAGGCTATTATGTTTTTTCTTGTGAGAATTGTTTCTTCTTCGGTTGATGCTGAAAGCCTTTCAAGTTCCTCTATGAGGGTTTTTATTTCTTCCGGTCTGAACTTGTGAATTAGTGTTAGGAATACGCCCCTTTTGCCGAGTTTGAGGGTTTCCAGCAGTTCTTTTATTGATTCTATTCTTTCGAGGCTTGGGAGGGCTGTTTCTAAGGCTTCATACTCGTTTCTCAGTTGTTCTTCAAGCTCTATTCTGTCGACTATGTAGAATATTGTTGGATTTTCTGGAATGTTTAGTGTCCAAAGCTTGTTGGCTGCGAAAATCATTGTCAGGGTTTTGCCTGAGCCGAGCCAGTGCCAGATCAGCCCATTCTTCCTTACATCTTCACCCTTCAGGTTTTTTATCACTCTTTCAACGATTTTGTTTGTGGCTTGGTATTGCATCCACCTCGCTATAACCCTCGTATATTCGCCCCTAACCTCCCTGACAAAGATGAAGTGTCTCAGTAGGTCGAGGAGTGTAGCCTTATCCAGCATCTCAATTATGGCGTCAACTTCGTCTTTTACACCTTCAACTCGCCATTTCTCTTGAGGCGTATCCGTCCCGTCTGTGGTGTTTGGGAAGTAGTTGGCGTTCCATTCGGCGGCTATGCTGAACTGGACGTATTTGAAAAGTTCCGGAACCGTTCGCTCATATCGCTTTACTTGGGCGTAGGCGTCCTGTAGGGTTGAGTATGGCTTCGCGGGAGACTTACACTCTATCAAAACCAGTGGTATACCGTTCACGTATAGGACTATGTCAGCCCTAATCTCGCCGGCCCCTAAAAACCTAACCTGCCTACTAACAACAAAATCATTGCCTTCAATATTATCATAGTCTATAAGCTTAATGTATCTTACAGTCCGCTCCTTCTCCAACTTAACTGGCACGCCGAGCTTCAAACACCTTAAAACAGTTTTAGCCCCCTCCATGTTCGCAGGAGCAAGCTTAAGCTCAGACAAAACCCTGTTAACGTCGCCTTCGGTAAGTTCTACCTCTTTGTTCAACCTTTTTATTGCGTCGATCAGGTCGGGTATGAGAAGGGGTTCCCTTAAATCGTCTCTTTTTAGGTTTCGGGCATCTATAAACTTCCAATTTTTGAGAGAGGTTAAACGTTCGACTATATAGTCCTCGACAATCCTCCTTTCAGAATTCCCCATTATGTTTCACCAATAAGTGTTATGTTTCCTTCAGCTATGTTATGGGATAACATTTTGACGAGTTCAACTATCATGTTGAAAACCATGTCTGTTGTTGGTTTTGGAGCTGGACCAAGATGTGGGCCTCCGTAATCTACGAATCCTTTTATGCCTTTAATGAGATTTTCAAGTCTTCTGCCAAATTCTTCGTCCTCTTTTCCTGGAACAGGTTGTATTTTTCCTCGAATTTTGCTGAGAGCTTCAAGTGATAGTCTCAATTTTGCTCTTACATCTTCGATTCGACCGTCTTCATAAAGCATACTTGCCTCCAAAAGATAATTTACTGCTTGTTGTAGGTCTGGTTGCGTAACAGATAGTAGACTTACTTCAACTTTCCCTATACTTTTAGCTATTTCCTCCGCTCCAAAGCCTCCGTATCTTAATTCGAAGGGGAAAAGTGGCTTATGGTTATGTTCGGTTATCAGTATGGCCATTTTATAGTCTCTTCCAAAGTTAAGCTCATTCGCTTCATCTACGGAAAATTTCAAAGACAATGGTGGTTGATGGCTACGGATGATGTGGGATGTAAGGTTAAGTGAGGCCTTCTTAGTGGTTTTTGTAAGTGGTTTAAGTCTCCTAACCAGTTCATTACGCTCGTTTCTGATTTCGAGTATGCTAAACGTTAACAAGTCTTCATCTTTAATATGAGGAACAATATTCTGAAGTTCTTCAATAGACAAATTGTAGTCTTTCCCATCCCACTCTAACGTTTCAACCAGAATAAACGGCATCGCAATCCACCTTAACCCTAATCTTTCCTGTAAGAAGCAAATCCATCAAACCACGCTTAATACGCTCCAACCTTACCTTTTCATTTCTTTCAAACTCAAGCTTTCTATCAACTGTCGAGAGAATTTGGGCGATTTTTTTCTGTTCAAAGAGTGGAGGATATGGTATTTTCAGGTCTTCTAAATCTTCCTTAGTTATCGCTTTAAAAGTTGAACCCTTTCCGATATTCTCTAAAAAGTTTTTAATTTTCTGAAGGTAGTAAAAATAAAACCAGCTATCTGCCTTTTCAGAATTGAATCGTATCGAGGCCAACCCTCTGCCTATGCATAATCTATATGGCGCGACATTAACGTCTCCTACCGGAGCTCTTACCGACATGAGAATGTCATTTTGTTCTGCTATTTTTATTGGTTGTGAGCAATACAATATAGGTGAGGGGTATATTTCTCCAAATTCCATTTTTCCTTGAAGGAAAGGTAGTCCGTTGCCTTCTTTGTTGTAGGTGCTTGATGGAGGAGATTGACCCATGATTATTTCAGCCAACTCTTTATTACCAAGCTTGGTCACTTCCCATGTTTTTGGTATTTTTCCTATTTCTGTTTCTTTAAACTCTTTGTGTCCTATTCCCCTTGTTAGGAGCGTCTGCATTAAACCCTTCTTCAAACGCTCAGTCTTAGCAATAACCTCATCAGCCTTAGCAATAACAGAATCAACAACACCCAAAACCCCAGCAATAACCCTCTGCTCCTCAAGCGGGGGAATAGGTAAGAATAGTTCTTTCAAAATAGGCAAGTTTATGTTCTTAAGAGTGCTACCCTGAGCTTTCTGTATATGTTTCCAGTAAAGATTAGATTGCAAAAAATAATGAGCAAATTCTGGAATTATCGTTGATTTCAACTTAACCTTAATCAGATATGAACCAAAAATAACGTCATCAAAGTCTCTATCAACTAAAACAGATACTCCAACTGTTCCGGCTCGTGCTATAATTATGTCTCCTTTTTTAAGAACATATTTATCCACAGCATTCCTGTTCTCAGTTATTTCACAAAAAGGCAGCTTACTCCAGTCCGCGGAATAATTCTTTATGTCCGTTGTTCTCAGCATCCTTAAACCTGTATTTTGGTCAGTAGCTTTCGCAGTTATCCCATAGAAAATATCTTCACATACTCTATCATCACCCAATTGCGAAACTTGCCAATCTTTCGGAACCTGTCCTAAAGGCGTATCTTGAAAATCAACTTCTTTAAAAAATAACATCTCCGCCACCCATCACCCGGGCTACTTCAGAAATGTATTGTTCTAACTTGCTTGAAGTCTCTTGCCTTTCCCTTTCCAATTCTTTTAGTTCTTTCCATTCTTTTATTATGTCTATTTGTTCGCCCTCTTCAACTGGCATGACGTAAAGCGTTACGTTGAGGTTGTAGTCGTTTCTTCTTACCTCTTCAATGTTGACAACTTTGCAGAATCCAGCTATATTCTCAAACTTCTTGTAGGCTTCGGCTATACGCCTAATATTCTCGTCGGATAGTGTGTTAAGTTTTCTAACCGTTGGATGCTTAATATACTCGTTTGAGGCGTTAATGAATAGTATTTTGCCTTTCCTCTCAGCCGGCTTATTCTTTCTAAAAACAATTATTGCTCCCGGAGCCCCAGTATTGTAGAAGAGCTTCTCAGGCAAGAGTAGAACACATTCCACCAAATCAGACTCGATAACCTTACGCCTAATGTCACCCTCCTTTCCACCACGGAACAGGCAACCGTTATCTATTACGACGCCAACCCTTCCGGCCTCATTTTTCGCCATGGCAAGCATGTGCTGTATCCAAGCCCAGTCAGCGCTCTGCTTAGAAGTAAACCCATGGGGATAGCGTTGCTTCCATAAGTCGCCTTTTTTCAAAACATCCTCGTCATAGCCGTCCTGGTTCCATGGAGGATTAGCCATAACAACGTCGGCGAAACCTATGGAATGCTTTGTATATAGAAGCGTATCGCCAAGCTGAATATCTGCATCTTTAATGTCATGAATATAGAGGTTCATTTTGCAGTAGGCCCTAATCTTCGGATTTGCCTCCTGCCCATACAGGAAAAGCTCCCTTGTCTTTTCTTTTCCATAAACAGCCTCAACATGCTTATGGGAAAGGATCAGCATGCCGCCGGAGCCGCAGCATGGATCATAAACCTTCTCGCCAGGCTTAGGATCCAACATTTCAACAAGAAGCCTTATAACCTCCCTGGGAGTGTAGATTTCGCCCTCCTTGGCTTTTTCCGGAGCAAAATACCTCAAAACCCACTCGTAGGCATCGCCTAAAATGTCAGGAGAAACCTCATACAAACGCTTCTCGCTGAAAAGCTCGACAAGCTGCCTCAAAATTTCCAAGTTTTCGCGGCTTTCTGCAAAACGGACAAAATCCGCCCTATCAACAACCCCATGCAGTTCCGGATTCTTTTCGGCCAAAACCTTCAGAGCCCTTGAAAAGTTTTCCGGCAACCGCGTCGGATCCCGCCTAATATTATCCCACAAACACTCGTCAGTCAAAACAAAATCGTGGTAAACAGCCGAACGCGCCTCCTTATCGGCTTCTTCAGGACTTAAGCCATCAGCCAAAGCCTCCTCGTAAGCCCGCTTATACTCCACAACCCACTTGTCGCTGACACGCTTCAAGAATAGAAGGATAAGAATAAACTCGTAGTCCACACGCGTCCTAATGAGGTCTGCCGCCCTCTTCATCAAGCCCTCCAAATCAGCCCTCGTCAAATCCTTCTCAGCCAAAAGTTCGCTAAGCTTCTTCGGAGCCTTCAGCATGTAAACCTTCTTACGAGCATCCAAAACATCAGCCTCAACAACAACCAAGCCAGCCTTACGAAGCTCAGAAAGCAAAACGTTTAAAGAATCCTCGCTGAAAGCAGGGCCCTCAACCCGCTTCAAAGCCTCCAAAGCCTCATCCCGCGTAAAACGCCTACCGCCAAAAACAGACCACAACCTCTCATAACGACTCAAAACCCAACGCTGGGACTCCAAACAAACCCCTCACCGCAACATAAAAGGAGAGAAGTATATAAAAATTGTGCTAATTAAATAAACTCATTAAAACAAGCTTACTTTTCTTCTTCAATAAGACTTCTTCCAAAAAGTCTTTAATCGCCAGTTTGCAAGCTTTCAGCGGTTATCCATAAATCTGCGTTCTTTATGTGGAGGGTATCAAGCTTCAAGCACTACATTTATTACTTGGTTAAGTTTTTCAACGAGCTCTTTGCTGTTTGAGGCTTTTATGTAATGCCATTTCTTCATCTTTCCACTTTTAGTTTTAGGTGCGCCCAGCAACTTCCATAGATTCTCTATTAGGTTTTCCGGGAGCAGAGGTTTAGGTGGTTTAACGTTCACGTTATAGTAGGCGATGCTCACTTTACCGTCTGCCCCTATGACGAGAGGAAAGACTCCAAATTTCTTAAATCCAATTCCCAATGTAGGGATTTTGTCCCCCATTCCTGTTTGAAGCTGAATGCCATCCAGCTTACGGATGTCTTCAATAAAATTCCAAATAGTCTCGAAATCCTGTTCTTCCACCTTATTTTTCAAAGCCTCCTCAAATTCTTTTAAAGTGTAGGGAACCTTTCTTTTTGGTTTTTCCTTAATTATGAAACGTAGGCCCTTTTCAGCCAAGAGTTTTTTGCATACTTCCTTGAGTCCCAAGATTTTGATGTTTCGTGGGGGGTTCTCCCAGTTGTTTATCCAACACACTATAAGATCGCATTTTTCAGGATCATGTTTTCCTATAAAATTACTGCTGCAGAGTTCAAATTCGACCCTTATTTCTCTTCCATCAACTTTCATAATGCAGTCCGTTGGATTTTCAGTCCATTCATCCATGAAAATGCTTGAGCCAAAGCCCAACTCTTCAAAAAACTCACTCACATAGGGCATTAATAAGCCGAAAAGCAACACAACCTCTGCCTCTGTGCTCGGCTCGTATATGCAGCCAAATTTCAATTCTCCCATGAGAATGTCTCCTAAAAATAACTACAATAAAAGATTTTACTTAAAAATTCTAAAAATGCGCGCGCATAGACGGATAAAAACTGGTGAAAGCGTCACGTTAATGGCATTGGGAGATGTTAAAAACGAACTTCTTGCACATTTAAACAGAAGAAAGGACATTGAAATAGTCAGAATGGAAACAAGGTACATGAAAAAACGAGAAAAAGGAATGGGGTTAAAAATAACTGTGAAAATTAGACAGATCAAATCCCCATGAAATAAGATTAAAAAATTCCTTTATTTGCTGCTAAATTGTGGTGGCGTTATATATTGTTCTGCTTGTTATCGGTATGTTTGGCCTTCAGCCTTCTATGCTTTTATTAATGTATACTCCTTGTTGTTCGCGCGTGTAAAAGATTTGGAGCGTTTAAAATCACGTTAAAACAGAAAAAAGGGGGGTTGGCGGGAGAGTTCTCCATGGTGCTGAGGGTAAGGCTTTATAAAGGGTATTTAAAGATTCATATGTAGAAGTGGTGTTTCATGCCTAAAGTTAAAGCCGTGATAAGCATAGAGAATGTTGTGGCTTCCGCGACTCTAAACCAGAAGGTGGACTTGAACGCTGTTGTTAAGGGCTATCCTGGAGTAGAATACCGTCCAGAACAGTTTCCTGGACTTGTTTTTAGGCTTAAGAGGCCGAAGACGGCCACTTTGATTTTCAATTCTGGAAAGATGGTTTGCACTGGGGCTAAATCCGAGAAGGAAGCCCGCAGGGCTGTCATGAAGGTTATTAAGGAGCTGAAGCGGGGCGGAATAATAATCATAAGCAAGCCTGAACTGAAAATCCAGAACATTGTGGCTTCAGCAAGCCTTGGCGGTATGATAGACTTGGAGAAGGCAGCCTACACGCTTGGAAAAACCATGTATGAGCCTGAACAGTTTCCAGGCTTGATCTATCGTATGGATAATCCTAAGGTTGTTATACTGCTTTTTGCAAGTGGCAAGCTTGTCTGCACAGGAGCCAAAAGGGAGCAAGATGTTTACGACGCTGTTCACAAGCTTCATGAGATATTAGAGGAGAAGGAACTGATATTTTACGAGTGAATTCAACTAGAATCTTCCAACGCCTTCTTTCTATCCCTTTTTAACCTGCTTCAAAATTGTCTTTAATTGTTCCTCGTTTATTGCACCCGTCTCATAAAGCATTTCTGCCACTTCACTGATTTTGAGCACAGCATGAAGCCTAATGCCGCTTTTCTTTAGCTTCTCCTCACCGCCTTCCTCTCTATCAAGGAGAACAACGGCATCGTTTACTACTCCCCCCTCTGCTGTTATGGCTTTTGCCGCCCTTCTGAGCGATAATCCTGTTGTGATTAGGTCGTCCACCAGTAGAACTCTGTCTCCGGGTGTGAGAATTCCTTCAACTCTTCTTTGTCTTCCATGGAGGCGGACGCCCTTGCGTATGTATAGAAAAGGCTTTTTAAGGTTGTAGGCTACCATTGAGGCGAAGGGTATTCCCGCCACCGGGATTCCAGCAACCCTTTCAAAGTTTACCAAGCCCACTTTATCCTTTACAAAGTTTGTGTAGAGGTTGCAGATTTTCTGGAAGGCGTCTGGAAAGCTCGGGACTATGCGCAAGTCTATGTAGTATGGGCTTATTTTCCCGCTTGTAAGCTTGAAGGTTCCAAATTGTAGGGCGCCAATCTTGTTTAGGATTTTGCAAACATCAACCTTGACGTCTTCGCCGCCTTTTTCCTCCAACATCCTTTACACCTTTTTCGAAACTTGGTAGATCTTTCCAACTTCTGGGATTAGGCACGTGACTTTCGGCATCTCCCTCTTTAAAATTTCGCCAAACTTCTTCAAGTCTGCAGAAGAGCCGGTGTGATATGGAACAGCAACCTTCGGCTTTGTAAGTTTGGCTATTTCAACGCCCGTTTCTGGCGAAGTTCCGGGAGCAATGCCAACGGTGCAGAAGACTAGGTCGAATTTTTCTTTTTCGCCTATGCTTGCCATCTCCGGAAATGGGAGGCTGTCCGCCGTGTGGAAGACTTTCACACCGTCTTCGCTTGTTATTATGAAGGAAACTGGTGTGGCTGCTGGCGGATGGTTACACTTTTCGGCTTTAACTGAGACTTCGCCCACCTTAACCTCCGTGCCTGGCTGAACTTCATGAAGCTTTTCCGCTGGAATCATATTGCGGAGTCTTCTTGCAGAGGTTGGGTCGGCTATTACCATGCATCCGGTCAGCTTGTGGACTTCGGAGACAAGCGACTGGTCTAGGTGGTCGTAGTGTTCGTGGCTTATCAGGATGGCGTCAACCTTCTGAAAGACTTTAGGCTTCACGTCAACAGGGTCTACTACAAGGGTTTTCGAGGGAGTTTTTATCGCCACTCCAGCGTAGCGGTTAAACCAGACAAATAGAATCTCATTTTTTCCGGGAGTTTTCTCAATTGCCATATAGATTCCTCGCATTTTAATATTTATTGCATTCACGTCTTAAAGAACTTATGCTGCCTTTGATGGGCTCATTCCCCCTCCCCCAGGCGTTTAACAACCATTGAAAGTTTGAGCGGACATTTTATAGTAGTAAATACTAATAATGCTGTTTGTTGTGTTTAATAACCATAAGTGATGACTGATGGTCGATGTCTGGCTTCCTTATGGAAAAACCGAGGTTTGCCTCCGCGTTCCAGCTAGAAACCTTTTGGGCTCCATAGAACCGAAGGAAAAATCCGGTGTTCCAGATGCACGGGCGGAGGTTGAAAGAGCCTTAAAAGAGCCTATTGGCTCAAGGCGTTTATGCGAGATTGCCAAGCCGGAGCATAAGGTGGCGATTGTTGTTGACGATGCCACGAGACCGGCACCAAGCCATATTATGGTGCCTCCAATTCTTGACGAGTTGAGCAGTGCTGGCGTTAAAGACGAGAACATCACCATAATTTTTGGCTGTGGGACGCATAGGGCTGTCACGGGTGAGGAGGCTGTTAGGCTTTTAGGCGAAGGCGTCCTAAAACGTGTTAAGGCTATAAGCCACGACT
>Ga0078972_1012861_pt1 | contig 14137 bp, 11 predicted proteins | sample YelNatPaOPGAMG01_FD_67568 | JGI IMG/M metagenome (GOLD analysis project Ga0078972, IMG submission 67568) | Hot spring thermophilic microbial communities from Obsidian Pool, Yellowstone National Park, USA - OP-RAMG-01 (SPADES assembly) (version 2) | ecosystem: Environmental > Aquatic > Thermal...
GGTATTGCATACCTGAGGGTTACAGATGCCAGTATTATACTCCCACCTATCAGGGCATACCTTCCTGGGGTTTCTCCTATTGCAAGAAATACCCATATCGGATTAAGGACAGGCTCTATTACAGGGATAAGAGTCGCTTCAAGTGCTGTTACCTCTTTTATGGCTATGGAGTAGAGTATATATGATAGACCTAGTTGGACTGTCCCTAGTAGAATCAATCCTATCAAGCTCAACTTACCTGGCATAGATTTAAACATAAATGGTAGTCCAATCAGGGCAGTTAACATATTGCCCAAAAGAACCGATTCTATAGGAGAGCTATCCTTCTGTTTCCTCATAAAGATAATAAAAAGGGCAAATGTTATTCCACTTAAAATAGCTATAATATTGCCAAGAAGATTCCCAGGTTTGAGCTTATCTAAAAAGAAGATCCCCATACCTAGTAGTACTACAAATATTGTTATCCAATCAGCCTTTATTGTTTTTTCTCCTAAAATAGGTACACTCAGGATAGCTACATATACTGGAGCTCCATACTGCAAAAGTATAGCATTAGCTGCAGTTGTAAGTTTATTTGCTGTTACAAATAGTATAACTGTAGATGAATAGAATATTGCTCCACTGATTTGATTAAAGCTCCATGAGATTTTAGGATGTCGCACATACATAAATATTAATAGAGAGGCTATAGCACTTCTTGCTCCAGCAATCGCTATTGGATTCCAATCCACAAGTTTTATCAGCATTCCCCCTAAGCTCCATAGAATTGCAGTAAGGATTAGAAATAATACTGCCCTTGACCTTTTACTCAATCTTTTCTCCCCATACTAGAGAAAATCTGGATACACATTGGATTGGTCCCTTCTTTAAATCTTCTTCCATACGATTGATCCCTCTTTGAAATGCCTCTTCACTTATTAGATTTAAAGAAGAGAATACCTTATTCTTATAGGCCTGTATATCTTCTAGTTGATAGTAATGTTCAACCATTTTTTCCCTAATAGATTTAAATCCTACCTGAGCCATAATTTGCTGAAGCTCTTCTATTTTCGGATATCTCTTTAAATCCACTTCTAATGTCTCTGGGAAATATACTGTGAGAGGTTGACGGTTTCGTAGTATCCACTCTGAATCTGTAACTGTACATACCTTGCCTTTAGCCTTTATGACTCTGTATGCTTCTTTGAAATACTCTCTACGGGCAGTTATATGGTGAATGACATTTACAGAGAATACAAGATCAAAGAAATCTTCTGGAAATTCAAGTTTTTCTGCTCTTCCAATAAGAAAATTAACTTTTTTACTTCGCTCTTTAGCTTTTTCTAACATCTCTTTTGAAACATCGATCCCCCAGCATTGACATCCAACGATAGATTCTATATAGATTATGTAGTTTCCTGTACCACAGCCGACCTCTAGGACCTTAGAGTCACTGTTGATGCCACTATTTAAAAGCTCTTCTAGAACTCTTGGATGTACCGTCCTATACTTAGCATAGTGTGCAGCGATTCTTCCGAAGTCAAAATTCATAATCATTTTTATTCCCCCAGCTATAATTTTGTGATATTATATCATAATATTTTATTGGAAAGGAGTAGATAGATGTATCGTATAGTAGATAAGATAAGGTTGGCTTCTAATGTTGTAAAAATGACTTTTGAAGCCCCCTTAGTTGCACGAGCTATAAAGCCTGGACAGTTTATAATAATAATGGTTCACGAGAAGGGGGAAAGGATCCCTCTTACTGTAGTAGAAGCTGAGCCAGATAAGGGTTATATTACTGTAGTATTTCAGGAGGTAGGTAAGACTACAAGACTTCTTGGAAGAAAAGAGATTGGTGATTCTATATTTGCTATAATGGGTCCGAACGGAAGACCTTTTCCTATAGAATATTATGGAGATGTTGTCCTTGTTGCTGGAGGGGTAGGGGTTGCTGAGGTTGTTCCTATAGCCAGGGGATTAAAAGATGCTAATAACAGTATAACTACTATAATAGGTGCAAGGACTAAAGAACTGTTATTCTTTACCGATGTGTTGGGTTCTATAAGTAATAAGCTCTATATCACCACTGATGATGGTTCTCTTGGTATAAAAGGTTTAGTTACAGTACCACTTGCAGAGATATTAAACTCTAAACATATAGATATGGTAATGGCTGTTGGACCTACTATTATGATGAAGGCTGTATCAGACCTTACTAAGGGCTATAATGTAAAGACATATGTGAGTTTGAATCCTATAATGGTTGATGGAACAGGTATGTGTGGTGGATGCAGGGTTACAGTTGGTGGAGAGACGAAGTTTGTCTGTGTAGATGGGCCTGAATTTGATGGGCACAAGGTGAATTTTGATGAACTTATGATGCGTCAAAGATTCTATATTCAAGAAGAAAAATATTCCTGTAAGCTTTTGGAGGAAGACAATGCCAGTAAGACCTAGGGTCCCTATGAGAGAGAGAGATGTAAATGAAAGAGTAACTAACTTTGAGGAGGTTGCTCTTGGCTATAGTGAAGAAGAGGCTTTGATTGAAGCAAGACGATGTTTACAATGTACAAAGCCTACCTGTATAGAGGGGTGTCCTGTAGGTATAGATATACCTGCCTTTATAGCACTTATAAAGGAGAAGAAATATTCTGAAGCCAATAGAAAGATAAAAGAGAAGAACAGTCTCCCAGCTATTACTGGTAGGGTATGCCCTCAAGAGGACCAGTGTGAGGCAAAATGTGTTTTGGCTAAGATAGGTGAACCTATAGCCATAGGAAGACTAGAACGCTTTGTCGCTGACCATAGTCTTTATGAACCTCAAGATTTAACTAAAAAACCTCCTACAGATAAACGTATAGCCGTGGTCGGTTCAGGTCCTGCCGGACTCACAATAAGCGCAGAACTGGCAAAACTTGGACATTCTGTCTCCTTGTTTGAGGCATTACATCTTCCTGGTGGAGTGTTAGCCTATGGTATTCCGGATTTCAGGCTTCCCAAACATATACTGAGAAGAGAGGTTGAGTATGTGAGTCAATTAGGAGTAGAGTTCATCCCAAACGTGGTTATAGGGAAGACTATCCTTATAGATGAATTACTGAGGGATTTTCATGCTATCTTCCTTGGATCAGGTGCAGGTGCTCCAATATTACTTAATATCCCTGGGGAAAACCTCCTTGGTGTATATTCGGCAAATGAATTTCTGGCGAGGATAAACCTTATGCGTGCCCATCATTTTCCCGAGTATGATACTCCTGTTAAAATAGGAAAGAGTGTGGCTGTGATAGGTGGAGGAAATGTGGCTATGGATTCAGCAAGGGTGGCAAGACGTCTCGGTTCAGAAGTTACTATCCTCTATAGGAGGTCTAAAGAGGAGCTACCTGCCAGGTTAGAGGAGATAAAGCGAGCAGAAGAAGAAGGGATTAGATTTATTTTTCTTTCAGCTCCGGTTGAATTTTATGGAAAGGATGGTTGGGTAGATAGTATAGAATGTCAGGAGATGGAATTAGGAGAGCCAGATGCTTCAGGGAGAAGAAGTCCTATACCCAAGAAAGGAGCGTTCTTTTCTTTAAAGGTAGGTTCAGTAATTGTAGCTATAGGAAATAGACCTAATCCTATCATATCTCAAGCTACACCTGAATTAAAGGTTGGAAGGCATGGGGAGATAGTTGTGGACTTAGAAACCGGTAAGACATCAAAGGTAGGAGTTTTTGCTGGAGGAGATATAGTAAGTGGCTCAGCAACGGTTATAGAAGCTATGGGTGCAGCTAAGAGGTCCGCTATGGCTATAGATAGATATCTCTATGAGAAATTATGGTAAAATATTATCTAAGATATCAAGAAAGGGTGGAGGTGATACTATATGCCCTTTTATGTATATAGATGTGAAAGTTGTGGAAAAGAGTTTGAAGTATATCAGGGGATAAATGAGAAACCACTTTCACGATGCAGTGAATGTGGTGGAGCACTTAAGAGAGTTATTTACCCACCCACAGTAATCTTCAAGGGGACGGGTTTCTATTCTACTGATTATAGGAAGAACCCTCCTCCTAAGGAGAAGGATGAAGGTGGCGGAAAAGGTACTAATAGTAGATGATGAGAAGCCCATAGTAGATTCTATAAAGATTACCCTTCACAAGGAGGGTTTTGATGTGGTAGCTTCTTATGATGGTGAGGATGCCCTGGAAAAGGCAAAGAAAGAGAATCCTGACCTCATAATCTTAGATATTATGCTTCCTAAATTAAGTGGTTTAGAGGTTTGCCGTATCCTACGGCGGACCTCTAATGTACCTATAATAATGCTTACTGCTAAGGGAGAGGATATGGACAGGGTTGTTGGATTAGAGTTAGGTGCAGATGACTATATCTCAAAACCTTTTAGTATGAGAGAACTCGTGGCAAGAATAAAGGCGGTGTTGAGACGTGCTAAGACTTCGGTAGCACCAAGGACGATAGAAAGGATAGAATTTGGAGACATAGTGGTAGATATAAAGGGAAGGATTGTTACTAAAAAGGGTATCCCTGTGGATCTTTCCCCTAAGGAATTCGACTTACTAGTTACATTAGCAGAGAATGAGGGAAGGGTAATGAGTAGGGAGTATCTACTGAATCATGTATGGGGAGATGATTATTATGGGGATGAAAGAACGGTTGATGTCCATATAAGATGGCTTAGAGAAAAGCTTGAGGATGATTCTAGTAATCCTAAATATATTCAAACAGTGAGGGGGATAGGGTATATTTTGAGAACTTGAGAAGACTTAATCTTTCTTTTATCCTGCCTACCTTAATATTATATGTACTCTTCTTTCTGGTCATATCCTCTAATATCCCCTATAGATATCTTATAGGGGTAGGTATTTTATCCTTTATAATGGTTTCTTATTATCTTATCTTAAAGAGGATTCAGGTACTTTTGTCTAGAATCTTGTTCAACATAAAAGAATTGTCTTCTACTAGCCAGCTCTCTCCTGTAGGGATAAGAGAGATAGATGAGAGTATTAATCAGATCAATGGATATATAAATAGATTTAAGGATGAGAATAAATTGTTCAACAGGATATTCCAGAGTATGCAAGAGGGAGTGGTAGTGGTAGATAAGGATAATAATATTATCAGGATAAATCCTTCTGGGGGAAAACTCCTGGGGATAGAACTTTCCGACAGGATAGAGGGGAGACCTCTTATAGAGGTGATTCCCAACTATCCTTTAGATGATATTATGAGGAGGTGTATACTCACTGAGAAGGTTATTACCAAAGAGATTACCCTTCATCATCTTGACAATAGGGTGCTCGATGTAATGGTCTCCCCCCTTTTTAACGAGAGACAACAGATAAGGGGGGCTATCAGTGTCTTCTATGATATCACTGAGAGGAAGAAACTTGAAAGGGTAAGGCAGGACTTCATTGGTAATATCTCTCATGAACTTAAGACACCTCTTGCATCTATGAAGGCTATGGTAGAGGTTCTAATAGAAGGGGGAGCAGATGATATCAATATTAGGCGAGAATTCTTAGATAGTATAAATCAAGAGATAGATAGATTAAATAGGCTTGTAAGTGATTTACTTTTGCTCTCGAGGCTTGAGTCTGATAAGGAGTTACTAAATCCTGTTCCTACCGATTTTATAGATATCATTACAGGAATAGTTTCAAGGTTTCATCCTAGGGCTATGAAGGAAGGTCTAAATCTTAATCTCCATATAGAAGGTGATATCCCCAAATTGAATATAGATGTGAACTATATGGACCAGGTAATAAGTAATCTAATAGATAACGCTATAAAGTATACTCCATCTGGAGGAAAGATAGATGTCAAGGTAGAGGATATAGGAAGATTTGTAAAGGTATCTGTCTCAGATACAGGGATAGGAATACCTAAAGAAGATCTTCCAAGGATATTTGAAAGATTCTATAGAGGGGATAAATCTAGAAATCCTAGCCTTGGAGGGGTGGGCTTAGGGCTTTCTATAGTAAAACATATAGTAGAAGCACATGGGGGAAAGGTTGGGGTAGAAAGTGAACTAGGGAAGGGAAGTACCTTCTATTTTATCCTTCCGAAAGAAGGCTATCAAAAAGCTTCCTAAGAGCCTTTCCCCTATGACTTACCTTGTCTTTTATCTCAGAATTAAGCTCCCCAAATGTCTTCTCTAGCTCAGGATAGTAAAATATAGGGTCATATCCAAAGCCATTATCACCTCGTATCTCTTTAATGATATATCCTTCACAGGTTTCTTGAGCTATATGGAAGATACCATTTTCATCTATAAGACAGACAGCACAGACGAATCTGGCTGTAAATCTATCTTCGGAAAACCTCTCTATCTGATTTAGGACCCTTTTTATATTATCTCTATAATCACCTTCAGAGAATCTTGCCGAGAATATACCGGGAGCCTTCCCAAGGATATCTATCTCTAGTCCAGAATCATCAGAAAGGGTAGGGGTAGAGAATTCTTTGTAATATGCCTTGGCTTTAAGTATGGCGTTTTCTATAAAATCTCTTCCCGTTTCTACAACCTTTATACTATATGGAGCAGGCTCTATATCTACCCTATACCTCTTGAGTATCCTCTGAAATTCTCTTACCTTATCCCTGTTAGCTGTTGCTAGGGTTATCCTTTTCATGTATAGTTTAATCCATAATCTACCAATGGAATTGGGAATATTGTATCTATAATTCTTTTTATCTTATTAAGTTTTTCTGGTATATCTATCTTCTTTTCTACAGAACCGAATATGAGAATAGGGGTATCATCCTTAGGTATATCTAATGTCTCTTCGTCGTATCTCAAAGATAAAGAGGGTTCAAATTTTACGGTAAGCTTTTTGTATTCTTCTCCTAAAAGACTTATAAAGTATGGTTCTAGTTTTTTGAATAGACCCTTTAGGTTTAATATCTTTACGGTTCCTTGAAATCCTCTCTCTTCTGGCTGTATACCCTTCTTCTCCATAATATAACTAATAGACTCATCACTTAATAGGGCATCAAGGAGTATAAAATCATTTTGGTATGTTTCTAGTATAGATAATAGAGAGTCTATTATCGCCTCTCTAGAGCCTCCTATCTCTCTTATGTGTAAAGATTTTCCCCATCTCGTTTGTACTTGGATAGCAAAATAAGAAAAAATCTCCTTATCTTTTTCTACAACCCATACATCTCCTGGTTCGTTCACTATCATCCCTGTGTTTATGAGTTTTTTGAGCTCATCATACGACCTTTCAAATCTTACTGGTTCAAGATTCATAAGATAGAGAAGTACTGGTATATCCTCTTCTTTTACCTTTCTTACGGTAAGATTACTAGATGAAAGTTTTGACCTTGGGATATGGAAACTCTTGTATAATCCAGCATTCACTGCCCCTAATCTTCTATAGAGCCCTCTACCACCAGAAATAAGCATTAGATCTGCTCCTTCCTGTAGAGATTTTACTATACTATCCTGCATAAGGAGACTGGCAAAACCTCTTCCTCGGTAACCTGGGTCTGTAGCTACAGACCCTATTAGACTTGCCCTTATCCTATTTCCAAGAATAACTAGGTCAGTAAAGAGTATCCCAACTAGAGAAACTATCTTTCCATCCTCTTTTATAATCCTTAGATTTTCACAGTTTTCGGGGGAAAACAGTAGAGGAAACTCCTTCCCCATATCTCCACTTAATTCACTCCTGAAAACCTTATTAGAAAGTTCAATAATTTCTGATAGTTCTTCTCTTTTTGCCCCTCTTGGTCCTTCCATATTTATCACTCCTGAAGCATTATTATGAATCCTTTTTAGATTATATCATATTTATTTTGTAGGGGCTCAATATATTGAGCCCCTATGATAGAACTTCTTCTACTATCTCGCACATAGTATGAATTATTATTTCATGGATCTCCTGAATCCTTGGGGTTTTAGATAGAGGAACGATTATGGGGATATCTACAAGCTTACCAAGTTTACCTCCATCATTCCCAAGAAGTCCAATCGTTTTAATAGAAAGCCTTTTTGCTACTTCAACCCCTTCTATAAGGTTTTTGGCATTTCCACTGGTAGAGATTGCTATAAATACGTCACCTTTTATCCCTAAGGCTTCTACCTGTCTGGAGAATATCTTTTCAAATGAATAGTCATTGCCTATAGCTGTAAGGATCGAAGTATTGGTAGAGAGAGCTATTGCAGGTAGAGCCCTCCTCTCTTTTAGAAATCTCCCCACCAGTTCTCCAGTAAAATGCTGGGCGTCACTAGCTGAACCACCATTTCCAGCTACTAATACCTTGTTTCCATCTCTTAGGGAAGTTATGATAGCTTCTATAGCTTCTTCTATACTCTTATTTAGTTCCTCATTTAAAAGAATATCTCGAGCTTCTATGGCCTCTTTAAATATCTCTGTTAGTCTCATTGGTCATTCACCTCTTCTAGTAGATTTACTTCTTTAATTGGTAAGAATTTGTTTCTTGGAATAAGAAACGTCTTTATCTCACAGGGAGAAAATGATGCATTCCAATTTCTATCAAATAAAACAAAATTTACATCTGTAGAGATTCCTCTGGTCTCATATGCCCTAACTATAATGTCTTCACTATCTTCTGCCTTCTTTATAACACTGACTATAATGTTTTCTTTATCTACTTCTATAAAGCTCTTTTCCTGAGGTAGTATACCCTTATGGTTGTATTCTATGAATGCTATCGGTGGATTATTTAAGCCTTCTGCTAGACTTACCGTTTCTGCATCCTTCCAGCTTCCTCTGTGGGGTAGAAGTATATATGTAAATTCTTGCTCTCCCTGATCTATATATCTATAATCTTCATCTGGGTCTAGTTCCCTTGGTATATGATGGGCATACACAGGACTTCTTAACACAGTAAGGGATAAGAGATTATCTTCTACGTCATAACTGTACTTGGCGTTATTTATAAGACTTAGACCGTAATTATTATCACCTACATCTATCCATTCTCCGCCAGGTTCTTCTTCTCCATTACAGGGTCTAGTTATAAAACCATATGGAATCTGATAGGTAGCGGTTGGATTATTTATATTTAACGGGAATCTAAGCTTTAACATCTTGAGATGTTCATACCAGTCTACTTTTACTCGAACCTCAATAAATTTTAAATCTCTGTAGATGATGAAATCTTGAGTTATGGTAGAGTTGTTGGACTTACTTTTTACTCTCAAGACCCCTCTTACAGGTCCTTTCTCTAAAACTTTTACTTCTGCATCGGTGAATTTGCCTATCTCATTCTTAAATCTAAATACATTGTGACTCCAGGTATCGCTTGGGTCATCTATAACTATGGGGACAGCAGAATCTTCTTTAAAGACCTCTTTACTATTTTCTTTATCAAATAATCTCTTTATATATCCAGTTTTAAGGTCTATCTCTAGATACAACCAGTCATTCTCTAGAGTATTTTCTCTTACAGTTAAAGAGTGAGAGGGGTTTATATTATATTTTTCTGGGACTACCCTGTAGACTTTGTATCCATACGGAGGAAGCTTGGCGATAAATGTAGCTTTAACCCTCCCACCTGTTGTGGTGGCAGATGGCTTGGAGTATTGAGTAGCTATTGGAGTATTATCTTCTAGAATAGTTAAGTCCTCTTCCCTCCAGGGGATTTCAATCTCTACAGGGACTTTTCTTCCAAATGATGTTGTATTAAATATCACTATTGGCTCTCCTCTATCATCTGTATCTATCATTTTAGCTATACCTTGAGTAGTATATGTTATAATCTCATCTGTAGTATGTTCTATACTTCTATGCATAGCCTTTATCTCTTCGTATGCTTCAGGTATACTTGTTCCTGCCAATATATCATGGAATTGTGTAAAGAGTAATGTCTGCCAGTTTGGAATAAATCTCTCTTTAGGATATGGGGTATTCTCTATATAGTTAGCTAAAGTTGCAATCTTCTCTCCATTTAACAAAAGGTGTTCTAATTTTCTATTACTCTTTTTTATCCAGGATAACACTGAATAACAGCCACTTGCATGGTGTTGTAGGTCATCTTTTACCACAGGAAATTCCAGGTTTTTACTGGAGATCTCTTCGAAGAACCTATCGGGTGAGCTAAAGATAAGCTCCGGTATATCTCCCCTTTTGTTCAGCTCTATAATGTTTTCTATATTCTCTCTTGTTGGTCCTCCCCCGTGGTCACCCACACCGTAGAAACACATAAGAGAATTAATTGTTTCATTGAGCTTCTCTGCTACCCTCATTACCTGAGTCTCCACCTCTTTACCCCAGGTGGCATAAGAAAATGGGATCCTATAAGCTAATACCCTTGAACCATCTGGGCTTTCCCACCAAAAGATATCGCCAGGTAACTCCTTCTCGTGAGGTCCTGGTCTCATAAATACATAGTAATCTATTCCCATCTTCTTTAAAACTTGTGGTATCATCCAGTTATGACCAAAAGAATCAGGATTATAACCAACCTTTGCCTTTATACCAAACTTTTCTAAAAAATATTTCTGCCCATAGAGTCCTTGTCTTACTAGGGCTTCTCCTCCGGGTATATTACAGTCAGGCTCTATCCACCATCCACCAACAATGCACCAACGTCCTTCTTTTACCTTCTCCTTGATTTTTTCAAAAAGTTCTGGATCGGTCTCTTCTATCCATCTATAGAGACAGGCGCTGGATGCGGTAAAGACAAACTCTGGATACTCTTCCATCCTGTCTATAGCAGACTTAAATGTTGCCCTAGTAGTTTCTAATCCTTCTTTCCATGTCCATAGCCACACAGGATCGATGTGAGCATTACCAATCATATGCAACTGAGATTTTTTCATTATGCCTTTTCCTCCTTCTCTATTATCCTATATGGGTTTCTATAGAATTCTTGCAGAGCAATCGTAGCTGCTCCTATAATACCTGTATTCTGCCCTATACTTGAAGCTAATATTTTTGTTTGCTGATAAGCTATAGAAAAACTCCTCTCTCTTACTATCTTTTCTACCCTAGGAATGATAAGGTCGGCTCCATTTATCAGTGCCTCTCTACCTAACACGATAGCTGCAGGGCTGAAGATGTTTATTGCATTTACCACCCCCACACCAAGCCAGAAACAGTAGTCATTAAGGATCTCTACTGCCTTGATATCTCCCTCTCTTGCGGTTCTATAAAAAAGAGACAGGGTTTCTAATGGGTCTTCTTTTAATAAGTTGGGCAACTTCTCTCCAATTCTTTTTATAAGAGAACCTATTGATGTATAAAGTTCAAGACACCCGTAATTCCCACAACTACATTTTGGTCCATCTATATTTACAGTGGTATGCCCTAGTTCCCCTGCCAGTTCTCCGGCACCTCTATATATCTCTCCATTGATAATTATCCCTGCTCCAACCCCTGTACCTACAGCAAGATAGACGAAGTTATCTATGTCTCTGCAACATCCAAACCATTTTTCTCCTAGGGCACAGGCTTTGGCGTCATTCTCTATAAAAGTAGGGATACTGAATTCCTCTTCTATAATCTCCTTTAATGGGATGTCCTTCCATCCTGAAAAATTTGGAGGAGAGATAATAATCCCTTTGCTTGAACTTAAAGGTCCTGGTGAACCTATCCCTATGGCAATAATCTTTTCTTTTATTTGAGGATTAATCTCTTCTAAGAGGGAATAGATGGTATCTTTCAGAGTATTTAAAGTTATAGGGAAATGTTGAGTTAAATCAGAAATTACTCTCTTTGTAATCAGTAGATTCCCCATAAGGTCCACTATACCACAAGATATAGATGTTCTTGCTAGGTCTATCCCCAAAACATAATAGGCTTCATTGTTTATACTGATTAACGTCCTGCTCCGTCCTATCTCTCCTTTTACATTACCTATCTCCTTGACAAGTCCTCTTTTTATAAATTCATCTACTAGGTTAGTGATAGTAGTAGGGGTTAGAGATGTAAGCTCAGTTAATTCTATACGAGAAATAGGACTATATGCTCGTATAGTCTGTAAGACTAAACTTCTATTAAAACCTCTTATATAGGGAAGATTTCTACCACGTTTTTTCCTCACTTTATCTTGGATTCACCTCTTTTATGATTGTCTTTAGCCACTCCTTGTATCTTGCTAGATTAAATGGTGGATTTCCTAGCAGATAATGATTGAAGAATTTCTTACTATCTATTTCCCACTCTATAATAAATAACTTCTGTTCTCCTCTACTTACTCTAATCTTATCAAGTAGCTCTTTCCTGTAGGGAAGAATAGAAAATTCTCCAGAGCTCAATTCTTCTTTAGTATCAGCATCATATACCCTGTAGGTTCCTTTCTTTTCTGTAAGGGTATCGTTTACCCCTACTATCTTTACATACCAGCTTTCTGGTTCTGTTATCATTATACAGAATGGCTCCTGTACTCTCTTTATGTAGTAATAGGCAAGTTTCTTACTGAAATAATAATCTACTACGGCATCAGAAATTTGAGGCCAACAGTCTATCACATTCCACCAGATAATCCCCCAGATATTATCTGAGAGCCTCGCCCTTTCTATGAAGAACTTCTTTGCCTCAGCCTGAGTTATCTGACTTGCCAGGATAAAATCTTCTATCCTTTCTGGAATAATTCCAAACAATTCCTTTATCTGGTTAGCCATAAGTTCATTTCTGTTATAACTCCTCCTTCTTGTCCTCCAGTGTTCTACAGAATGAACTCTCCAATAATCATTATCCCATGGCCACAGATACTCTTGAGGGAGAAATTTTTTCAGGCTTTCTAGATTTGGGCATCCATGGTAACCTATCTCGCTTATGAAAGACGCTTTATTCTCCGTATAGAATCTACTCTTATAATAGTCTCTTGGTCCCCAGAGATGCTGTTCAGGTGGAGAGAACTTTCCTTCTGATTTTACAACCTTATCAGAAAGATAAGGGGAAGAAGGTAGGTAAGGTCTATAAGGGTCAAGTCTTTTACATATTGATGGTAGGACCTTCCTAGTTAATACATTATCAGATGGAAGGAGATTCTCTAGATTATACGCATAGTCACATTCATTATCCCCAGCCCATAGGATTAAGCTCGGGTGATTCCTCAATCTCTTTATGACCTTCTTAGCCTCTTCTTCTATCTCTTTCTGAAATGCTTCCTCTTGAGGGTATCTAGCGCAGGCAAGAGCAAAGTCTTGCCAGACCGTTATCCCATTTGTATCACAGAAGTCAAAGAATTCATTAGATTCATAGACTCCTCCACCCCAAGAGCGTATAATATTACATCCAAGGTCGTCGAATAATTCAAGAGCAGGTATTGTTCGTTCTTTATCCCTTGAATGGAACGCATCTAATGGGACCCAATTAGAGCCCCTTAATCTTACCGGAATGCCATTTATTATAAATCTAAAGATACCGTCCTCTTCAGCAGTTTCTGTCCTTTCTAAATGAACGGTTCTTATACCAATTCTATCTATTCTTTCATCTAGGACTTCTCCATTATAGATGAGCTCACATTTTACCTCATATAGGTGGGGTTCTCCGTATCCTTTAGGCCACCAGAGGAATGGGTCTTTTAAGCTTATATTTATATGGCCGGTGATAAATTCTACAGGAAATTCAAACACCTGCTTATTATCATTCCTGTCAGTAAAGATAAATCTTATTACAAATTCTTCAAAGTATTTAAGATTGGTTCTGAATTTAAAAAAGACATCCAGATATGCAAGATTGTCTTCTATCTTAGAGGTAGCATAATAGAGTTCTTCTATCTCTGTATCTTTGATCTCTCTTAACTCTACATCCTTCCATATTCCAGATGAGACTATCCTAGGGGCTATATCCCAACCAAAGGAGTGCTGAGCCTTTCTAAGCCAGAGAGCTTCATCCCTTCCTTCCCAAGAGACATTAATCGCCTCATAGTTCTTCTCTCTTGCACAAAGGAGAGGGGAATCTATCTTTACTACAAGAGTATTATTCTCTTTTAGAAGGTCTGTTACATCAAAGGAATGCTCGACAAACATATTATTAGTTTCGCCAAGGAACTTACCATTTAGCCAGATAGTACTAATAGTATCTATGCCGTAGAAGGTAAGCTTGAACCTCTTACTGAGAAGCTCTTTAGGAACAGTAAACTCCTTTTCATACCACCACTGGTAAAATTCAAATCTTCTTAAATCTAGATAGTTCTTTCCAAAGAAAGGGTCCTCTATAAGTCCTGCATTTAATAGGTC
>Ga0078972_1012866_pt1 | contig 14134 bp, 18 predicted proteins | sample YelNatPaOPGAMG01_FD_67568 | JGI IMG/M metagenome (GOLD analysis project Ga0078972, IMG submission 67568) | Hot spring thermophilic microbial communities from Obsidian Pool, Yellowstone National Park, USA - OP-RAMG-01 (SPADES assembly) (version 2) | ecosystem: Environmental > Aquatic > Thermal...
TAATGAAAATGGAAGAAAAGAGCACATATCTTACAGTCAGAAAACCAAACAGAACATTAACATACATACAGACTTCCCTTATGATCCTCCATTTATACAGGATACATATCCAAATATTACTAATTATTAGAGGGCTAATATGAATTCCATAAAAACTTCAAAATTCTCTGTAAAAGGTATTGACACAACACGGTACATTCCGAGCGAAGTGAGAAATCTCCTCAGTTTATTCTTTTTGGGTGGAGTTGGAGGAGGGTTCATTCCCCTCCTCCAATGATTAACGAGGGCTACGCCCCCTTTCTAACCGACCGTAGTTTGGTCGTCCTGAGCGTAGCGAAGGATCTCCGCCTTTTCCCCAAAGTCATAAAGTCGTCTTTGGGTGGAGTTAGAGGAGGGCAGAGCCCTCCTCTAATTGTCGTCATGTCGAACGAAGTGAGAAATCTCCTCCGTTAATGCCTTTGTTATTGTCTCGAGGTTTCCTAAAAATTCTTCGAAAATTATGGAACTTTTTTCGGGGTTCTTGTATCTTATCCTTTGTAATCCACGGTCCTTATCGTGGGTCTATTCATGAGTGCGAAAAATCGAAAGAAAGGAGATAGAAAAGACGGAATTAGAAAAAGGTCTGTAAATTAGTGAAAGTAGAACGAAAAGTTATAATGGGAAGAAATACAACCATTCCTTGGTATAAGTTGCCTCCAGGTGCTAAGATAACAAAAGAAGAGGAAATTGAAGGTTTGTCTAAAAGAATAGAAAGATGCAGAGAAGGAAAGGAACTTTGGGACAATCGGTTTCCGGATGGTGCCATTCCAACAAGAGTCCAGGTAATTACTATTCCATATGGAGAATTTACAAGAATATTTTTTGATAATAAAGATGCAAGTGTGTTAATACCAAAAGATAAGGTGTACATTCTTGTCTTGATAGACATTAAAAAAACTTTTAGACAGATTGTAGCTGATATAAGTTTTCCACCTGGACAAATGGAACTTTGGGAAAGACAGGGATTATTTGAATCAAATAGGCAATTTGTATGTCAGGAATACGAACTTATAGATCCCCTAACAGGCACTGTAGTCGAATGGGGATATAATGGAAAGATACTCATTCTTCCAAAATAGGAATCTGAGTAATAATGGAACTGGATGAAATTTTCTCTTACAGTTGAGTCCAAAAACGGCCTTGTTTATGTTGGTGCTTTTGGAGGCGGCATTTTAAAAGTAGAGAATAAAAACTAAAATAATATTTTAAGCCCTGGATTATAGTAAGTATACCTGACAGAGGGATATATAAACCCCCAAAATTTTGCGTTTAGAGGGACAAATTTTTATTCGTAGGTTCTTTAACCCATTTTGAGGTAAAATTAACGCTCTACGACGCTTTAAATGCACGGTTTTAGATAAGGAATGATGCGGTCTCTACGAAAAAACGCGGAGTTTTAAGAGGTAATTTTCGAGTATCCAAAATTGAAAAATGGCTTTAAATCAAAGGTTTTGGGATACCAAAAAATGGTGCGGGAGGAGGGATTTGAACCCTCACAGGTCGCCCCACTGGAACCTGAATCCAGCGCGTCTGCCATTCCGCCACTCCCGCACATCTCACTTCTCAGTAAGCACTGACGATATTACTATCGGTGGTTTTACATTCTCCTTTAATATATATTTCACCTCTTTCTCTATTTCCTTAGATATATTAGCAAAATCTCCTTTCTTTGCAAGGGTTCTCACAATTTTTTCGACCTGGTCTTTTATCTTTCTCGTTATCTCGCCTTCCTGCCCTCTGGGGAAGACAAAGCCTTTTGTCTCAATGTGAATAGGACGCGCAAATTCCTTATTCTTCTTTAAGAATACCACTATTAAAAGAACACCTTTCGTTGCAAGTTCTTTTCTTTCACCAATATGCACAAGGTCAACTTCATTTTTCGTGGCAAACTTCATACTCCCTTCAATGAGTATTTCCCCTGTTGAAATCTTCGGCAATTTTCTCAATTTACCTTTAGTCAGCACAACACCCATACCATTTTCAACAATGAAGATATTCGACGACGGTATATTTTCTTCTTCCCCGATCTTCTTTGCATAAATAAGATGCTTGTATTCTCCATGAATTGGCACAAAATATTTTGGTTTTACTAAATCTATCATAAATCTTATGTCTTCCTGTGAACAGTGCCCCGAAACATGGATTCCGTCTTCCTTTCGATAATACACAAAAGCACCCAATTTAAAGAGTTTATTAACCACTTCTGAAACCAACCTTTCGTTTCCAGGAATAGGATCGGCTGATATTATTACAATGTCTCCTTTTGTTATTTTAATGCCGTTATGTTCCCCATTTGAAATCCTTACAAGCCCAGACATCGGCTCTCCCTGAGTGCCAGTTGTAATGATGGTTATATTCTTCTTCGGTAGTATGTGTATATCCGAGAGTTCTACTATAAGATCGTCTTTCATCTTCAAATAGCCAAGTTTATTGGCAATCTCTGTCGACTCAATGATACTTCTCCCATCAAAGGCGACTTTCCTTCCAAGCCTCTCGGAGATATCAAGCACTTGCTGTATCCTGTGTATATTTGTCGAAAATGTTGCAACAATAACTCTCCCAGGGGCAGACTCCATTATCTTAAATAAACTCTGCCCTACAACAGACTCAGAACCTGTGAGCCCACTTTCATCTGCATTCGTTGAATCAGAAAATAACACATCAATTCCCATAGAAGAAAATTCCTCAATCTTTTCAATGTCCATTGGTTTTCCATCGATTGGTGTCGCATCAAATTTATAATCCCCGGTAAAAAACACTATTCCTTCATCAGTCTTTACAAAGACACCGAAACTACCCGGAATACTATGCGTTACAGTAACAAATGTAAATTCAAAATTACCGACCGATACCTTGTCCCTCGGCTTTACCACCTCAAAGTTCAGGATACTTTTGAGTTTAGGAGAAAGCATTTCTTTTACAAGTCCCAGCGTAAGGTCTGAACCTAATAAGAGAGAGGGCCTCACTTCTTCAAGGAGGAACTTGAGCCCTCCAATGTGGTCCATATGCCCATGTGTAAGCACTATTGCCTTAAGTGCGTTTTTGTTTCTCAAAATGTAACTATAGTCCGGGATAATAAAATCAACACCAAATAGATCCGGTGGTGGAAACTTAAAACCAAAATCAATGAGCGCAATATTCCCTCTGTATTCTAAGAGTGTTGAATTCTTGCCAATCTCACCAATCCCGCCTAACGGAATAATCTTAAATTCACCTTTCATCTCTTGACTTCTCCTTAAAAATCAATAAAATATAAAGGCATTGGGGCGTAGCCAAGTGGTAAGGCAACGGACTTTGGATCCGTCATTCGAAGGTTCGAATCCTTCCGCCCCAGCCAATGAACAGTTAAAAAATATCTCTAATATAATTAATTTCAAATTTATCTCCTACTTTAAGTATATCCAAAACCCCAATCTCGTAATCAACATTTTTCCTTCCTAAATAAAAATTAATAGCGTTCACTATGTGGTTAATTTTTCTTTTATCTACCGCCTCGACTCCTCTTCCGTATTCTATGGTAGTCCTTGTTTTTACCTCAATAAAGTAAAATTTTTTCCCTTTTCTTGCAATGATATCAATCTCACCAAACGGAGTTCTGCAATTTCTTTCAACAATTTTAAAACCATTTGTTCGTAAGTATTTTGCACCAATGTCTTCCCCTTCTTTACCCAAAGAGCGTGACATTCTCAAGACCCCTAACAAATTTTTTTCTGTGGACAGGACTTATCCCAAATCTTTTCAAAGCCTCAAAGTGTTCTCTTGTTCCATACCCCTTGTTTTTTTCAAAACCGTACTGTGGATAAACATTCGCAAGAGCAACCATAATATTGTCCCTGTAAACTTTTGCAAGAATTGAAGCACAACTTATTTCGTATATAAGATTATCACCTTTTATAATGGCCTTAACCCTGAATGGTATATCAGGAATAGGTCTATTCCCATCAACAAAAACAACAAAATTATCAGGCTCAATCTCTCCAAATTTCCTTGAATAAGTAATAAGAAGGCTATAAATTGCCCTTCTCATAGAAAGGAATGTGGCATTAAGAATATTTAGCGCATCAATTTCTTCTACTGTTGCAGTACCGATACCAAAAGCAACTGCATGCTCAACAATTTCATTAAAAAGGAGAGCCCTCTTTTCTGGGGAAAGTTTTTTACTGTCCCTTACGCCTTCGATTCTGTGCTTTATCATTACAGCAGCAGAAACAACAGGGCCTGCAAGAGGTCCTCTTCCTGCTTCATCTATCCCTATCTTAAGGATGTTCCCCACTGCAGGCAAGAAGAAATTGAAAATGATTTATTGGCCAATAAACAACTACTGCACGTCCTATAATGCTCGAAATTTTTACAGGACCGAATGCTCTTGAATCAAGGCTAACAGACCTGTTATCACCCATTACAAAAACAGAGTCGTAAGGGACTTTCACTTCAGGCATATCAGACATTGGAGAATCTACATAAGGCTCTTGAAGAGGTTTACCATTAATATATACAACTCCACTCTGGACGGAGACTGTTTCTCCTGGAAGGCCAATTATCCTTTTTATGTATTTATCCTTTGGATTATTAGGGGGGATAAACACAACCACATCCCCCCTGTGGGGCTTCGAAAACCTGTAACTCACTTTTTCCACCAGGACAAGGTCATTCGGCTCAAGGGTGGCAACCATTGAAGTCATCTGAACCCTATAAGGTTGAATAACATAAATCCTCAGCAGAAATGAGATAACAACCGCAATACATATTAAATAAATCCAACTTCTAAGTTCTTTTTGAAAATCACTCATAACTATACTTCGGGTTGCTCCTCTGTAGTTTCGTCTTTAGTTTCTTCAACTTTCGTTTCTACTTTTTCTTTCACATTCTGTGCTTTTCCAACCCTTTTTCTCAGGTAGTAGAGTTTTGCTCTTCTTGCATCTCCCTTTCTTTTCACCTCGATCCTCTTTATCAAGGGCGAATGGAGCAGAAAAACTCTCTCAACCCCAACTCCATAAGAAACCTTTCTTACTGTAAATGTTTCGTTTATGCCACCACCCTTTTTTGCTATCACAATACCTTCGAAGACCTGGACTCTTTCTTTTTCGCCTTCCTTTACAATAGTATGCACCCTGACAGTGTCACCCACATTGAACGATGCATGTTCTTTCAAGTACCCTTTTTCAATTTCTTTTAAAATCTCTTGCATATCAATCAACTCCTTCCATTTTCTAAATTTACAGCATATTATACAGAATTCGAATTCTTTTGCAATAAATTTTTAAAATTCTTATTATAATATTTTGAAAAACTTACGGAGGTTCAATGGAAAAGAAAAGTGGATTAATTGTTAACCTGAGCCTTTTTCTTCTTTTTCTTGTGTGGGCAAACTCCTACACATTTATTAAAATTGCAGAAAGACAACTTGAGCCTGTTGCACTTGTTATAGCAAGATTTTTTACAATTTTTCCGTTTTTGTTCTTCTTTAAAGAGTTTTACTCAGGCATTAAAAAAATAAAATCCATGGGCGATTTTTTAAAAGTATTTCTCGTTAGTCTCCTTATCGTGCCTCTATATCACATATTTCTTAATACCGCAGAGACAATGATTAACGCTTCAGTTGCAGCACTTGTTGCAGGGTTTAGCCCTGTTATTACAGGCATTCTTTCATCATTGATACTCAAAGAAAAACTCGAAAGAAAAAGGATCTTAGGGCTTTTTATCTCTCTTTTAGGAGTTATACTTCTTACCTATGGTATTTCCCACAAATTTGAAATCAAGAATACATTAGGCGTAATTTTAAGTTTGACATCAGTTACATCCTGGGCACTTGCAACAGTTACTTCTAAGTCACTTTACAATAAGTTTAAGCCAAATGAAGTCAATACACTCGGCCTTTTCTTTGGGACTCTTGCACTAACACCTTACGTAAAAAGAAGTTACATCGAACAGATTCTGCATATGAATACGCAAACACTTATTGCGGTGCTATACCTGGGCGTCCTTTCTATCCTTATAGGTTATGCAGTCTGGTTTAAAGCGCTTGAGTATAAAGAGGCTTCGACAACTGCAACATTTATATATTTGAACCCAATAATTGGAAGTTTAAGCGGTGTGGTATTCCTCAAAGAGCAAATGAATATAACAATGATAATAGGAGGAATTACAATAATCCTCGGACTGTTCTTCGTTAATCCGCTGAAGATGGAGAAGAAATAGCATTATAGGCATTTATAATTCTATCAAGAATAATTGAGGCAGCACTTCTCACAGAAAGGTGATTAAAGTCCGTTATACCTACGATCGGCGGTAAAAATGCATCAAAATTCTTTTCAAAATCCTCAGGTATCCCCCATCCTGTTCCAAAGCAAAGAAGAACTGGTTTGTTTTCCATTAACCTCTTTGCAACAAAGTTGTAATCAACTTTATTTTTTCGCTCCTTTGCAGAAGTGCCAATAATAAATGGTCTCTCCCTTTCTTTTGCTTCTATATCCTGAATAACATCAAAGAGAGAGTCCTTAACATCCATTACTGAAATTGCCTCCAATCGGTTAGGATTGTATTCATAACCAACAGTTTGCCAGAAGCGGACAATGCGAAAGACAACTTTCTTTTGCTCTTCCATCGGTTGAACTACATAAAAAGTCTTTGCCCCATATGTTCTTGCGACCCTTGACATATCGTGGAGATCATGAATAACGATACTTGTTGCGACAATTTCTCTATTTTTATTATAAGCAGGATAGTGAAGAAGTGCCATATAAAGTTTAATCATTTATTCTTCTTATTAACTCCTCGATTTCCTCTGCGATTTCCTTTAACAGTTCCTTTTCTTCTTTAGTAAAGTCATGCTTTATAAGTAAATCTGGTCTTTTTAGCAAAGTCCTTCTAAGGGATTCCTTCTTCCTGAACCTTTCAATTTCCTTGTGATTCCCGCTCCTTAAAACCTCTGGAACGCTTTCCCCTCGAAAATCAAACGGGCGCGTATATTGAGGATATTCAAGAAGTTTACTTTCAAAAGTCTCCTCTGATAAAGATGCCTTATTGTGGAGTAATCCTTCGACCAATCTTAATGCAGTATCAAGAATAACAAGGGATGCGATTTCACCCCCACTTAATATATAGTCCCCAATCGAAATTTCCATATCAACATAACTCATAACCCGCTCGTCAACTCCTTCGTAATGGGTGGGAATAAAAAGGATTTTCTCTTTTAAAGACAACTCCTTTGCAAGGGATTGGTCGAGTTTTACGCCTTGTGGAGAGGTAAGTATTTTGAATTGTTTGCCATAGTTTTCCTCAATATACTCTATACCTTTTACGATGGGTTCAACAAGCATCACCATACCCGCCCCGCCGCCGTAAGGCGCATCATCAGTTGTTTTATGTTTGTCCTTCGTAAAATCTCTAAGATTATGCACATAGTAAGAAAGCACATTTCTAACAATGGCGATTCTAAAAAGACCAAACTCTTTTGCACACTCAAAAAACTCCGGGAATATGGTAAGGAAATGGACTTCCATAAAGTGAAAGAGGCACCCTTAGGTGCCTTCTTTGATTTCTATCACAACGCCATCTTTAATGAGGACCTCGATACCCCCTATCTTCTTAAAGAGATTATCACCCACACCAACATCGACAAGCCCTTCAACAACTGTATAAGGATAGACACTGCCAGGTAGCAAATCGTCTACTTCCTTAATCTTTTCTCTTAGATCGGCTGCAATTGCCTCTTGAAGCATTCTTTCTTCTTCAATTCTTGCCTTCAAACTTTCAACATATGTCGGATTTTGAATACCTGCACTCTCAATAACAAGGCGCGCAAGTGATGACTTTAACTCACGCGCCTTCCCAACAGCAGATTCAAGCTGTCTTTCGAGTTCTTTTCTGAAGTCCTTTTTAAACTCTTCTGTCACTACGACTTTTACTATAACATTTTGTTTAAGGTGAAGCACACTCATCGAGCACTCCCAATGTAATTAAGCCCCTTTTGGTTTAGAATTGATCTGGATGCTTGCTGCCTTTCCAATCTTTGAAGATGCAGCCTTTACAATTGTCCTGAGGGCATTTGCAGTTTTGCCCTGCTTACCAATAACTTTTCCAATATCTGAGTCTGCTACTTTAATTTCGTAAATAACTGCAGTTTCTCCTGCAACTTCTGTCACCTTTGCTTCTTCTGGATTGTCAACCAATGCCTTAACAATGGTTTCAATAAGTTCTTTCATCGCTTACCTCCTTCGAGTCTTAAAAACTCGTCCCAAATTTTTGCTCTCCTTAATAGATTTAGCACACTCTCTGTGGGTTGTGCGCCTTTCTTCAGCCACTCAATAACCTTTTCCTTTTCAAAAACAAGTTCTTCCGGTTCCACAACTGGATTCCAGTGACCAACAATTTCTATCACCTTACCATCTGTTGCAAAACGCGAGTCGGAAACTATAACCCTGTAGAATGCTCGATGAGGTGCTCCAACTCTTGCAAGCTTAATTTTTGTAGCCAACTTTCGCCTCCTAAAATCAGTTTCATCAAAAGCAACCTATTATAACAAAAACCGAAATCATTTGCAAGTCAAAAATTTGAAATCGAAAAGTTTATCCTCTCGTCTCTTTTAAGGAGTGTCGAAAACTCTTCAATTAGATCTTCGTCAATCTGCAAAATTATAAAACCGTCCTCCTTAAATTCTCTTTTAATAATTTTGTGAGGCACCTTCTCTAACGCATAACTTACATAGTTAAAAGAAGTATAAGGAAATCTAATCTCCACTGTTTTCGTTGTTACATCTTCAATAACATTTGCACTTTTGATTGCAAATGCCGCAGTCGATCCGTATGCCTCTATCAAGCCAGGTATACCAAGTTTCACACCGCCAAAATAGCGTGTAACAACAACACAAACATTATATACACCAAAATGCCTTATCGCATTAAAAATAGGGACCCCCGCAGAACCGCCTGGTTCTCCGTCATCTGAATAATACTGTTTGCCTGTTACAAGCCTGTATGCATAAGGGTTGTGGTTTGCATCCCTATACTTCCTCCTTATTTCTTTCAAAAACGCCTCAACTTCTTCTAAATCTGAAACTCTTCTTACACTTCCTATAAAGATAGACCTTTTAATGACATTCTTTACAATAACATCTTTCTCAATTGTCCTGTATCTCATACCGCAAGGCTCTTTAACTTTGTTAGTAATTTCTCCTTCTCCGCTTCGTCAAGTTTTGCCTTTTTAATTGAAACCTCAAAAATTTCGATAGTTTTGTCATAAATATCTCTCATAACAGGATAGGGATAGCCATCTTTCCCACCATGCGCAAAGGAAAATGTCGCAGGATCTTTATAAGAAAGTGGGGTGCCGAAAAGTAAATGCGAAGAAAGCGCCAGGGCTCTTAAACTCTTCTCCCCGAGCCCCTTAACAAGCAATAATTCTTCAAAATCTTTTGGATTCACATCCTTCACATAATTAAAAATCTTTGAAAGGTATTCTCTATCAAAATCACTTTCATAAATGGGATGGTGAAAAGGAAAGTCCATCTTCTTCACTTCATTTGCAAAGTTACCGTCAATTGCAAGTTGGACCATCTTCTCCTGTGTTTCCCCAATAGTAGCATCAACAAGGTTCAAGGGTTTTTCAAATTTTGCCGTAATTACTCCTTTGTGTGGGTCTTTTACAAAACTTCTCAAGCCAAAAGAGTTCCAGTGGTATCTACGCGCATAACGGTTTACCTCCTTCATTCCCTGTTGAACAATGGTCCAGTTTCCTGACCTATCAAAAACAATGAAATGGTGGTAAAGTTTATAACCATCCTGCACACAGGAGTTGTCAATCTTTGCAACCAGCCGAGATGTCCTCTTCAAAGTATTTGCAACATTCTCATCAATAAAACCTTTTTCCAAAAGAGAATCAATGTGCGCTATTGTATCTAATGCTCTTCTCCCCTTTCCACCCGCAAAAAATATACCTGAATTTCTACCTTCATTTGCCAATCCCGAAATTATTGCACCTGTCGTTGTTGTTGTAAGCCCTGAACTATGCCAGTCAAAACCAAGAAGACACCCAAACGATTGAAACCAGATTGGATCACTCAATCTTTTAAGGTATTCCTCAGCTCCAAAGAACTCAATAATAGCAATAGAAAGCCCCCGTGCAAGTTTTTCCATTCGCTTAAAAAGCCACGGAGGTGCGTCTCCCCTGTGAAGCGGTAAATCAACATATCCCTGCATATTTATAATTATACCACTCTTCGACCTATTGTGAAAAAGAAAAATTTTCCTATAATAGAAATATGAAGAGAATAGCAATCATTGATGACGAAAAGGACATCGTCGACCTTGCCTCTTTTTATATAGAAAGAGAGGGGCTTAAGGTTGACAAGTACTACACTGGGGATACATTTCTAAATGTGATCGGTTCAAAAAAGTATGACTGTATTGTGCTCGATCTCATGCTCCCAAATGTTGATGGGCTTACCATCTTAAAAACTCTGAAATCCCGTGAAGACACGAAGAGTGTGCCTGTCATTATCCTCACCGCAAAAAATTCGGAAGGTGATATGGTGCTCGGGCTTGAAATGGGTGCAAATGACTATATCCCAAAGCCATTCTCTCCAAGGGTGCTTGCTGCAAAGGTAAAAGCATTTTTAAGAGAGGCAAGACAGACCTCAATTCAGGCAGGCGACATTGCAATTGACATTGCAAATTACCTTGTTTACTGTAAAGACAGACCTGCAAAACTTACACCAACAGAATTCAGGATCTTAAGGATACTCGTGGAGGGTAAAGACAAGGTATTCTCAAGAGCAGAGTTATTAAACGAGGCATTTGTCCATACTGTCTCACCCTCTGAACGCACAATAGATGTGCATATTAAAAGTATAAGAGATAAACTTGGACAGTGTGGAAGGTACATCCGAACCATAAGGGGGGTAGGATACAAATTCTCCGTAGAACAGTAAATCCATATATCCTCATATCAATCTTACTCGTCCTTATCGGTATCGCATTTTTACCAGTAAAAGGTGCATTGGGTCTTACAGTATTCTTTTTTTCTTCCGAAGCATTGCTACTCATCGCATATCTATTCATTGAAAAAAATGAAAGGGAAGAGATCCGAACATTTCTAAAAAATCTCTTAGAGGGAAAACCCACAGAAAAGTTCATATATAAGTCCCCACATTTTGAAGACATAAAAAAATTACTTAAGGACATAGAAAAAGACTTACAGCAGGTGAGAACAGATTATGAAGAAACAAAAAATCTCTTTAACACTCTCTATCTCAAAATTGAGGAAGGTGTCATTATCTTGGATAAAAATGGAAAAATTCTGTTTAAAAACGAACAGGGCGAGCACATTTTGAAATTAAAAGAAAGAGCATATTTCTATGAAGCAATAAGGAACAGCGAACTTATGGAACTTATATCGAGTGCTCTTAAAGAGCAGAGAGAAAAAAAGAGAATTGTAGAAGTAAACGATAGCCAGTACGAGGTTTCAATAATCCCAATTGAAATAAGGGAAGAAGTCCACTTACTTATTTTATTTAAGAAGGTAAAAGAATTAGAGAAAGAGACAATTGTTAAAATCCAATTCTTAGAGGCAGTCTCTCATGAAATGAAAACACCGCTTTCTTCTATACTTGGGACTGTAGAGATCATAGAGGAAGAAAAATTTGTAAAAAAGAAGGGAGAAAAATTTTTAAACATCCTCAAAGAAAATGCACTTCGTCTTCAAAAACTCACAGAAAGAGTCTTAAAATTGAGCGAAATCGAGACAGGAAGAAATGCACTAAATGAAGTAATTGACCTTTCCAGGATGGGTGCTTCTATCTTTTCTAAATATGAGGAGCGGTTTAAGGAAAAAGGAGTAGATTTAAAACTATTCCTCGACAAAGAAGTCCTTATTAAAGGAAACCGTTTCTTCATTGAAGATGTCCTTGTAAATCTCATAGAAAATGCATATAAGTATACAGAAAAAGGCGATGTAAGACTTTCTATCAAGAAGTATGAGACAAAAGCGGTCATTGAAGTAGAAGATACAGGAAGAGGCATAAAAGAAGAAAATATTGAAAAAATTTTTGAACCGTTTTATAGAGAAGATACCTCTCGCAATGAAAATATTAAAGGCACTGGGCTTGGGTTAACAATTACTAAAAGAATTGTAGAACTCCACAGAGGAAAAATATATGTAAAAAGCAAACTTGGGGCAGGGACAAAATTCACCATAGAATTTCCACTCTATAGTTAAGATAAATTCATTGTTTTTTAACCATTTTTTAACAAAAATTTCTTTGACTTTTCACCTCTAAAAGTAGAATGTAAGTGGAGGTGAAGGCATGAATAAGAAAGGGAAATTCTTAGCGTATCTTTTGGTAGCAGTTATCTTAGTGTCAGCCGTTTTCAGTCTTACGGGTTGTAAGCAGTCAGGGAGTAATCAAGGAGCAACTTCTCAACAACCTGCTCAGGAAGTAAAAATCACTATGAACGGATCAACAACAGTTTTTCCAATTGCTCAAAAGGCTGCAGAAGTCTATATGGATAAACACCCGAATGTGAAGATTTCTGTTGAGGGTACAGGTTCTGGAAATGGCATCGCTGCACTTATCGATGGAACAACAGACATTGCAAACTCTTCAAGAGAAATTAAGCAAGAGGAGATTGAGAAAGCAAAGGCAAAAGGCGTAAATCCTTATGAAATCCCAATAGCACTCGATGCAATTTCTATTATTGTAAACCCTGCAAACCCCATAACGAACCTCACACGGGAACAGGTAATTGATATTTTTACAGGTAAAATAACAAACTGGAAAGAATTGGGTTGGAAAGATACACCAATTGTGGTTGTTTCAAGAGACACTTCGTCAGGCACATACGGTGCATTTATGGAACTTGCACTTCCTAAGGATGCACAGATTACAGACAAAGCAATCTATCAATCATCAAACCAGACGGTAAAAAATACTGTTGCGTCTACAGAAGGTGCAATTGGTTATGTTGGGCTTGGATACCTTGATTCTTCCGTAAAGGCGGTAAGTTACGAAGGTGTAATGCCATCCAAAGAAACTGCAATTAATAAAACCTATAAGCTTTCAAGACACCTTTACATGTACACAAATGGTGAACCAAAAGGAGAGGTAAAGAATTTTATAGACTTCGTTCTATCTCCTGAGGGGCAGGATATTGTAGAAAGCGTCGGTTTCATTAGAATAAAGTAGTATGAAGAAAAATTTTGGGGAGTATTTACTTCCAATTTTTGGATATATTGCAATAATTATTCTTGCAGGAATAGTTGTAACAATTGCAGTTCAGGGATTGCCCCTTCTTTCAAAGTACTCCCTAAAAGATTTATTGCTCGGTAAAGAGTGGAGGCCTACAAGCGTGCCTCCGCTCTATGGCTTCCTTCCTTCAATTGTCTCAACATTTTATATCTCCATATTTTCTATGCTTATTGCGCTGCCACTATCTCTTGGCACAGCCATATACCTTTCAAAAATAGCAAGCCCAAAGGTAAGAAGTATTCTTAAACCTGTAATTGAGCTTCTTGCAAATATACCATCAGTAATTTATGGGGTGTTTGCGCTGTTATTTTTAGGTCCAATCTTAAAAAAGTTGTTCAATTTACCCGTTGGACTTAACGGGCTCAACGCAAGCATAGTCCTTGCAATAATGTCTATTCCTACGATTACGACACTTTCTGAAGATGCAATCTCGATGGTTCCAAAGGAACCGGAACTTGCATCATATGCGCTTGGTGCATCAAACCTCGAAACGATATTTGGAATAACAATACCTTCAGCTTCAGCAGGAATTTTTGCATCAATCATCGCTGGCTTTGGAAGGGCAATTGGTGAAACTATGGCAGTATTACTTGCATCTGGTAACTCCATAAGAATTCCCCATAGCATTCTTGAGCCAATGCGACCAATAACTGCAACAATTGCTCTTGAAATGGCAGAGACAGCGGTTGGCTCAGACCACTACAGAGCGCTATTTCTCCTTGCTTTAGTGCTTCTTATTTCTGTCCTCTCATTCAATCTTTTAAGCAGACATTTAAGAAAATTGTTCAGGAAAAAATTATATGGATAAACTAACGAAAGAAAAACTATTTTTTACAATATTCAGGATACTTG
>Ga0078972_1012867_pt1 | contig 14132 bp, 14 predicted proteins | sample YelNatPaOPGAMG01_FD_67568 | JGI IMG/M metagenome (GOLD analysis project Ga0078972, IMG submission 67568) | Hot spring thermophilic microbial communities from Obsidian Pool, Yellowstone National Park, USA - OP-RAMG-01 (SPADES assembly) (version 2) | ecosystem: Environmental > Aquatic > Thermal...
TAATTATATGTGGGCTCACTAATGAGCTCATCATAATCACCTCCTCTCCTAAGTTACCGTGGATTGGGGTGATTAATTGGAGGGAGCCGGTGGGAGACCTGCCGACTCCCTAATCTTAAAAGAAAGAAGAGAGAGAAGAAAGAAACCCACGGTAACTTTCTTCTCTCTTTATTTTCTCCCCTTCCCTTTATCTTTTCAACATTATCTTTTCAACATGGGGAACATCTGGGGTTTTTTGATTTTGCTTGATCGCGGTCTTCTCTTTATGCTATTCTTTATGGAATAATGTTCTACACTTGAGAAGGGAGATTAGTTGAAGATGCGCACGAACATTGTTCATATTGGTGCTGGAGAGCTTAGCTACGAGATACGGGGAATTGTAACCATCGCTCAGAAGCTGCAGCGGCTCGGAATCAAGGTCATCTGGGAAAATATAGGTGATCCAGTAGCCAAGGGAGAAACCATTCCTGACTGGATCAAAGCCATTGTCCATGAGATTGTCGAGCAGGATTGCTCATATGCCTACTGTCCTACTAAAGGTCTTGAGCAGACGAGAGAGTATATCGCGGCCTTAAACAACAGTCGGGGCGGAGCTCAGATCAGCGCCGACAATGTCCTTTTTTTCAATGGCACTGGAGATGCTATCACCAAGATTTATAGCCTACTGAGACGGGAGGCGCGGGTCATCGGCCCTTCGCCCGCCTACTCTACTCACTCTTCGGCTGAGGCTTCCCATGCAGGAATGCCCCCTATCACCTACCGGCTCGATCCTGAAAATAACTGGTATCCTGATGTCGAGGACTTGCGGAATAAGATTAAGTACAACAGCGCCATCGCTGGCATGTTAATCATTAACCCGGATAATCCCACCGGTGCGGTGTATCCCAGAGAAATTCTTGAGGAAATGATCGGGCTGGCTAAAAAGTATGACCTCTTCGTCATCTGTGATGAGATTTACCAGAATATCGTCTACAATAATACGGTAAACGTCCCTCTCTCCCAGGTGATTGGCGATGTCTGCGGCATATCCCTGAAGGGAATATCTAAGGAAATTCCCTGGCCTGGGGCCCGCTGTGGTTGGATAGAGGTTTACAACGCGGGGAAAGATCCCTGCTTTGACCGATACATCGAAAGCATTCTCAATGCTAAAATGGTCGAGGTCTGCTCAACAACTCTGCCTCAAAAAGCTATCCCCAAGATTATGCAACATCCTAACTATCAAAGCTATCTGAGGGAAAAGAATTCCTTCTATGAGCGAGCCTCAAGCCTGGCTTATGAAATCCTCTCTCCTCTGAAAGATATTGTCATTGTCAATAAAACCAACGGCGCTTTTTACATGAGCGTCGTTTTCCGTGAAGGCAGGCTAAAACCTAACCAGCGGCTTCCAATCGCCAACTCAATGGTTGAGGAATTTGTGGAAGGTCTGGTGCATAATGTGCCGCTCGATAAGCGCTTTGCTTATTTCCTGTTGGCCTCAACGGGAATATGCGTGGTTCCGCTTTCTTCCTTTTGTACCGATCTATTCGGCTTTCGGGTAACTCTTCTGGAAAAAGATCCTACTATCTTTCGCACTACCTTTGAAACCATTAGAGATAATATAGAGCGGTATGTTCAGTCGGCATGATTTTGGCAGGTCATGATTTAGGCAAAATAATAATCTGGAAAGATTATTGATTTTTTTCTCTTTCTTCCAGTAAGGTTTTTTTAAAGATTGTACCGATTTTCATTTACACGGGTACAATCATCAATGGGAAGTACTACCTATCTTCTGGCTAGTTAAAGCAAGCAGGAGGAATGTGTATGCGTTACCTTTGGGGAAACCTTATTGAAAAAATAAGCTTAAAAACTGACCGATTAAAAATTATCGACCGCTCCACTTTCCACCTCCTTCATTTGGAAAAAATTCCTCATGACAAGAAGATGTTTAGGACGATTATGAATAAAAACCGATACGATGTGGAAACCTATTCACTCCCCAATGGATGGTAAACCGTAGCGTAGGGTGGTCTAGCTCGATTACTTCATCCTGAATCCAGAGCGAACACCTGAAAAGCTTTATATTCCAGAATGTTAATTTACACATTTTGTGAAAGTTAACTGATTGATTTTAAATGCAATCAAGCCTTCGCTCTGGCATAAGATTCATAGATTGCTTCAATCAAAAAAGAGAGGGAGAGGCAAAGTCTATCGATCGATAAAGTCTATTATCGATCTCGATCAAGGCTTATGCCCTTGAGAGGTAAGGCGGGTTTTATTATCCCCTGCTGTTTAAAAACAGAACAAGGTATCAGCTTAAAATTTATACAGAAGCTGTCTATTATCCCTTGCTCTCTCTTTGACTCTGCTTTTAATTTTAAAAATCACCTATACCTTCTTTCCTGATTGTGCCTATCTTTAGCCAGATTTCCTGACTACCATGTGTCAAACCACCTCTTTCTTAAAAGAGGTGGAATATTTCTTGAAATACTAACTCATAAGATATTGCAAGTTAAGCTTGCGGTCAACAGACTGGCCATAGAATCTATGGGCCGCAGAAATTTTAAGAAAACAGCGCGCCCCGGGGGGTAGTCAGGAAAGGGCATTTAGGGAGAAAAACCGATGTTTAGCGATACTACCCTTGGTGTACTCGTGGCTCTATTTTCCGTAAGCATTTATACTGGTGTGCTACTGGCTGGCTATTTCGCTCGTAGTCTTAAAAACTAAGAAGGAGGGCTCTTAAGATTAGTTGATCAAACGATTTCCCTTATAATGGGTAATTTTTATGAACCTTGGCATAATTCTTATGAATAGTGGATCATGAATAAATTCAAGAAGAAGCCCCTTTCCTGACTACCCCGCAAAGAGTGGGTAAAATTAGCTGTCTTGAAACCGCTCAGGATGTATGGCCCGGCAACATCTGCACTTAAACCGAAAATCGAGGCCATGCTCAACAATTAGATTCCGATCAAAGATAAAATCCCGCATTGAGCAATCACGTATAATCTGCCCGCCGACCATGATTATTACCCGCTGGCAGATCTGAAAGAGAATGGGAAGATCATGGCTAATAATGATCTTGGTGCAAGAGAGTGAATTGATCAAGTCAATGAGCACCTTTTCATTCTGTGGATCAAGATTGGCTGTCGGCTCATCCATAATCGTAACCTTTGGCTGCATGGCTAAGGTGGCGGCAATGGCTACCCGTTTTTTCTCGCCTCCGCTTAGGTGGTGGCTAGGTTTTTGGAGAAGGTGAGCAATGTTCATAGTCTGGGCTGCCTGGGCTACCCGCATCTTGATCTCATCCTTTGGCAGTTTCATATTGATCAGCCCAAACTCAAGTTCTTCCCTGACTGTAGGACAAAAGAGCTGATCGCTAGGGTCTTGAAACACTAGCCCGACAAGGTCTCGGATGCGAGGCAAGGTGCTTGGGGAAACCTCAATCCCGTCAATGTGGATCGAGCCAGCCTGAGGGAGTAGAATGCCGATCAGGTGCTTGGCTAGGGTCGATTTTCCTGCCCCATTGGGACCAACAATAGCTACGGATTCTCCCTCCTTGATGGTAAGGGTAATGCCGTCCAGGGCTTTTTTTTGCTTTCGGCTGTAGGTAAAGGCTAGATCCTGGATCTTAATCAAGGGCTTTTGCGTATCCATAGGCTTCTCTACGGAGGGCTTGGCTCAAAGCTCTCGGATATTTCCTGCTCCTCGGTAAGGTAGCGATGATGCATAGGGTCCTGATGGCAGCAATCACATCGGAAGGTAAAATCTAGCCCATTAGTTCGAAGCAGATTGACATCGGAAATAAACTCCTGCATAGAGAGAATCTGATCTATCTTCCCCTCTCTCATGATGACTACCTTCTGACAGGTCTGATAAAGGATCGGCAGATCGTGGCTAACCAAGATCATGGTCGTGGGAAGGTCGCGCAGGAGGCCAGTCATTATGGCTTCATTTTTCGGATCAAGGTTGCTAGTCGGCTCATCAAAGATCATGATCTTGGGCCGCATGGATAGCACTGTGGCCATAGCCGCCCTCTTTCGCTGGCCAAAGCTGAGGTCGTGAGGGGGGCGGTGCATAAATTCAACAAGCCCCATCTTCTCCAGCGCCTCACGCACTCTTTGCTCTATAAGCCCAGGTTCCATGTCTAGATTAATCGGGCCAAAGGCCACATCGTCATAGAGGGTGGAGCAAAAGAGCTGGCTGTCTGGGTCTTGAAAAACCATACCTACTCGTGAGCGGATTTCCCTTAGATTTTCCTCAACCACTGGCAAACCATCAACTATAATCTCTCCTTCTTCTGGTCGGTAAAGACCATTGATATGCTTAATCAGCGTTGATTTCCCTGACCCGTTCTTTCCTACCAGAGCAATCGACTCACCCTCAAAGACCGTAAGGTTTACCCCCCGTAAGGCTACTGTTCCGTCAGGATAGGTATAGTGGAGATTCCTTATGGTAATTATCGGTGTTTTCTTTTCCAAAATCAAAATCCTCTGAAAAATCTGTCAAAGTAAATAATACCGAAAACCGCGGCAAAAATCAAAGCACTCTTGATCCAATCCCCAGGCTTCGTCCGATAGTTGACCCGGGTTTTTAGCCGGCCCGTATATCCTCTGGCCAGCATGGCTTGGTAGACCTCCTCGGCCCGCTCAAAGCTTCGCACCAGTAGTGTACCAATAAAATTACCATAGGTTTTCAGGGTATGGAAATTGGTCGATGGGGTAAATTTGCGAACCTTCATGGCCAAAGACATACGCTTGAGCTCAGCCAGAAAAACAAACACATAGCGATAGGAAAAGAGAATCATCTGAATAATGCTGTTTGGGACCTTAAGATGCTCCAAGGCCTTGATCGAGGTGTCGAACCGGCTGGTGCCAAACATCGGGACCACTAGAAGAACTATGGCTACAGCCTTACAATATACCCTGGTGGCCAGATAGAGCCCTCGAACATTGATTTCAAGAAATTTAAGATGGGAGAAAAAATAGATAGTATCCCCAGGTTTAGCCTTGATCGTCAAGGGCATGATCAGGAAAAACGGGCCGATAAAGGTGGTTACTGCGGCCAGGCGCTTCAGTGAGAAAGAGAGAGGGATTTTGGTCAGCCACAACAAAAGAAAAGAGAGCAAAAGACAGCCTAGAATGGTCGGCAGTCGCTGGGCCGAAGAAATGGAAAAGGCAAGAATCAACAAGGTCAGGATCCTCAGACGGGGATCCCAAGAGTGAATTGGGGATTTGAGCTCCCAGTAGCGATCTATATCTGGCCTCATGGCGTGAGCTGCCTCCTAAATGGCCTTTATTTTCCTCAACATGCGTGGTTAGTCAACATGCGTGGGACTTATTTTCTACTCAGGCTCATTTTCTACTCACAAGATATTGTTAGCTCAATAGACTTTATCATAAATCTTAAGTATCCGACCATAATAAATTATAACGTTTTGGTAGGATAAGCGCCTCGCTGGTCAAGCACAGGCGAGACGCTTGCGCTACTTGAGTAAGTTATAGGTCTTTATGCTCGGACACTTACTACCGGACACATTTTATCTCCCGTTTTGTATATGCCTTCTAAGTGCAGGCATTTCATATCATTCCCGCATAGATGGGAATCCAGAGGGTTGCTGATAATGGATTAAGTGGCCAACCATAATGAGTTATAATATTCTGGCCAGGATAATTATTTAACTTGTCTATTGCTACCTCATTATGTCAAGTTATAAACCTTTATGGTCTGGCACTTACCACTTTCGCGGGAATAACGATAAAAGTGTCCGGTAGTGAAAAAATATTCAAGCTAACTCTTTATTATATCAAAAGTCTATAAATAACAATAAGTTATAAAATAATTTCCGATTAACTCTAATGGTCATGGTCCTGGTGGTGGAAAATTTCAACAATTCCCCAACCGATCAGAGCGATTCCAAGGAGGATGAAGATAAGGTATGAGGTCGGAAGCTCAATCCTGGTTATCTCGATAGCCTGGCTGCTTTTTTGAGCAGCATAGACTACCTGTGCTCCTCCTGGCAAATCAAGAACTGAGAGAAACAATAGAATCAAGGCGATCATTTTTTAGTTTAACTCCTATAAGATCTGGTTTTACCTTCAAAAGAAAGGCTACGGAAGATGCAGTTACCACAGCCTCAATGATAATCACCGGCACATGAGCAGCTAGAGCCACTTTAGCTACCCCAAGAAAATTTTCACCCGCAGTCACCAGGAGCACCGCTAGGATTATTCCGGCCAAAAGTGTTCCCAGAGCTCCACAGATAGCTCCGGTGGCGATGATCAACTTGCGGCTGTTTGAGCCTCTGACCTGATGGAAGATGAGGCCAGCGATCAAGGCTGGAATGCCCATCATCAGGGTATTGACGCCAATGGTCGTCAGCCCACCGTGCTGAAATAAGAGTGCTTGCAGAATGAGGCCAAGCATAACTGACGGAAAAGCCATAGCCCCAAGGGTTACTCCCACAAGACCGGGCAGAATCAGGTGGACACTGGTCGGGCCAAGAGGCACATTGATGAGTGAGGCTACGAAAAACACCGAGGTTATGACTGCAATTTTGGGCAGATCCTGAGAGCGCATCTTTTGCTTGATGCACACAGCCGCAACTCCAACAGTGGCTATGTAGCCTCCGATACAGACCGGATTAGATAATACCCCATCAGAAATATGCATAAATCACTCCTTGGTATCAATCCTTGGCATCGATTCAGCGGCCGCAAAGAAAGAGGGCCAAGGACCAAAAAAAGTGCCATTGTTGCGGCCGGTGAATTAAAAGTTAATAAGTTATATTATGTTATTGATGAGGTGTGAGAGACTTATTCCTTCTTTTTGGTAAAGTACAGGATTAGGCCAACAATTCCGAAGATATAGCCGATTCCACCAAAAATCTGGGTAGGAGATACCCTCTCCTCCTGAGCCTTGGCCAACTCCCTCATGATCGGAGCAAGCTTTTGGTCCAAAGACTGATCAATGATTTTTCGGATTTCCTGAACATCCACTTGACTGGAGACCGAAGAAGGCGAAGGTTGCCCTTCGCGGCCGACTTCCCCAGAGGCAGTAGCCGCCGCCTGGTTGCTCTCATCCTGCTGCTGCGGCTGCGGGGCAGCGGCCTTGGGTGCCTCCTGGCTTCCCTCCTGTTTAGATGCCGCCCCTCCTGCATCTTTTACTCCCTCAGCCGTGGCGGCTCCCACCGTAGCCGGCAGCTCTTCGGCTGACATGAGGTAACTATTCTTGTGCCCCATAGTCGCGATCAGAACAATCTTCAAATTATCCCTTTTGGGAGGAACAAAGCTGAATTTCCCCTCCCGATCAGTAGTGCCGGTGAGGAGTTTGTTCCCCTGACTGTCGTAGACCTCGATCGTCCCTCCCTCGACCTTGCGGCCGTCAGGGAAATAGCTTTCTGTAATAATTTGGTTTCCTTCCACATAAGCAAAGATATTCACCTTATGGGCAAAAGAGACTGAGCTAGCAGCTAGCAGGATGATGAGGGCGAAGGCTAAAATTCCAAAAAACCTTACACCTTGAGCAGTGAGAAATTTATTCATAAGACCGTCTCCTTCCAAAGACACAACTTACAAAGATACAACTTAAGTAGGTGGTGGGGCATGCATAAGCTACACACCCCCCACCACCTTTTGCTTAGGAATAAACTCTCTCCATCATAGAGAGCATAGAGAGATTCGCCGAAGCTATCGAGAAGCGGGCCGCTATTTTATGGCTGCGGCCTTTACCCAGTAAACAGCCCCGATTTCAACTGATTTTGGTTTGCCGTCTGGTCCTTTGATCTTTTCCGATCCCTCGTTAAGAGCCGCAAATCCCCACCAGCCAGCCTTGGGCATGGCGTAGCTAAAGACACCATTTTTGTCCGTCTTAACTACCTGGGTTACGTAAGGATCAGAAGGAGTTGGCAGCATCCCCCCTTCCGCGGCCTCGTTTAGATATTCAACCTCCACATCACAGTTTGGGACTGGCTTGCCGTTAACTAGCACGATGCCGCTAAATATATTTCCAGCCCACAATCCATAGGGTCTGGTCAAAGGAACGATCTCTGTCTTTAAGCCTACCGGCTTATCCCATCCCTCCTCTAGTCCTAGAGCATCAACACATACCTTGGTGTAGTGGATGATAAAGCAGTCTTCAGCCGGCTCCCAATACGGGGCAGGTTCAACATAGAAGGTATAATCACCAGGCCGCTTAATTGTATAATCGGCTTTCCAGAAGGTAAACTCCTGTTGCTGATCGGTCCATTTCCCTTTGGCAGGTTTCAGGCTGCCGAGAAGATCGCTTTTCTGACCGCCGACCATCACCCCAAATTGCTTAGGCTTAGCCATTTCCATATAATGCCCTTCGTGAGGATGAATAAATTTCACTTCAACCTGAATTGTCTTATTATCCTCCTGAGTGATGATATCATCCGAAGGTTTTACTACCCCAAAATGGGCAAAGGCAAAACCGGCTGCCAATAATACACTCATTACTACTACACCGATACCTAAGCTCAGCTTTTTCCCTGCATTCATCATAAGCTCCCCCACTTTCCATATACGATAAAGATTAAATTATACGATAAGGTTACATTTTTACGCTTATTATGTGGACGCTTCTTTTAGACATTTACCTCGCTCACCTCAAGAGAGACAAAGCCTGATCGATTGTTTTTTTTCATAATCACCCCCTTTCTCCTCCCTCCAAAAAAAAACCACGAAGATCCCGTCTTTCTTTTTGTAGGACCTTCGTGGTTCCTATTTTTATTCGGACAAAAACGAATATTCTTCCGCTTTTCAATAAAAGCAGATATCCTCATTCCTAGAGATAGAAGGGGTATCCGGATCGTGCTCAGATGCTCTCTGTTGATACCTTTTCTCTCTAGTAGGCCCACCCTCATCGCTCGCAGGGCGGAGGCTGGATGCGCCAGGCCAAGCCCATCTACCGCTACCGCAAATCTTCCCTCTCGCTCCCAGGGCGGAGTTTAACGATCATCGCGCCATCCACCATGATATCAGGCTTCGATATCAGGCTTCCCTCTCGCTCCCAGGGCGGGTGTTGCTCTTTTTGCCTGAGCTGGCGGTAAAATCACGCTCCCCTCCAGCTATCAGGGAAAGGTGTATTTGGCCGATAAAGCCGCCTCCCCTACTGCCCTCTCCCCTCACCCTAGCAGGGGGAGATACTACCGCGATCATCTTGTCTTTACCGAAACGATCCTATCTGCTCCGAGAGAAAGGTAATCAAAGCCAGCTTCTTGCCAGCATTTTTACTATATTCCAAGCCGATATTTTGTATTGTTAACCGCGTTTTGTGATTTTGTCAAGAGAATTTTTTCCATTTGCAGATGTTCCCCATCTTTATTTGGAAGGAACCCTTTTGAAAAAGGGTTCCTTCCAAACCATCCTCCTAAAACTTTAATTTATAACTAAAGTTTCGCAGTAAGATTTAGCCTAGGGGAATGGGCTCAATCTTTTGAAATTATTTACTTTTTAATGGAAAAGCAGCTCCAAATTTAGTATAATTGAAATTGCTAACTAATTAAAAATACTAAAAAAGGAGCTGCCATGAATAACAATACATCATTTTCCCTTTCATTGCAAAAGAAACTTTCAGAAAGGAATTTAGGGTTGGATTCAGAAGTTAACAAAGCCTTCAATGAGTTTAAGATAAAGTCTATGCTCCACCGCTGCAATATGCTAAAGCAAAAAGGCTATGCTACTGCCACCCTGCTGTATTTGTTAATCTTACTACCCTTTCTGAAAAAGTTTGTAAGCTGTTTTTGGGATACCCCCTTTTTTACCAATCAGCTTGATGCTAAAAAAGATACCTATTATCGGTTCCTCAATTATGAGCGATTCAATTGGCGTAAGTTAGTATATCTGTTAGCGTTAAGAGTGATTGCAGCCACTGATGGGGTTGCCTTTGCCCAAAAAGTCCTCATCTTTGATAACATCATAGCTAAAAAGATCGGCAAAGACATTGAGCTGGTCAGCTACCACTTTGACCATAAGAGCCAAAGGTCTGTGCTGGGCTATCAATGCCTCTAATTAGACTACCATAATGGAATCAATTTCTTCCCTCTTGATATGGCCTTTCATACTTCCAATAATTGTCCCAACAATAAAATGAGGGCTATTGATAAAAGAACTAATGGAAGCCGCCGTCGAGGAGCGGCCTTGAGAAAGAAAACCGATGTATTGGTCGAGATGTTAGCCCGCGCCTGGCGATACGGCATTGATGCCTCATTTGTTCTGTTTGACAGTTGGTTTGCTCATGATGTGGTCATTGCCAACATCCTTACTATCGGCTATGGGGTCATCTGCCGACTCAAACCCACCAGAGCTAAATATACCTATCAAGGCCAAAGCTATACCCTCAAGCAACTTTGGCAACTGGTAGCCAAAAAGAAAACCCAATGGATTTACAAGTTCCAGGCAAAGGCGGTATGTGTAAATGTCTCCTTGCCCAAATCCGGTGATGTACGCATTGTCTTTGTCTCCGATGGGGGGAAGAAATGGCATGCTTTCTTGTGTACTGATCTGGAATTGGAAGCCTCTGAAATCCTCTAGATTATTCCCGAAGGTGGGCCATAGAGGTTTTTTCAAAGACGACAAGCAGATGTTCTACCTGGGCAAAGAGCAAAGCAATATCTTTGATGCTGCTGTGGCCTCCTATAGCCTGGTTATGATCCGATACCTCCTGCTGGTCTATATCCTGAACAAAAATAACCTGATAAGCCCTATCGGCCCCTTATTCAGGGACATAGCCGATAGCTACCTTCAGCTCCAGGTGGCAGAAAAAATATGGAATGCTATCAAAGAACATATGCTCACTTCAAGTGAGCTAATTTGTCACGAGATCGAACCCAATATCATTCTACATTTACTTGATATTATTGAATATGCCATTGTAAGTCAGATACCACAAATACCTGCGAAACTTTAGATTATTATATTAAAGTTTTAGGAAAGAGGTTACAAGGGGAAAACCCTTTTTCAAAAGGGTTTTCCCCTTAAAAAGGGTTTTTCCCCTTGAGATGGGGAACATCTAAAAAAACCCAAACCCGAGATCGGTTAACCAGGATAATCTTTTGTATTTTCAGGTTTTACTTGGATTTAGGGTTTTTAAGGCCATCTCCCTACCGGATGGCTCTTTAACTGGCACCACCAGTTATGACCATCAGGAATTATGGCTGTCAGGCGGTTTGCTTGGTACAATCTTTCAGTAGTAATATTGGCTCATTTCATCCGGCATCCACAAATGTATTTCCCGTGCATTTAAGTATGGATAACGATATTCAATTTCGCCAAGGGGCATTACCTTCTCTCCCTCGATAATTCCAGCCACGGTAATCATTTCCCCTTTTTCATAAACAGCCGGATCCAAAAATCCCTGATATAGAACCAAAAACCTGCCTTGTGGCCTGCTGTCTTCGAGCGGCTGCTCAAAGCGCCCAAGAGGCCTTTGCAAGACAACTATCAGGGTGCCTTCCGGCAGATTCCGCGTCTCAATAATCTGCCCTCCCCAGATGACCATGATTCCCTTGTATCGGTCTGGATTCTGAGCAATCCACTGAAAAGGGATATTCTTAGCAGCCAGCCTGCGGGATTCACTCGAAATGATATGGGCACAGCCAGCTATCAGGAGAGCTACTGCGGCCAGGAATAAGAGGAGAAGCCTGCTCTGTTTTTTCATCGGAACCTCACCTCCTTATTCTCAATTATAACACCTTTTAACCCCTTTGAGGCATATGCAGACCTTCCCCCTAGATGTTCCCCAACTATATCCATTAATATCCAATCCTAGTACGATTATCTAATCCTAGTAAGATCTTGACCAGATTACCATAGAGGGGAGTTTCTCATTTACCACTTTCTGGGGTGAAAAAGGGGCTTTTTTCGCTTTTGTCGCCCATTTCAACTATTGTTTTCGCTCTTATTTATTAGCTACCATTGAGAGACATAACCCTAATAAGAGTTAAGCCCCTTAGAGGGTTTATGGTGCCTGATATATAACTACCTCTTTGCAGAAATCTTTTAACGCTTTGAAATCCTTGAAAGTTACCTCTAATAGCAAATCCAGTAAAATCAAGAGCTCGGAGAAAAAGTGCAAAACCATAGATATAAGAGCGATTGTTTTTTTACCTGGGGAAGGTCTGCCTTACCCCCTCATTTCCCTCAAGCACTGGTTTCAGGGGCAGACAGTGGCTAGGTTTCAGCTCCTCTTCCCGCACTGTCCCCATCAATCACTTTATGCAGTACCTCGCTCAGCTCACGAATTCCATACGGTTTGGCTACCACTTCACAAAATCCGTGCTGGCGGTATTCAGCCATAACCGGATCCTGAGAATAGCCGCTAGAGACAATAGCCTTAACCCCAGGGTCAAGCTGGTGCAGTCTCTTGATCGCTTCTTCGCCTCCCATACCGCCGGGAATAGTTAAATCCAGGATAACGGCGTCAAAGGGTCGGTGCGATTCCTTGGCCCGCTCATAGAGCTCGATAGCCTCATCACCCTCTTTGGCCAGCTCGACCTCATATCCAAGATCATGCAGCATATCGCTTACCAGGCTTCTAAGACTTGCCTGATCATCCATAAAGAGGATTCTTCCTCTGCCGGTGTGGAGCGCTTCTTGTGCCTCTTGCCTCGACAGTACAATCCCCTGCTCTGAAGCAGGAAGGTAAATGTGGAAGGTCGCTCCGGCCCCGGGCTGAGATTCTACGGTAATATGCCCTCCATGCCCCTTGATAATGGCGTAGGTGATCGAAAGCCCAAGACCGCTTCCCTGTTCCTTGGTGGTGAAATAAGGATCAAACACCTGGGAGAGATATTTTTCTGGGATGCCGCTTCCCTGATCTTTGATTGAGATCTTTACATATGCTCCTTGCTTCAGCGGCAGCCCCTCGCTCCCCTCAAGAAGCTCATTTTCGGCCCTGATGGTAATGACTCCGCCTTCAGGCATAGCCTGGATGGAATTGATCAGCAGATTATTGATCGCCTGGCTCATCTGCCCCTCATCAATTTCAGCCCACCACAGATCATCTGGTAGCAGGAGTTCACACCTGGTCTTAGAGCCGCTTAAGGCAAAAGCCGCCGTATTGGTTAACAATTCGGCAATTGAGGCAGCTTTCTTGACCGGCAACCCACCCTTAGAGAAGGTAAGTAGTTGGCTGGTCAAACGCTTTGCCTGATAAGCGGCTTTTTCAGTCTCTTTCAAGATCTTAGAAAGTGTAGTCTCTGCCTTAAGGTGCAGATTGAGCAGAGAAATATTGCCGATAATGGCGGTCAGAAGATTATTAAAGTCATGAGCAATGCCTCCAGCCAGCACTCCGATCGACTCAAGTTTTTGAGCCCTTTGAAGCTCTGTCTCAGCTTTTTTGTGTTCAGTGATGTCTTTGAAATTTTCCATAAACCCGACCACATCACCATCGGGGCCGCGGAAAGGGGTTGCTGTCAGGATGCAGGATAACTTCTTGCCCCCAGTGCGCTCTATCTCCACATCGCGCTCGAAGCGTTCCTCACCACTGTACATAAGCGACACCGGGCAGGCAAAGGCTTTGCACAGGTTAGGATGTAAGGCCTCATGGCAGCTTTTGCCCTCAACATCCTCTCTTTTTAAGCCAAAGAGAGTACAGAAGGTCTCATTAACCCGAATAATTTTAAGGTCTTTGCTGATCAGACACATTCCATCGGCCGCGGCATTGAAAATCTGGTTAAGCTCAGCATAGGCCCGCTTGGCCGCCTCCTCAGCCCGCCTTCGCTCGGCGATCTCCTGCTCGAGCTGCTTATTGGCCGCAGTCAGTTGAGCTGTGCGCTCAGCTATGATCTCTTCGAGCCTGGTCCGATAATCTTGCAGCTCTTTCTCAGCCCGCCTGTGTTCGGTAATATCGGTGAAATTCTCGACAATGCCGATCACCTCACCCTTCAATCCCAGGTAGGGGACAGCAGTTATCAGACAGGAAATCGTTTGGCCGCTGTCAAATTTTTTATCTACCTCATAAACACTAAGCTTTGCCCCCCTAAGGATCTGCTCCAGCGGGCAGTCGGCTGTATTGCACAAAGGTCCTTGCCAGACCTTACAGCAGTTTTGGCCGACAACCTGCTCTTTATCCATGCCGAACAGAGAACAGAAGGTATCATTGACCCGCAGGATAGTATGATCCCCCGCAATGACGCA
>Ga0078972_1012868_pt1 | contig 14132 bp, 12 predicted proteins | sample YelNatPaOPGAMG01_FD_67568 | JGI IMG/M metagenome (GOLD analysis project Ga0078972, IMG submission 67568) | Hot spring thermophilic microbial communities from Obsidian Pool, Yellowstone National Park, USA - OP-RAMG-01 (SPADES assembly) (version 2) | ecosystem: Environmental > Aquatic > Thermal...
CGGGAAGTCCCCTTCCGAAAGGGAAGGGATGAGAGGCGGGACGCATACATATTTGCCCATCCAAGCTAAAGGCGACGGGACGCCCAGGGAACCTGGGTCTGCGTAAAGCGGTTCCCACGGGCCGTTGCCTTTCCCGTCGGGTATGGCCTGTGACACCAGCCCGAAAGGGCGGTCGCAGGAAGCCCCCTGCGAAAGCTGGGGGTAGTTCACTCGTAGCGGGGACTCACAGGATGAGAAAAGCGCAGGAGATCAGGAAGAGTGTGAACTCGAGCAGGAATATCTTTTTGTCCGTGACGTAGGTCCAGAAATCGTACGTGAAGAGCCTGGGACCATAGAACTTCCTGCTCAGAGGATAAAGCAGCATCCTCCCCTTCTCATCAAGGGCATCTATCAAAACGTGGGTGAACCCCCCAACGCTCACGGAGAGGGCAATCCTGAAACCGAACAGGAAATAAACGGGAACAAAAAGTACGAGGAAGAAGAACAGCGTGTGGAGAACAGTTGCCGCATGGGTCTCCTCTATGGGCTTTTCCGGGGGCTTCCTCCTTATGAGGGTGGGGAGGGCATCAAAGCTGGAGAGGTTGGCTCCGATAAGCAGCGCCAGCAGATCCAGCTGGGGGAAAAATCCATATATTATGACCGGGACTGTCACGTGCGCCAGGATCATCCTTTCACCTCCTTCACTAACCTGGCAAGCGAGATCAGAAGATAGGGCAGAAACGGTACGATGAGAAAGAGGATGTCAGCCCCAAGCTTTCTTATGAGGAGACCGAGAAGGATGAGGCCCATGGCTATCCATGATCCAATATACTTCCAGTTCCTCCTTCCCCACTCCTTGAGAGCAACCCTCAGCATACACAGAAATTTCGCTGAACCCATCTAATAAGCTAACTCGCGCCATCAAGCCTATTTTTATGGAAGCCCGATAGAGTTCTGGAAGCAACATGAAAAGACAGAGGGGAAGGTCTGTACGGAGAATCATCATAGCCCTACTGATCGTTCTCGTGTTTGGAATTCTTCTGTTCATGGTTCTGGGCGGTGAGAATATCTCCGGCATGGTTCAGGCGCTTTCCTCGGCTGACTATCGCCTGGTCATGCTCGCCTTCTGCGTTTATCTCTTCAGCGTCCTCTGCTGGTCGGCCAGATGGCGCTTCACGCTTTCCTCCATAGGGCACAAAATACCGCTGCGGCACGTCTTCCAGGTTGTCCTCAGCGGTATATTCGTGAACAACATCACCCCCATGACATACGCAGGCGGGGATCCAATAGCAAGGACCATCCTCATGAGCAGGACATCAAGGGTTCCCGCCTCCCACGCATCCGCAACCATAGTGAGCGAACTTCTCCTGGACGTGCCGCTCTTCGGATTCCTGATCCTTTTCAGCGTACTCACCTATTTCCTGCACGCATCCGCCGAAATACTCACCGCCCTGCTCGTGAGCTGGATATTTGTAATTCTCCTCTTCGTGCTCGGCATTCACGCCTTCCTCAGCCGTGAGCTGGTGGCAGGCAGGTTCGTGGGGCTCTTCACGTGGTTCCTCACGGTTTTCCGCAGGAAACCAAAAAGGAAAAAAATAGCCGAGTCCGTGAGGAAATTCTATTCCGGCGCAGCGCTCGTCTTCGGCAGAATGAGGGTGGTGGTCATAGTCACCCTGATCTCATCGTTCCTCTGGGCATTGAGCATCACGCGCCTGTGGATAGTTTTCTGCGCTCTTGGCTACGCCCCCCCGCTCACAATGCTGATGCTGGCCATAACGCTTCCTGCCATAGCCGGGCTGATCCCCCTTCTGCCCGGGGGACTTGGAACCGTGGACATCACCATACTTTCGGTGTTTTACATGTTTGGTGCCCCGAGGGGGATCGCCATCAGCGCCCTTCTGATAGACAGGTCCATCACGCTGCTGTTCGGAACTGCCCTAGGGGCGATCGCCATGTCAAGGCTGGGCATTAAGGCATGGAGGGGGGAAAAGATACCCGCCTGATTTTTATCCTCCAAATGAAAAAATCATCAGGTTGGCATGAGAATACTCCACGTGAACCCGTTTTTCTATCCATATCTCGGAGGAACCGAGAACTACCTTTATGAGCTGTGCAGGAGGCTCTCAAGAAGGCACGATGTCAGCGTTGTGACCTCGAAACTCCCGGGCACAATAGACCTGGAAACGATCGAGGGGATAAGGGTGCACAGGGTCAAAAGCATTGTTCTGAAAAAGCTTCCGGCCTTCCTTCCACCCCCCTTTTCCATTCCGATAAATTTCAGAAAAAAGTTTGAGAGAATATGCAGGGAAGAAAATCCTGATATAATACACCTTCACAACAGATTTTTCATAAATTTCTCATCCGTTGCCTTCTGGAAGGAATCCCTGAGGAAGCCCCTTTTCCTGACTCTGCACAACGCCAGACCATTCGGCATATCAAGAGAAGTTGACCTCTTCGGGCAGCTTTTCGATGATATCATTGGTGCAAGGATAATGCGCCGATCAGACAGGATAATAGCCAACAGCAGGTGGACCCTTGAGGTAACGGTCCCCGAGGATTATCCGAGGAGCCAGACCGAGGTGATATACAACGGCGTTGACACAAAGAAATTCAGAAGGGTAAAAACCGACATAAAGGATCGCCTCGGCTGCGAATATCTGTCCACAACAGTCTGCCGCCTGGTGGAGCAAAAGGGTGTGGAATACCTAGTGAGGGGGCTCAGGAATGTCACGGAGGAACTCAAGGCGGTCATAATCGGGAGGGGGCCTGAGCTCCAAAGGCTCACCGCACTGTCAAAAAAGCTCGGTCTGGAGGAGAGGGTCATCTTCATCACCTCTTTCGTTGAGGAGAAGAAGCTCATTGAGTACTACTCGGCCAGTGATCTTTTCGTGCTCCCGTCCCTTTGGGAGCCGTTTGGGATAGTATTGGTAGAGGCAATGTCCTGCGGGTTGCCGGTGGTGGCCACTAGGGTTGGCGGGATACCTGAGGTCGTTGGTGACTGTGGCTTGATGGTGAGACCGAGAAGCCCCCCGGAGATAGCCGGGGCGATAAACGCGCTTCTCAGCGACGACAGGAAAAGAAAAGCACTTTCCAGAAGGGCTAGAAAAAGAGCGGAAATATTATTCGATTTTGACACCATATCTGCTCAGGTGGAGGCGTCGTATGAAAGATTCCTCTCAGGGAGGGCATGATGAAGTGTATCCCCTTCCACAGCATCCGAAGATAAGCATAATCGTGCCGACGCTGAATGAGGCAAAGTTCATCGAGGGTACGCTTGAGACCGCCAGGCGGGTGCTGCCCGATGCTGAGATAATAGTTTCTGACGGCGGATCAACTGATCGGACGGTTGAGATAGCAAGAAAATACGCTAGGGTGATATCCGGGAAGGGCAAGGTCGGTGCTGCAAGAAACCGGGGGGCAAGGGAATCCTCCGGGGATGTTCTGATCTTCCTCGACGCTGATACCCAGATAAACGGGCTCTTTGTGAAGGAAGCGCTGGAGGTCCTGAAAGATCCTGAGGTTGTTGGCGCCGGAGGACTCATCATGCCCATGGGAGCAAATCTCATCGAAGAGCTCTTTTTCTACTTCTTCAACCTCCTGATCATCATCTCATTCATGATCGGGAAGCCCAACCTTGCGGGGACCTGTGTGGCCTACAAGAGAAAGCCGTTCTTTGAGATAAACGGCTTTGATGAATCCATGGTCGCCTCCGAGGATTTTGATCTCTGCAAAAGGATTTCAAAAAAGGGAAGGGCGGTATTTCTGAAGGGCATCGTGGTCAGGACCTCGAGGAGAAGGCTGAGGAAGAAGGGTCTAGGCGGGCTTATACTGGACTGGGGAAGGGTCACGTACAACTATTTCTTCGGGAAGAAAACGGAATACTACGAGGCCGTCAGGGAGTAACCAGGCCGGCGTAGACCTCCTCCAGTTTCTTCACGCATCCCTCGGTTGAAAACTTCCTGCCAGTTCTCACCGCCTCCCTGCACATCCGGGCCGATGGCTCGTACGTTTGGAGTATTCGCCTGAGCCCCTGGGGATCATCGGGATCAAAAAGAAACCCGTTTCTCCTGTCCTCAACCACCTCGGGAATGGCCAGCGCCCTTGCCCCGATCACCGGGCATCCACAAGCCATCGCCTCCACCACGACCAGACCCTGAGTTTCGGTGCGTGATGCTATGATGAAGGCGTCTGCGGCGGAGTAGTAGAAGGGCTTTAGGTCCTCAGGCACAAATCCCACAAACCTGACCTTTTTCCTGAGGCCCAGCTTGTCCCTGATCTTCTTCAGTTTTTTCTCGGCCGGGCCCCTTCCCGCGATTATCAGTTTCCCCTCAATGCCCTGGAAGGACCTTATGATGAATCCTATGTTTTTTTCGTATCCCAGCCTTCCCAGGCTAAGAAAAACGCGCTCTCCCTCCTCCAATTTCAGCGCCCTCCTGGCCCTCCTCTTTCCAAGCGGTCTGTAAACCGAGAGATCAATTCCGGATGGTATTATCGATATCGGACTTTTGATCCGGTGCTTCCTCAGGATCTCCTTGAGTGCCCTGCTCGGAACTATGACCCTCCTGTGTCTGTTATAGTATATCCGGCAGTATTCCCACGTGACCGGCCTGAGAAGGGCATCCCCAACCTTGGCAACGTATCTGGAGTACTCCGAGAGAAGCGTGTGAAAAGTTGCAACCCTTGGTATCCTCTGCCACCTCGAGACCCTCCATCCAAAGAATCCCATGGTGAAGGGGGAATGCGTGTGCACCACATCAAGCTCCGGGACCTGATCCCTTCCCTGCGGGATTGCTATCATGAAATCGGGATAGGGCCTGAACTTCACGGCCGGATAGGAAAAAACCTTAACTCCTTTGAAATCCTCAATGTTGGTCCTGGGGCAGAAAACCATCACCTCGTGGCCCCTCCTGACCAGCTCAGGGCCTACGCTCGTGATGGCGGTTACCACTCCATTCGTCTGCGGGAGGAAGGTGTCGGTGAAGAACCCTATCCGCATCCGACTAGTCCCCTCTTAGATGTCTCACAGCCCCTCTAAAACTTCTCCCCTCAACTATGTTCTTTATCAAAGCCTCAAGCCTCCACCTGCTCCCGAGAGTCTTGATCGCCTGAAACATGAGATAAGACTTCCTGCCCAGGAATTTCCTGTAAAACTCATCTATCTCCCGCTTCAGCTCATCCAGCCCCACGCCTGAGGGATAGACCTCAACAGCCGGGACTGCGCTGTCCCAGAACTCATCCTCGGACAGGTACCCGTCACGCACAGCGGCATTCCAGAGGTCCATCCCGGGCGAAAGGTACAGCACGTTCATCTGGGGGAAGTCCATGTCCCTCAGGCTCATTGCAAAGTCAAAGGTCCTCCGCACATCTGACATCGTCTCTATGGGGGCACCCACTATGAAGGAGCCTATGACCGTGTCTATCCCGGCCCTCCTCGCATTTGAAACCGCCCTCCTGCTGATCTCAGGGGTGATGTTCTTTCCGTAGTACTTAAGCACGTGCTCGTTTCCGCTCTCTATGCCGAAGTATATCGCCCTGCACCCGGCCTTGGCCAGGTTCCTCATCGTTTCGAGGGAAGCCTGATCGGTTCTGCCCTCAACCCAGAGATCCATCCTTATCTTTCTTTTCCTGATGAGCTCGCATATCTTATCCACCCTCTTTTGGTTCAGCAGGAAATTGTCGTCCACAAACCCAACCTCCTCATAACCCTCACTCCACAGCATCTCCATCTCATCAACCACGTTCTCTGGGGAGCGAAACCTCACTGTTCTCGAGGTGAACGCCGAGCACGCGCAGTACCTGCACCCGTGCGGGCAGCCGCGGGAGGTCACAACGGTCGTGAACCTCCCGGAAGATGTCCTCATCCCCACCACCTCCGAGAAGTACTCCCAGCCGAGCAGCCTTCTGTTGGGAAAAGGCAGCTCATCGAGGTTCCGGACCGGGGGGCGCGGAGCCGTCCTCAAGACCCCTCCGTTTTCCCTGAGGGCAACCCCCCTCACATCCCCAACATCCTTTCCCTTATCCACGGCCTCCGCCAGATCGAGCATCGTCATCTCACCCTCCCCGAGAACCACGAGATCCACAAACGGGCAGTTTTTCAGTATCCGCTCATACTCAAACGTGGCGTGGTAATTCCCGAGCACAACCTTTGAATCCGGGAGGGCCTCCTTAACGGACGATGCTATCCTCAATGCCCGCCTGAAGGTGGGGGTAAGTGCACTTATGCCAACTATGTCCGGACACTCCCCCCTCACGCGATCAATCAGCCTTTCATCCGGGAGCTGCGCCCTGGCGTTGTCTATTATTGTGACCTCATGCCCGGCGTTCTCCAGCACGGTCCCCATGTACACAAGGCCCAGGGGCGGCCAAGCCCCCTCGCTTTCAATCCTCTCCTTTTCACCAGAATTCGGGCTGATTAAAGTTACCCTCGACAGGCTCATCCTCCATGGATAAGGTAAAATACCTCCAATAAAAAGGAGGAGGGGATAACATGATACTTGTCACGGGCGGGGCGGGTTTCATAGGCTCAAACATAACCGAAGAGCTGGTGAAAAGAAACAAAAAGGTCACGGTCCTCGACAACTTCTCCACTGGCTCGCCTCGGAACCTTGAGGCCTTCAGGAAGAAAATAAGGGTGATAAGGGGTTCCTGCGCGAGCATACCCAAGCTGGGGATATCTGGGCTGGAGTGCATATTTCACATGGGGATACCATCCAGCTCCCCAATGTACAAAAAGAACCCAAAACTCGTTGGAAGGGCGATAAATGAGTTCATGGACGTGCTCGAGCTGGCGAGGAGGGAGTCATGCATGCTGGTATACGCGTCCACATCCAGCCTCTACTCAGGCTGTCCGACCCCCCACAGGGAGGACATGAGCTGCAGGCCATTTGACTACTACACCGAGGCGCGCATAGCCATGGAGCGCCTTGCCATGATGTATCACGAGCTTTACGGCGTGAGATCGGCGGGGATGAGGTTCTTCTCTGTTTACGGGCCGAGGGAAAAGGCGAAGGGAAAATACGCAAACATCGTTTCCCAGTTCCTCTGGGCCATGCGTGAGGACAGGCCCCCAGTGATATACGGCGATGGAAGCCAGACGAGGGATTTCGTCCACGTGTCGGATGTCGTGAGAGCATGCCTGCTGGCCTGGGAGGCTGATATTGAGTGTGAGGTCATAAACGTGGGGACTGGAAAGGCCACCACCTTCAATCAGGTGGTTGAGATGATCAACGAGCTTCTCGGGAAATCCATCCGCCCCGTCTACCTCGAGAACCCGATAAAAAACTACGTGCCACACACCTGTGCGGACCTCGGGAAGGCCAGAAAAATTCTTGGATACGAGCCCAGGGTTGAGCTCAGGGAGGGGCTGAAGAGGCTCATCAAAGAGGACCCATGAGCCAGCCCGCTTCACTCACACTTTTTCATCCTGTCCTTCAGCTTCTCCAGAACGTTCGGGAGAGTCGTGTATTCCATGGCCTCCATTCCGAGGCGCGCTGGCTCAAACTCCCCCATTCGCCTCAGGACTGCGGCGTGCTCCACAGCCTCCTTCCTTGCGAGATCGAACGCAGGATCATCGAAGAGGTCGACTATCATCGGCTTTCCGCTGTCATCCGCCGATATCCTGCCATCGCAGAGCTGGAATCCGAGCGCCACAATTCTGGGAGGCCCATCGAATGCCGTGCACTTTGAGTCCTTCAGTCCCACTGGCATCAGGGGTCCCCAGTGACTCCCGCGCATCCATCCCTCAACGAAGTATGAGTGCATGAACGGCGCGAGCGCCTCTCCGAGCGCTGGGAGACCGTGCTGCAGCCTCAGAATGCATACGGGGTCGTCCTTTCCAACGTACTTGCCCGCTATCAGCGAAAGCCTCGTGGTGCTAGTTGCGGCACAGATCAGATCATCCTTTGCCCTCCACACATGCGACACGATGTACCTGCCAGGGGTTCCTATGAGGGCGATTAGCTCGTACATCTCCTCCGGGGTCTTTAGGACAACTTTCTGGCTCTCTATCACATCGAAGACCTCAAACTTGAAACCCCCCTGCATGTTTGGATCTATCACAAGGCCTGCAGTGTTGAAGGGATCCGCGAACACCTTGAAAAGGGGAAAGTTGAAGGCCCCGGGCTCTGTCTTGTCTGCGGCGAGCACCATGATCGGCTCGGATTTTCTCTCATCGATTTCCATTTCCGCAACTCCCGGCCCCAGTCCCCTCACATTTCCGCTGAATGCCGTCTTAAGAATGTCCTGCCCTGCCCCGTAGAGCTTTAGCTGCTTTGCCCTTTCCGCAGCCTCATTGAAGACCCTCCACGCGAGCGAGTGGATTTCGCTGTCGTTCTCACCACGTGCGTGCGTCATTAGCAGCTCCAGATCGTCTCCAGCATTGAAAACATAGTGGCTGGTTATCAGCCCGGACTCCTCCGCCTCCTTCAGGCGCCTGTCAGCGATTGTCTTAAGGGGCTCGGGAACTGTGCAGTGGCCTGCAATTGAACCGATGTCGCATTTGATGATGGAAACCGTGGTCTTTGCGCGCATAGGCTTGTGAGATTACAACCTACAGGTATTTCATCTTTTCGGTTTCGGATGGCTTGAGGGCAACCCTCGCAGCCGCAATCCTGGCAACAGGTATCCTGAAGGGAGAACATGAAACGTAGTTGAGGCCCAGGTGGTGGCAGAACTCTATCGATGCCGGATCCCCGCCATGCTCACCACAGATGCCTATCTTAAGATCCGGTCTGGTTTTCCTCCCGAGCTCAACCGCGATCTTCATCAGCTTTCCGACCCCCCTCTGGTCCAGCGTCTGGAACGGATCAAACTCAAGAATTCCCTCCTCTATGTACTTGAACAGGAACTTGCCCTCTGCATCGTCCCTCGAATACGCATACGTCATCTGGGTGAGGTCATTTGTGCCGAATGAGAAGAACTCGGCGTACTCCGCGATCTCATCGGCTGTGAGGGCAGCCCTTGGGACCTCTATCATCGTTCCGAACTTGTACGGGACCTCAACGCCGTACCTCTCCATGACCTCCCTCGCCACCTTCTCAAGCTGCCCACGGACTATCTTCAGCTCATTCACGTGTCCGACCAGGGGGATCATTATCTCCGGCTTTGGATCCATTCCTTCCTTCTTGAGCTCGCAGGCGGCCTCGAATATCGCCCTGACCTGCATCTCATTTATCTCCGGATGCGTTATCCCGAGCCTGCACCCGCGAAGGCCCAGCATCGGGTTCGCCTCCCTCATCTCCTCCACGCGCTTCAGAAGCGACTCCGCGGCCTCAAGCTCCTCAGGTTTTTCGCCGCTCATCCTCCTCATTATTACCTCCTGAAGCAGCTCCTCGTACCTGGGCAGAAACTCGTGGAGGGGCGGGTCGAGCAGACGTATCACAACCGGTAGTCCGTTCATGACCCTCAGTATCTCCTTAAAGTCCTCCTTCTGTATCCTCTGGAGCTTCTCAAGCGGCTTCATGCGCTCCTCCCTCGTTCTGGCCAGTATCATTTCCCTCACGAGAGGCAGCCTTTCCTTCTCAAAGAACATGTGCTCGGTCCTGCAGAGACCTATGCCCTGGGCCCCGAACTCCCTCGCTATCCTCGCGTCACGTGGATAATCTGCGTTAGCCCAGTTCTGGAGTTTCTTGAAGCTGTCCGCCCACTCCAGCAGCTTTCTCAGCTCGTCCGACATCCTCGGCTCTATGAGCGGCGCCTCCCCGAGGATGACGTCCCCGGTGGTGCCGTTGATCGTTATGACATCACCCTCCCTAACGGTAATGTCCCCGACCCTGAACAGCCTCTCCTCAGTGTCTATCTTCAGGGCCTCGCAGCCAACAACCGCAGGCTTTCCAAGCCCGCGGGCTACCACCGAGGCATGGGAATTGGAGACGATAACCGGGGTGTACCTGTCGGTGAACACGATGAAGTTCTTGTCTAGCTCATCACCGGCCTCCACCTCAAAATTGTAAACCACCGTTTCATTTTCCTCTTCCACCAACCTGAACCTGTATGTGCGCAAAGGTGACATGAAAAGCTCTTCTATCTGTTTCCTGATTTCCTCGCTGCACAACGGAAGAATGTCTCTTCTAATTTTTTCCACATCAAAAAGCAAGTTCCTTTCAACGCCCTCCTTCGTCCTCCCCATATAATTTACTTCCTCTGCAATGTCCTCGAATAGAGCTTTCACCGAAAAAAGCTTGGCCCCGTGCGTTCTCCTCCGTTCTTTTCCCTTAACCCGCCTTGTGTAGCGCAGTAGCTCGTCAATCCTCTCAACTATTTGAACATTTGATATATTCCGGTTCTTCGTGACCTGAGGAAGAATTCCCAGCCTCAGGCACGCAAGGACGACCCCCTGCAGCATTGTCTCGTCGCCCGCATATATCTGGATCCGGTTATTGTGGAAGCTACCATCTCCGTCTATCACTCCGCCCAGGAACTCAAGAACAGATTCGCGATCAAGCCCGAGCACCCAGTTAGGCAGAGCGTTCCAAATTTTCGCTAGGGCAAGTGCCGGAGCCCGCCTTCTGCACGTGAGATAATATCCCGTGGACTCAATCCTTCGACCGTCAAGCTCACTGACCGAGTGGCGAATGCCGCGTGAGAATCCAACGCCAAACTCGCTTTCAAATGCGTCCTCAACTGCGTCCACGAATGCCTCTTTCTCTGGCGAATTTTTCTGCAGGAATATGACCCGACCCCTGGTTGGTTTTACCTCGATGTAACCGTCCGTGAAAATGGCTCCTGCCAGGTAGGCGGTGGATGATGGTACCAGCGGCTCCAGAGGAGGAATCTCGCTGAGCGTGCACAGAAAGTCTCCGTCCTCAAGGCACCTCTCCAAGGGCTTCTTTTGAAGTCTCCTGTGCTCAACGACGTACATCTTGTGATCCGGGGTTATCTCAATACAGTTACCCTTCGCTGTACCTTTCTGGGAAACGCTGATTTTAACCGTCTTTGCCCTGCGGGATCCCGTACCGATGATTTTCCTCCAGACTGGCCGCAGGGACTTCGCATCAAATGACAATATGCGCAGGGATTCGCCATCCTTAAACAACTCAAAAGCTTCTTTTGCCGTCAGAAAACCCCTGTCGGTCAATATTTTCACATCTCCGGCCACGCATGTGGCACCCCCTCTGGACGTGAGCACTCCCTGTGCAGCTATTATCCCCCCCACGTCGTCGGGATTCGTTTCAGGCCGGACGAGTATCACCTTCTCTCCCTTCTCCTTCATCTCCTTGGCCCTCTCGGCGTCGAAAACGGCCTTTCCTATAGCGGCGCCCGGGCTAGCGTTCAGCCCCTTCGCGATCACGTTCACCTTGGCCTTAGGATCGACCTGCTTGTGAAGCAGCTGCTCAACCTGCCCCGGCTCCACCCTCATCACAGCCTCCTGCCTCGTTATCAGGCCCTCCTCGGCCATGTCAACCGCTATCTTCACCGCAGCCTGGGCCGTGCGCTTCCCTGCCCTTGTCTGCAGCATGTAGAGCTTGCCCCGCTCGACAGTGAACTCGGTGTCCTGCATGTCCCGGTAGTACCTCTCCAGCTTCTCCGCGATATCGACGAGCTGGCGGTGGAGCTCCGGAAACTTATGCTTCAGCTCATCTATCTTGAGGGGTGTCCTTATTCCCGCGACCACGTCCTCCCCCTGGGCGTTGAAGAGGAACTCACCGTACAGGCGCTTCTCACCGGTTGCGGGATCCCTGGTGAAGGCAACGCCAGTTCCGGAGTCCTCGCCCATGTTGCCGAAGACCATGGTCACCACGTTCACCGCCGTTCCCAGGTCATGCGGAATCTTGTAATAGTTCCTGTACTCTATGGCCCTCTTGTTGTTCCACGACCTGAAGACCGCCTGAATCGCAAGCTCAAGCTGTTTGTGCGGATCGGATGGAAACGGAGATCCCGTCTCCCTCTCAACGAGGGACTTGAATTTCTTCACTATTTCCTTCAGGTCATTCGCGGTCAGATCCGTGTCAACCTTGGCGCCCACGTCCTCCTTGTGTTTCTCAAAGATATCATCAAACTTCTTCCCGTCCACGCCGAGCACTATTTTGCCAAACATCTGTATGAACCTTCTGTAGGCGTCATACGCGAAGCGCTCGTTTTTCGTGAGCTCTGCCAAACCGCGGACCGTCTCATCGTTCAGGCCTAGGTTGAGGATTGTGTCCATCATCCCGGGCATGGAAAGCATGGAGCCGGAGCGTATCGAAACGAGGAGCGGGTTCCTTGGGTCGCCGAATGACTTGCCAGTCAGTTCCTCCAGCCTCTTCATCGCGGCGTTTACCTCATCCATCAGGCCATCCGGAAGCCTCATGCCATTCTCATAGTATTCCTTACAGACCTCGGTAGTGATCACAAACCCGGGAGGAACAGGAAGGCCGAGCTGCGTCATTGTGCATAGGCCTGCTCCCTTTCCCCCGAGGAGCTTCTTGTTGCTCCCGTCTCCCTCGTCGAAGAAGTAAAGCCTCTTGCTCATTTTCATCCCAGCCCATGACTTTAGGATTCTCTCATCTCTCGGTTTTTAAATGTTTTTATCATGGTGGGATTTGATTTCAAGTGCTGTGTAGGCATTTTAGTTTATCACGTAAAATCGTTCAGGAAAAACAAAAAAGCATGAAGCATAGTTAAGATTGTGGATCATGAAGCGCGAGTACCTCATTCCGGTGAAACCTGGATTCGGGGGCTTCGATGAACCGTACGAAAAAGCGGACGTGGTGTTCCTTGGCGTGCCCCTGGACGTCACATCCAGCTACAGGTCGGGATACAGGTTCGCCCCGGCGAGGATAAGGGAGGCATCAGCTAACCTGGAGACATACCTCCCCTCACTCAGGCTGGACGTCTTCGAGAGGCTTCACATCTCAGACATTGGTGACATCATGATCGTCCCAACAGACCTGAACGCAACCGGGGAGAGGATCATCTCCGTGCTGAGGGAAATCATCTCGTCCGGCAAGATCCCGGCAGTTCTGGGCGGGGAGCACACGATAACGTACTTCTGCATGAGGGCTATCGGCGATGCGTTTCTCCTGCAGCTTGATGCCCACAGGGACCTGCGCGAGGAGTACATGGGGGACAGGCTCTGCCATGCAACCGTGATCAGGAGGGTTATGGACTTCCTGCCGCGCGAGAGGATAATTCAGGTGGGGGTGAGGTCATGCTCTAAGGAGGAGGATGAGGAATTCAGGGATCTGCCGAAGACGTACTCCTCCGAGGAGGTCTCCCGGAACCCGGAAAAGGTCGCGGGGGACGTTGAAAGGGAGATCGGCGATGCGCCGGTTTATCTCAGCCTGGACCTCGACATCCTCGATCCCGCATACGCCCCCGGCGTCGCAACGCCTGAGCCTGGCGGAATCTCCTCCTCCGACCTCCTGAGGCTCCTGAGAAAATTCGGCAAGCTGAACCTGAAGGGATTCGATATAGTGGAGCTCACCCCGCCCCACGACAATTCGATCGCCGCATTTGCGGCCGCCAGGGCGGCCTACGAAATACTCGGATCGATCGCCTCGAAAAAGGAGTAACTCACTTATCCTTCTCCACAATTATCCTCGAGGGGAGCGGCAGCTTCAGGCTGGCCCTCCTCAGCGCCTCCTTCGCAACTGACTCAAACTCCGGCTTCGTCCTCAGGGTGATCATCCTCTGCCCGGTCTTAACCCTGGCCGCCGTCCCGATTGGCCTCCCGAAGGAGAGACGCATTCCCTCAGATATCCTGTCCGCCCCCGCCCCCATCGCCATCGGGTTTTCCCTGAGTATCTGATGGGGGTATATGTGGATCTTCAGGTGATAGTTATCCTTCCCCACATCCACCTCAAGCAGCCTGTTTGCCGCAACCCTCGCGGACTCTATCGCGTTGTGCCTTATCTGCCCTGGCTCGCACGAAACGAGGGACATCCTCAGTGGAAAGTCCCCGTTTGGATTTCCCATGTCGAAGAAGGTAACCCGTATCCCGGGCACCCCCTTCACGAACTCCTTTCTCGTGTACGAGGGACCGCTGAAGTGCCTGTATGACCTTCCCGGCCTCAAAGGCATTCTTACCCCTCCTACCCTCTCACACTACCGTCCAAAAATCCCGTAGCAAACTGCAACGGGATCCTTTCTGGCTCCACCGGTGGTTTCTCGGCGGCCACAGGCCGCTCCGCCATCGGCTGCATCTGCCAGCAGTCGGCGGGGACGTGCCTCGCCCC
>Ga0078972_1012870_pt1 | contig 14131 bp, 10 predicted proteins | sample YelNatPaOPGAMG01_FD_67568 | JGI IMG/M metagenome (GOLD analysis project Ga0078972, IMG submission 67568) | Hot spring thermophilic microbial communities from Obsidian Pool, Yellowstone National Park, USA - OP-RAMG-01 (SPADES assembly) (version 2) | ecosystem: Environmental > Aquatic > Thermal...
CCTGCGGGGGTATTGGAGGGTTTCGGAGGATGTGAGGAAAGAAGTCTATCGCCTGTCGCTTCTATTTTTCTATGAGTTTATTCATGGGGTTCCAGCCCCTGGATGAAGGCGTCGCAACTCAGGGCAGGAGGTTAGTTTGGATTTTGGGGCAGTAGTTTTATGTTTCTAGTTTCTATTGTACTATGGGCATAATGAAGTTCTACGCCGATCTCCATATCCACTCCCGGTACTCCCGCGCTACCAGCAGCCGTCTGGTGCCGGAGATCCTGGACCGTTGGGCGCAGGTGAAAGGACTTGCCCTTGTGGGAACGGGGGATTTTACCCATCCTGGATGGTTTTCGGAATTGAGGGAGAAGCTCATTCCCGCAGAAGAGGGGCTTTTTATCCTTTCCCCCGAAGCCCGCAGGAGAGCGGCCCAGGATCCCGAGATCGCCTCGATTCCCACACCCCCTCGCTTAGAAGGGTGGGAACTGCCTGCACAAACGAGGTTTATCCTTTCAGCAGAAATCAGCACCATCTACTCCTGGGGGGGGCGAGTACGGAAGGTACACCACGTGATTCTGGCGCCGAGTTTCGAGGCAGTTTCCCGGATCCAGGATAGACTGAGCAGAATCGGAAACCTCGCCTCTGACGGAAGGCCCATCCTCGGGCTGGATTCCCGGGACCTTTTGGAAATCGTGCTGGAGGCGGACCCAGCCTGTGTCCTCATTCCTGCCCACATCTGGACTCCCTGGTTCTCCGTGTTGGGTTCCAAGTCGGGGTTCGATTCCATCCGGGAGGCATACCGGGACCTCGCGGGATATGTGTTTGTCATCGAAACGGGTCTTTCTAGCGATCCGCCCATGAACTGGCTGTGCACAGCCCTCGATTCCTATGCCATCCTTTCCAACTCGGATGCCCATTCACCGGAGAATCTCGCTCGGGAGGCCAACAAGTTTGATACGGAGCTTTCGTACCCCGCAATCGTCGCCGCATTGCGGGAGGCGGCGGGAAAGGAGAAAGGGGAGTGCGGAGGAACCCAAATGGAAAAGGCGCCGAGTCTCCTGGGAGAAGACAGGAAGGTGTCCCGAGGAAGCCAGGTGGCTGAGGCGCTGTCACGTTTGGGCAAGGAGGAGGCGCCGACTGCCCCGAATGGAGGCCCAGTTCAAGACTCAGGCCCCCAACGAAACAATGGAGGCCCGAACACCCGCCTGAACGGCAAGATCTCGAGAGGGGGAGAAGGGTTCCTCGGCACCGTAGAGTTCTTTCCCCAGGAAGGGAAGTACCACTTCGATGGCCACCGGAAGTGTGGGGTGGTTATGAACCCTATTGAAACTGCCAGGCATGGGGGAAAGTGCCCAGCATGTGGGAAACCCCTCACCGTGGGAGTGATGAACCGCGTTATCGGTCTGGCCGACCGGGTCCAACTGGAAGATCGACCCCGCCGTAAAGATTTCGTATCCCTCATCCCTCTGAAAGAGATCCTTTCGGAACTTATGGGAATGGGCACTGGTTCCCGGGCTTTGGAAGCCCGGTACCATGATTTGATCAAAAAAGGCGGGCCCGAACTGTGGCTTCTTTCCGAAGCATCCCTGGAGAGTATAGAGCGAATCGGTGGAGCTTCCCTGGCAGAGGGGATAAAGTGCATGCGGGAGCGAAGGGTCCATGTGCAGGAAGGGTACGACGGCGAGTATGGGCATGTGTGGGTGTTTGGGCCGGGAGTAACTTCTTTGGGATCCCCGGGGGCTTCCCTTTTCCCCGATCTTCCCAAAGGGAAAGTGAAGGAAGAAACTCTTAAACCCCGGGGTTTACTGGACTTCGATATTCGGGATCTGGCTGCCCTGAAACAAGCCGCTCACCTGAGCCACACTAACAGCAGGAACCAGGCCGATTCTATGAACCAGGTTCCTCCCCCGAGGGGTGCCGCTCACCCAAACCAGGCCTCTCTCCTAGACAATAACCTCGAACAGACTTCCCGCCCGGCGCAAGCCCCTGGAGGGAAGGGGTCGCTTCAAGGGCAAGCGCAGGAAGGGGAGATGTTAAATCGGGCACAGCCGCGATCCCTTAGGGAGCCAACAGAGGTTGTCGCTGGCGAAAGCCTCAACGAAGAACAGAGGAAGGCGGTGGAATATGAAGGCGGGCCTCTTTTGATCCTGGCAGGTCCTGGAACAGGAAAAACCAACACGTTGACTCATCGGATCGCCTACCTCTTGAAACGCGGTATTCCTCCGGAAAACATCCTCGCTCTAACCTTTACCCACAAGGCAGCGGAAGAGATGCGGAGTCGCCTGGGCAGGATCCTCGAGGCAGAAGTGGCACGGCAGAAAGAGGCAAAAGGGGCGGAGCAGAAGGAGGCAGAAGAGGCACGGCGGGTGAAGATTCGTACATTCCATTCCTTTGGACTGGATATCCTGAAGGAGTTCCACCCTCGTTTCGGGAGAAGCGAAAGCTTCATCCTTCTCTCTGAATCGGACACGGAACGGATCCTGAAAAGCCTCGCCGCAAAGGGAGAAAAGATCGAGGAAAGCCCTGGACTCCGTACGAGGTACAAAGAGTTCCTGAAAGAACTCGATGCCTTCGATATGGATGACCTTTTGCAGCTGCCGGTCGTCTTGCTGGAGGAGGATCCTGAGACGCGGGCGGAGTTCCGTCGGCGGTACACGCACCTATTCGTGGATGAGTACCAGGATGTGAATGAACCGCAGTACCGTCTCCTGCGTCTTCTCGCTCCGGATGCATCGTCCCATCTTACCGTGATCGGGGATCCCGACCAGGCCATCTACGGGTTCCGGGGAGCCAGTGTGGAATTCATCCGCCGGTTCACTTCCGATTACCCCAGAGCTACCGTGTTGAGTCTTTCCAAAAGTTACCGGTGCCCGGAGGCGGTTCTAAAGGCAGCCAGGCAGGTAATAGAGGCGGGAACCGCAGGGGGAAGAGTAGGGACGGGAAATAATTTTCAGGCAAAGAGGGAGCCCCGGCAGGCAATGAATGCGGCATCTGCAAGTGTAAAGATGCCGCAGGAAAACGATAGAGAGGTGAGAGTGGGTGCCGGGCCGATGGAGCCTAAGAATCCAGGAGCACGGGATATAGGGTCCAGGGGTAAGGGCTTGAGCCCCCTGGAAGGTCTTCCCGGCGACCTGAAGATCCAGATCTCACATCATCCTAGCGATGCTGCGGAGGCCGAGTTCATCGCGCGGACCATCGAGAACCTCACCGGAGGCTTCCGCTTCTTTTCCATGGACTCGGGAGTCTCCGATGGGGGCTCCGAGGAGTACGATCCCGGAGAGATCGCTGTACTCTGCCGAACTACCCGGCAGATGGAATGCCTGGAAAAAGCCTTCCATGATCATGCCATCCCCTACCTCAAGGTGGGGGAAAGGAGTTACTTGCAGGAAGAGCCGGTGGCTTCCCTCCTGGACCTTGCCCGGCTCCTTACCTCACCCCGGAACGCCTACTTCAAGACCATCGTCTCCCAAAGGATACAGGAGCTTTTCCATCGCAACTGGATCGCCTCTCCCCTGTCGCCGGAAGAAATCGTGAAGAAGGGGAAAAAAGGGTTGTCTTCAAAGAGCTTGTCTGCCCGCGGGGTGCTGGAAAACTTGATAGAGGCCTTGGGGTTCACCGAATCCATTCAGCGTTCTTTCGATATGGAACGACTCTTTGCCCTGGCTCAAGACCGCTCCCTTTCGGAGTTCCTCTACGTGGCTGCCACCCGGTCGAACCAGGACGACCTTCCTTACCGCACTTCCCGGGTAACCCTTTCCACTATCCATGGGGTGAAAGGGTTGGAGTTCACCGGCGTATTCATCGCTGGGTGTGAGGAGGGGCTTTTACCGTACACTCTATTTTCTGATGGAAAGGAGCCAACATACCCGGAGAAAACCGAAGCAACCGAAGCAATAGAAACAGACCGCCGGGTAGTAAATCGCTTAGTTAGTAGAGAGGATATCGACGAGGAGCGACGGCTTTTCTACGTGGGAATGACCCGGGCGAAACGGTACCTTCATCTCAGTTGGGCGGAGAGGCGGTTTTTGTTCGGCAGGGAATATCGCCTCGGTCCCAGTTCTTTTTTGTTGTCCATCGAGGAAGACCTCCTGAAGCGACTGGATCCAGAGTACAAGAAGCGTCCCCTAGACCGGCAACTGAGTCTGTTCTGAACTGTTTTTTACTTTCGCCTCGATAGCCACCGTATGATCGAGAATAAAGTCCACCTCGAAACCGGAGGTACTGCGCCAGTAATGCAGGTCGCCCTTTCCTTGCTAGTGAGTGTATGCGCGAAGTTCGTGATGCGCCAGGGTCTCGAAAGCTTCCCCCTCATGAAGCAAGGCTATAGAGCGGTCGATGTACTCGTTTTTGTGAAGTACCCGGCCCAATCGAAGAAGGACATCCGCTGCCACGGCATTGCTCGAGGGTAGAACAGAGTCAGTGTCTTCGATCCTGGGACCCAATCCGGGAATGAGGGGATGGGTAGAGAAACAAAACCTAGCTTTCCCTGGCACAGAAAAGTTTTCTATCAGATAGGAACAGAGTTGCTCTGCCCAGGAAAGGTATCTAGCGACTCCTGTCACTTCGTGCAGATCTAGAAGAGCGTCCCCAAGGAAGGCATAGTCAGAAGCGAACCCCTCGATGGAGGCTGTACCCCGAGCCCATACAGCGTACAAACCTCCCCGTGGTTTCTGAAGATTCGTTTCTAAGAACTCCGCAGTCTTCTGGGCCAGGGTCAGGTACCGGCTCGCCTCGAAGGCGATGTAAGCCCAGCAGAGCCCTTTGATCATCGAAGCGTTCCAGGAAGTGAGTATTTTGTCGTCGAGGGAAGGATAAAATCCTCCTGCCGGATTCTGTAACTCCCTTTGACAGAACTCTACGATTCCTTCCACAGTTTTTTTGTATAGGGGATCCGGATCCTTCAGATAGGCTTTTGCATAGAGTTCCAGAAGCTGCACGTTGTCGTAGAGCATTTTTTCGAAATGGGGGACTCTACAGTGGGCATCGGTGGCGTAGCGGGCAAACCTTCCGTTTAGATGATCGTGGATTCCTCCCTGCGCCATCCTACGCAGGGTAAGGGTTACCTGTTCCCGCGCGATAGGATCCCCCGCGTAAGAAGCATACTCGAGGAAAGGGCATCTACGCGAGGGGTTGAAGCCGCCATCAGTCGCCTAACCTCTTCCGCTGCCTGCAGGATACGGTTTCTGTCGGAGACCCAGAGGGTATGGATTTGGGTCAAAAGCGCTGTCCATGCCAAGGGTGGGAAATAGGTGCCTCCATAGAAAGGAGTTCCGTCCGGAAGGGCAAAGCAGTGTAGCGGCCATCCCCCCGCCCTGACAGGAGCTAAACAGCCTCCATATATACCAGGTCCAAGTCAGGACGTTCTTCCCGATTGATCTTTACGCACACAAACCACTCGTTCGTCCGCTGGGCGATTCCCCTGTCCTCGAAGCACTCATGGGCCATCACGTGACACCAGTGACAGGCCGCGTAGCCAATACTACATTACTAAAATACTTAATTTAGTGGGGAAAGGGATACTCGTTTCTTCTTTAAAGGTGTGCGTAGGGAAGGCCCCTTCTTGTTTATTGCCTCCGTAAGGTTTATAATTCTAATCGAAAAATGAGGGGTGACTGTCAGGATGGTTCAGAGGGATTCTGCACCGCAACGACGTTTAGGCCCCCGAGGTTTTTGCTGCCCCACCAGGAGAGTCCTTCCCGCTACTAACTGCTGTTTAAAAGCCACCCCGGAAGGAGGAATGTATGGTTCCTATAAACTGGGGTAATACCCACCCTCAGAATCCGCAGATCTCAAAAAAACGAGACACACTGCTTTCGGCATTGCACGATATCCAGAGCTCTAAATCGGGAAAAACATGGATCACGGCCAGGGACCTATCCAGTATCGCCCGGGAATACAAGATCCCCGTCGCCGAATTGGATGGGATCGTGAGTTTTTATACTCTGTTTTCCCGCGCGCCACGGGGTCGGCATGTGATTCGGCTCTGTGATTCCCTCAGTTGTCGAATCTGCGGATCCCTCGATATCTATCGGTACATTCGGAAGAGACTTGGGATTTCCCGCGGGATGACTACAGGGGATGGGCTGTTTACCCTGGAAATAGTGAATTGCCTGGGAGCCTGTAGCACGGCACCCAATTTGATGATCGATGACCAGTTGGTGAGCGGAGTATCTTTGAAAGAGATAGACGATCTGATCAATCGACTTTCAAAGGAGGGAGTATGAATAAACTGAAATTCATTACTCAATACGCTTCAGTAGAGAATCCCTTGGATATCGACGCATACGTAGCACAGGGAGGCTTTTCCGGTTTACGGGAAGCTCTTACGATGCCCCCTAAAGAAGTAATCTCAGCGGTAAAGCAATCAGGATTGAGGGGTCGAGGGGGTGCAGGGTTTCCCACTGGTGTAAAATGGGAAAGCGTACGGGGAGATGCGGAAAGATACATAGTGTGCAATGCGGATGAGGGAGAACCAGGAACCTTCAAAGATAGATATATACTGGAACATACCCCCTACCTAGTGTTGGAAGGAATTTCCATAGCGGCTTATGCGATCGGGGCTCAGACAGGATATATCTATGTGCGCGGGGAGTATCCTCACATTGTCACTGCATTATCGAAGGCTATTGCGCAGTCAGAGAAAAGTGGATACCTGGGAAGTCGTATTCTCGGGGGCGATTTTTCTTTTCATGTGGAAGTTCGTAAAGGCGGTGGATCCTATGTAGTGGGGGACGAAACCGCTCTTTTAAACTCATTGATGGGTAATCGTGGGTATCCCTTATTGAAACCTCCCTTTCCTACGGAAAGAGGCCTATGGGGGAAACCTACGGTGGTAAACAATGTGGAAACCCTGGCCTACGTTCCCTACATCTTTATGCACGGAGCTACAACCTTTTCTTCCATCGGACATCCCGAATCCCCGGGATTGAAACTGTACAGTTTGAGCGGCCATATTACAAAACCCGGTGTGTACGAGTTTCCCATGGGAACAACTGTAGGGGAACTAATGCAGGCGGCAGGGGGGACACGGGGACCGCTGAAAGCGGTACAGATTGGGGGAACGGCAGGGCCAATCTACGATACTTCCGCTTTAGGATATGCACTGGATTTTGCCTCCATGCGCAAAGTAGGGGGAGCGTTGGGAAGCGGGGCGTTGGTATTCATGAACACATCTGTCAGCATGGTTCAGGTTCTCGATGTTACCATGCGGTTCTTCGCAGAAGAATCCTGCGGCCAATGTTTCCCCTGCAGGTACGGTACCCGGCAGTTAGCGTTCATGGCACACAAGATCGCCTTGGGACAGGGGAGATTGGAATACCTTGATTTTATGCGGGACATTGCCCGTGTGATGGTAGGGGCTTCCCTCTGCCCCTTTGGGCAATCCATCGCTTTACCCCTGGAGACTATCCTTGAAGGGTTTGGAGATGAAATCGTCTCCTTCATAAAACAGCAGGAGTTCCTGAAGGAGGTGGCAGTATGAAAGATGTCACACTGAAAATCAATGGGAAGCAGATCACTGTCCCTGGCGGTACTTCTATCTATATGGCTGCAGCAAAAGCGGGAATTTCGATACCTTCCCTATGTCGGCATGAGGATCTCGAACCCAAGGGAGCCTGTGGCCTGTGTATCGTTCAAATCCAGGGGCAACCCGGTTTTAAACGATCCTGCGTAACTCCGGTGGAAGAGGGGATGGAGGTTTTCACCACTACAGCAGCGATCCGGGATATTCGGAGGGGAATTCTCGAGCTTGTCCTTGCGGCCCATCCGTCCGATTGCCTCCAGTGCATCAAGCACGGCAAATGTGAACTTCAAACTCTTGCCGAGGGGTTAGAAATACGCACCTTGCGTTTCGACCGGTATACCCGTGAGCTACCCGTTGATGCCAGTTCCTTCGGAATTGTGCGGGACATGAACAAGTGCATCGGTTGTGGAAGGTGTGTACAGGTCTGCAACGAGGTACAAACCGTAGCCTCGATTTTCTTCCATGGGCGGGGCTCCAACACGATCGTTTCCCCTGCCTATGGATCCTCCATGGGGCAGAGTGTCTGTGTGAACTGCGGACAGTGCGTGGTGTACTGTCCGGTAGGAGCCCTCTACGAAAAAGAAGCAATCGAGGAAGTGTGGAAGGCTATAGATGATCCCCAAAAGATCGTAGTAGCCCAGATTGCCCCCTCGGTTCGTGTGGCAATCGGAGAAGAGTTTGGCTTGGCACCCGGGGAGCTGTCCATCGGCAAGCTCTACAGCGCGTTGCGCGCCCTGGGAATTGATGTGGTGTTCGATACGAACTTTTCGGCAGATCTTACGATTATGGAAGAGGCGACAGAGTTTCTGCAGCGGTTAAAAAGCGCAGGGCCACTACCTCTTATTACGTCCTGTTCTCCCGGCTGGATCAAATTTGGAGAAACATTCTTCCCGGATTTGCTGGAAAACGTCTCGAGCTGTAAATCTCCCCAGCAGATGCTGGGAGCGCTGATCAAAACGTACTACGCTGAAAGTCGGGGAATCGATCGAGATTCTATAGTGTCCCTATCCATTATGCCCTGCACGGCAAAAAAATATGAAGCGGCAAGGCCTGAAATGAACAGTTCGGGCAGCCGCGATGTCGATTATGTGCTGACAACAAGGGAAATTGCCCGTATGATTCGGCAGGTGGGAATCGATTTTGCCAACCTTCCAGAAGGGAATCCAGACCCTCTTTTATCCCGATACACAGGTGCGGCTACGATTTTTGGCGCTTCAGGAGGAGTGATGGAAGCGGCTTTGAGAACGGCCTACGAGATGGCTACCGGGAAAACCCTCGAGAAGGTGGACTTTGCGGAAGTGCGGGGAATGGCCGGAGTGAAAGAAGCGGAGATCGATGTGGGTGGAACACCGATAAAAGTGGCTGTGACGAATGGGTTAGGCAATGCACGAAAACTGTTGGAACGTGTGGAGGCGGACAAGAAGTCGGGACACTCCAGTTATCATTTTATCGAGATTATGGCCTGTGCGGGGGGGTGTGTCGGCGGGGGTGGTCAACCCCTTCCCAATACCCTTGCCCGCAGGGCTTCCCGCATAGAGGGGCTGTACCGGGAGGATCGAGGACTTCCGTTCCGTAAATCCCATCTAAACCCTGAAATCCAAGGATTGTATGCCGAGTACCTTGGTTCGCCGGGAAGTGAACGAGCCCATTCCCTATTGCATACCCACTACACAAAGCGGGAACAGTATATTTACATTTAAGCAAACCTGTTGGATAATATCCTATTATGATACTAACTACAAGAATTGTTATCGAAGGAGCCCCCCATGCCTTCTGAAATCGATCTTTCCCTTCGGATGGGTTCTGTAACCTTCAAGAATCCTTTCATCGTAGGCTCCGGACCCACGGTAAAGAATGTAGAACAGATCAAGGAAGCGCGGGACAATGGGTGGGCAGGGGCCTCGCTGAAGCTGGCGATCGAACCCTTCCCCTACCTGAACTTCCCTCCCCGGTACCGGTGGTTCCGGAAAGAGCGGTACCATATCTTCACGGCCGAAAAACGGTTGACTGCGCCGGAAGCGCTGAAGCTACTGGAGCAGGGGCGGGCCGCCACCAACGACGATTTTGTCCTCATGCCCAACATTACCTACGATGGAGAGGACTACGAGGGGTGGGGAAGGTTGGCAAAGCAGTTCGAGGATGCGGGAGCCCATGCGATCGAGCTGAACCTCTGCTGTCCCAACATGTCCTTCAACCTCTCTAGTACGGGGGAATCCACAGGAAAGAAAACGGGAGCGAGCCTCGGGAACGACCTGGATGAACTCCCCAAGGTGATCGAAGCGGTGGTGTCTTCCGTAAAAGTCCCGGTAGTAGCTAAGTTCAGCCCCGAGGGCAATCAACTGGCCCAATCTTCCTACGTAGCCTTGAAGGCGGGGGCTACCGCGGTGGGGCATGCGGGGAATCGGTTGGGAATCCCCGATATCGACATTCGCCATCCTCTTCAATCGGTTTATCGGCTACAGGACCAGATCACCCTGGGGTGCATGTCAGGCCCCTGGCTCAGGCCCCTCGCCCTGCGGGATACCTACCAGATGCGAAGAGCTTTAGGCAAGGAGGCTTTCATCATCGGCTCGGGAGGAGTCTCGGACCTTGCCAGTGCGGTACAGCAGATCATGGTCGGTTCGGATGCGGTCTGGATAAGCACGGAAACGATGCTCCGGGGTTTCGATTTTCTTCCCAAACTGCTGGAAGAATTGGAATCCTATATGAAAGAGATGGGGTACGCCCGGATCCGCGATTTCCGGGACCTGCTCCACGCTAATATCAAATCGGCTCAGGACCTCACGATCCATGACGGGTATGCGGTAGTGGACACCCTCCGGTGCAAACGGTGCGGGATCTGCTGGAAAATCGGGCACTGCGAAGCCATCTCCCATACCGCGGAAGGGATTACCGAGATCGATCCGGCCCTCTGTCTGGCCTGCTCGACCTGTATCGATCTTTGCCCCTATGGGGCGATATCCATGCATGAAAGGAGAGAGTGATGAAACCTATTCGTATCGGTATCGTGGGCTCCAAGTTTGCGGCCTCCTTCCATACGGAGGTATGGCAGATGTTGCCGGGAGCCGAGGTGTTCGCTCTAGCGGCCCGGAATCCTACCCAACGGGAAGCTTTCCAGAAGAAGTATGGGATTCCCCGGGGGTATGAAAACCTTTCGCAACTCCTTTCCGACCCTGAGGTGGAGGTGGTGGATATCTGCCTTCCCAACTACCTGCATGCGGAGACAGCTATACAGGCGATGGAAGCAGGGAAGGATGTGATCTGCGAGAAGCCTTTCGCTACGACGATCCGGGATGGGGAAAAGGTTGTGGAAGTTCAACAGAAAACAGGTCGACGGCTTTTCTACGCGGAGGATTGGATCTTCGCGCCCGCACTCCTGCGGGCGGAACAAATCCTCAAGGAGGGCGGGATCGGGAAACCCTTCTACTTCAAAGGAAAGGAAACCCACAATGGTTCCCATTCTCCCTATGCCCGAACGATCCAGTACTGTGGCGGGGGTGCGATGATCCATCTGGGTGTCCATGCGGTGGGATACTTCTACCACCTTCTGGGATTGCCGGAAAAGGTAGTGGGCCTCTGTACGGGGGGAGGGAAGGACAACTACGTTCATACCCAGATCGAAGGGGAAGACTGGGCGGCAGGTTTCCTGATCTACAAGGATGGTACCCGTGCCCTGGTGGAGGGCAACTATATTACTACCGGCGGGATGGAGGATGTGGTGGAGGTCTATGGGAGCGACGGGAGGATCCGGGTGGATCTGACCTTCGGCAGCCCCCTCTCGGTATTTTCCAAAAAGGGGATCTCCTATGCGGTGGAAAAGGCGGAGTTCACCCAGGGATGGACAAAACCGGCGGTGAACGAGTTCGAGTCCCTCGGGTACAAGAACGAGCTGGCCCACTTCCTTGCCTGCCTTCAGGGAAAGGAAACCCAGGCGAGGGGGACCACGGCGGAAGCAGGCTTCCAGGTGCTGCGGATCGTCGATGCGATCTATAGGTCCAACCGGGAGGAGCGGACGATACGGCTGTAGGAACTGGTTTCTCCTCGAAGCAGGCCGGTTGAAAAGCAGAAAGACAGAAGGAAGCCGAGCGGCCGAGGGGAAAATATACTCTAGTAACGAGGTATATAAAATGGAGATAAAAATTTTTAACACACAACCAGAAATGGCTGAAGCGGCGGCTCAGAAGGCGGCGGAGGTGCTGAAAGATGCTCTACAGCGAAAGCCCGTGGTGCGACTGATCGCCGCTACGGGGAACTCCCAGCTCGAGTTCCTGGCCCACTTACGGAAACGAAGGGATGTGGATTGGAAGAGGGTCGTGCTTTTCCACCTGGATGAATACGTGGGCCTGGGGCCGGACCATCCGGCAAGCTTCGTGGGGTACATTAAGCGGGAAATCGTGGACCACCTGCCCTTGAAGGAAGTACACTTCATCGATGGAAAAGCGAAGGATCCGGAAGCGGAACGGAAGCGTCTCTGCGCCCTCGCCTCGGCAGCTCCGATGGATCTCGCCTTCGTGGGAATAGGGGAAAACGGCCACCTGGCCTTCAACGACCCTCCGGCGAACTTCGACACGGAGGAACCCTACCTGATCGTCCAACTGGATGAGCGGTGCCGGAAACAGCAGGTAGGAGAGGGATGGTTTCCCTCCCTGGATGCGGTGCCCAAACAGGCTTTTTCCATGTCCATCAAACAGATTCTGAAAACAGACACCATCCTCTGCATCTGCCCCGAAAAGCGCAAGGCCGAAGCCGTGCGGAACTGTCTGGGAAAGGACCGTGAAGTGTCCCCCCTGTATCCAGCCTCGGCCTTGAAACTCCACCCCCAGGCCTACGTGTTCCTCGATCGGGATTCTGCCTCGCTGTTGTAAGATGATTTCCACGCTGGAACAGATCCATCAGGGGAAACGGTATCGGCTGAAAGACCAGGACAAGGCGCAGATCTACCAGGAGATCTGTACTACCCCCCGCTGCAGCCGCAAGGCCATGATCCGAAAGCTGCAGATCCGGCCTACCACCGTGTCGAAGATCGTCCGGGAATTGATAGAGGACGGTCTTGTGGAGGAAACTCCCGAGCGCTTGCAGGAATCTCGCGGCAGAGCCCAGGTAGTGCTCCGTGCGAATCCCGACCGACTTACCGCTATCTCCCTCACCGTGCAGGCCCGTCAGCTCCGAGCCGTCCGACTCACCATCACCGAAGAAGTACGGGAGCGGTACACGGAATCATTATCGCCGGATGTGTCCAACGAAGGATTTCTGGAGGCTTGCCTGCGGGTGTACCGGGGAGTGACCCGAGAGGTGATCCCCGGTTCGGAGATCCTGGGAGTTGCGGTTTCGCTAGTGGGAACGGTGGATGGGGCCCGCAAGCGATGGGTTTCCACCGCTCGGTGGAGGAACATCCAGAACCTGGACTTTGGATTACTGGAACAGTCCCTCGGCCAACCCGTCCTCATCAACCGGATGCAGGATGCGGAACTACTGTACTTCATCCAGAAGAATCCCGCCTATAGGGAAAAGAACGTTCTCCTTGTGCATTGGGGCTTCGGGATCGGAGCTTCCTATGCCTCCAGGGGAAAACTGCTGGAATCTACCGTAGGACGTACCTGTGAGATCGGACATATGCGTGTTTCTTCCTCTTTGGCCAGACAGTGCCAGTGCGGGGCGTATGGATGTTTGGAAACGGAAGCGGCCCTCTGGGCCTTGCAGGGAAACACTCCCCTTGGAGAAAATCACTCCCTCTTTACTCAGGGAATCCTCGATGAAGAGGAACTGGGACGACAGTTTCGTGAAATCGATGTGTCGGGGAACCCGTTGATAGAGAACGCATTGAAACACTTCTGCATGGCCCTCTATAACGTTCACCAGGTGTTATATCCCGATACGGTGCTGTTCTTGGGACCTGTAACGGAGAATCCATGGGTTTTCCAGCAGATCACTCGGTATATGCAGATGGAACTACCCTCATATGCAAAGGATCGGGTGGAGTACCTGGCCCTTTCCGGAGGTTTCCAGGGTTGCATACGGAGCAGCGTGTATCCTTTTTTCCAGCGCCGATTGGAAAGCCTCTTGAAGGTGCGATCCTTCTGAGTTAAAGGGAGTATACGAGTATGGACATACATTCCACAACCTTCGAAATCGAAAAATTCCCACCCCCTCTGGCCGTGCTAGGTATCGGAGCCATCGAACAGCATTCCCACCACCTGCCTATCAGTACCGATTATGATATTGCCGTTGCCTTAAGCCAGGCCGTGGCGGAACGCTTGAACGCCTTTTTTCTTCCTCCCCTTCCGTATTCCGATTCTCTCGTGCATAGGGGATTTGCCGGTACGGTGTACTTGAGGCCCCTCACCCTTCGGCAGGTGATCTATGATATTGCAGAATCCCTTGAGGAATGGAAGGTGCGGCATGTAGCGATTCTCAACTGTCATGGAGGGAATTTCATCCTGACACCCGCCATCCGGGAATGGAACTTGGACTGCCGGCAGCCTCAGCTTTTGCATGTCGAAGCGTATGAGGGTCTGCGGGAAGTGATGGCGCAGAACCTCCACGCTTGTGAGATCGAGACTTCCCTCATGCTGTACTTGAAACCGGAGGCTGTCCGGATGGATCGGGCCGTGGACTTCCTTCCTC
>Ga0078972_1012871_pt1 | contig 14131 bp, 10 predicted proteins | sample YelNatPaOPGAMG01_FD_67568 | JGI IMG/M metagenome (GOLD analysis project Ga0078972, IMG submission 67568) | Hot spring thermophilic microbial communities from Obsidian Pool, Yellowstone National Park, USA - OP-RAMG-01 (SPADES assembly) (version 2) | ecosystem: Environmental > Aquatic > Thermal...
CCCCCCCCCCCCCCCCCCCCCCGGCGGGGCCCGCCCCCGCCGCCCCCCGGCCCCGGGGGGGGGGGGGGGGGGGGGGGGGGGGGGGGGGGGGGGGGGATTCTGCGCCATGGCGAGCCTTCGGATGGGCAGAAAGCGTCTTGCCGAGGCCCTCAGGTGGCCGCTGGTGAGGCCTTTCACCCTCACCCCCGCCCTCGCCCTCGGAGGGAGAGGGGAAGCTGCAGCCCTGTCCGCGTCTCAACCCCCGGCAGAGGGGGCGGGGCTCCTGGCAACCGCTAGAATACCGTTGTCCTACAAGGCGTAGTGCTTTGGGCGCCAGCCGGCGCGTTGTAGAGGGAGGGTACTCCATGGGAGGCATCGAAAGCTGGGGCATGGCGGTGATTGCCGGGGTGCAGCAACTCGGCAGCCCCGCAGCGGACCTCTTCTTCAGGCTCGTCACTCTCCTCGGCGACGAAAAGTTCTACCTCGTGCTGCTGCCCCTCGTCTACTGGTGTATCGACAAACGTGTGGGCATTCGCCTGGCCATCCTGGTGATGGCGTCAAACGTGCTCAACCTGTGGGTCAAGTACGCCTTCGACCTGCCGCGCCCCTATCGCTCGCCCGAGGTGGCCAGGATACGCCTGCTGGGCAGCGAGACGGGCCCGGGCTTTCCCAGCGGCCATGTTCAGTCGGTGACGGTGACTTTCGGCTACCTGGCCGGATGGGCCCGTCGCTGGGCCGCCTGTGTGGGGGCGACGGTGCTCGTGGTGCTGGTAGGCCTCTCGCGCATCTACCTGGCCGAGCACTATCCCCACGATGTGCTGGGTGGGCTGGCCATCGGCCTGCTCGTTCTGGCTGCCTTCACCTGGGCTGCGCCGCGGGTCGAGGACCTCTGGCGGGCCTGGCCGGGCGTCCTGCGCTACGCTCTGGCGCTGGGTCTGCCCTTGGTCCTCTTGGCCGTGCCGGTGCTGTTCCTCGGCGGGCGTGGCGCCGAGGACGCGGCCGGAAGCCTGGGTGCCCTGGCGGGCTTTGGGCTGGGCGGGCTGATCGAGGCCGAGCGGGTGCGCTTCTCTGCCCAGGGCGCACCCACACGGCGGGCGCTGCGCTTCCTGCTCGGCTTTCTCCTCGTGGGTATCGTCTACTTTGGCCTGAGCGCGCTGCCGCTGGAGGGTGCCCTGTGGCGCTTTGTGCGCTATGCGTGCGTGGGGCTGGTGGCCAGCGCGGCGGCTCCGTGGCTCTTTGTGCGGCTGCGGCTGGCTGGCACTGACGGCGCGGCGCCGGTGGCCCAGGCCGCGTAGGCCGGGTTTTTCGGGCAGACCTGCGGCACCCTCGCGCGGGGCTCAAGCCGCTGCGCTGAGAGCGCCGAGCCTCCTTGAGGAGGCTCGGCGCTCTCAGCGCTTTGTATTCTCAGCCCGACGGCTCTAGCCTCGGGCGTCGCGCTCCGGGGGTTCACGCGCGCAGGAGCACCAGCCTGGGCAACCGTGCAGGGGCCTCTTCGCTTTCGGCGACGGCGTGATAGGCGACGGTCCACGCTGCCGAGTAGAAGACCAGGTAGAGGCCGTGCAGGAAGCTAAAGGCCACGACGAGCAGGAGGAAGCAGGGCAGCGCGGCGAGCGCGGCGGCGGCGAGGGAGTGCGAGGCCGCCCAGAGGGTGCTCGCCATGCGGATGATGGCAAAGAGGCCCAGCAGGTTGAGCAGGGTGAGCAGCAGGCCTGCGGCCAGGCCGGCGCCGAGCAGGGTGACCCACAGGGGCGCCGCCCGGCGGAGGTTGCGCCGCACCATGCGCGGCCCCTCGCGGATGGCGGCGCCGGCGGGCCGCCCTTCGAGCAGGCACCTGCGCAGAATGAACTCGTAGGGCAGGTTCATCGCTGCAGCCAGAGGCAGGGTTACCAGGGCGACCATCGGCCACAGGCTGCAGATGATCTCGGTGAGCGCCGAGGCCTCGGGTGAGGGCCACAGGAGGGACAGGGCCGCCGGCGCTGAACACTGGGCCAGGACGATGCCCACAGGCAACCCAGAGAGCAACGCAATGCGCACCACGGCCCTGAGGCAGCCCCAGCCGGCACGGACCCCCTGCTCGATGCTGGTGCTGCCAGAGCGTTCGATCTCGCCGACCATGCGGACCATTGCCCCCTCACTCAGGTAGCTGGCGATGGCGGCCACCCCCAGCCAGGCCAAGAGCGCCAGCACGGCGGCCAGGGTGCTGCTGTGCTGGGGAAGGGAAGGCGACGCGGCGGCGCCATCGATGGGCAGCGACCAGCGGAGCACGAGGAGGAACACCTGCGGATAGGCGACCGCCCCGCCAATCAGGACGACCAGGAAGCCAAATGGCCAAAGCAGCCGGTAGTGCCCTGTGATCCATGCTGCGCGCCTGATGATGTACCAAGAGTCCATCCTATGCCTCCACAGCCTGGCGTTCGCCGCCCGGCCCTGACTGCCATGCCGTCGCAGCAGCCAGGTGTAATGCCCCCAGCTCTGCCCCTGCGCCGGTGCCGGTGTGCGGGCCCCCTGGGATCTCGCTCTCTCAACGTTAGTCTCTCGGCGGCTGCGCTTTCTTTCGGGCCGGCGAGGGGCAGCGCGCCCGCTGGGCCACGGCACGGGCGGCTTTTTACGCAAAATGAACGGCGCGAACGGGGAGGCGCTCCGCCGCCGGGTCGGGCACCCGGGGGCAGAGTTCAATCTGGGGACGTGTCTGGCCCGACCGCGGTCCCGGAGTCCCGAACGTGTTCAGGCCATGTTGCGCAGTGGCGTGTAGGGCGATGTCTGGCGCCACGCCGCAGCACGGCCCCAACAAGTTGGGGAGTCCGGGATCGGGCTTGCCCCCAAAAGTGCGCCGGGCAACCGGCGAGGGAGCCCCATCGGGGCGGGTTTGTGCTATAATCCTCTGGTTCTGTGGCGCCCCGGGTTGGTGCGTGGGGCGCGGCTGGCCGAGGCGTAGCTTTGGGCCGGGTCATGGGTTGTAGAGTCGTAGCTGGTATGTCTCAAGATCGCTGCTAAGGGAGAATCAGAGGGCGATGTGTGCGTTGCGGATTGTGGTGGACGATGGTTGCGAGGTGCCGCCTGACCTGGCGGCGCGGTATGGCATCAGGGTCGTTCCCCTGGTGGTGCGCTTCGGCGATGTGGTGTTTGATGATGGCCGCCTGAGCCTCGACGACTTTTGGGCGAGGGCGCGCAATGGGAGCCATCCGCAGACGTCGCAGCCCGCCTCGGGCACCTTCCAGCGGGTCTTTCAGGAGCTGGTGGAGGCCGGCGATGAAGTGCTCTGCATCGTGATCACCAGCAAGCACTCTGGCACCTTCAACTCGGCGTGGCTGGCGGCGCAGCAGTTCCCGGGCAAGGTGACGGTGTTCGACTCGCTCTCGATCACCTGGGGCTCGGGGTTCCTGGCCCTCAAGGCGGCTCAGGAAGCGGAAGCGGGCGTGCCGCTGCCCGAGATTCTCAGGCACCTCGAACGTTACCGCAGCAGCATCCAATTCCCCATCCTCTTGAACACCATCGAAGACATCCGCCGAGGCGGCCGGGCCGACCAGTTGATCCCCATGGTGGAGCGTCTGCTGCAGGTGTTCAACATCAAGCCGATCCTCACCTTTGTCGATGGGCAGCTCAAGATCCTGGCTACGGTCCGCTCGTATGAACGGGGGTTGAACCGCCTGCTGGAGCTCATGGCCGTGAGGGCGCCCTACCAGGAGCTGGCGCTCTTTCACACGCGCCAGCCCGAGGCCGCCCTGGCCTTCGCCGAGCGCCTGGCGAGCCACCTTGGCTTCCCACGCGAACGGCTCTACGTGAGCGAAGTGGGGCCGGTTCTGGCGACCCATGCCGGGCCGCAGGCCATGGGGGTGATTGGGGTGCCGGCGGGGGTGTAGGCGGGGGGCGTGAAACGTAATGCGTGAAACGTAATGCGTAAGGAGGTCGGCCACCACAGGTGGCCGGCCTCCTTACGCATTACGCATTACGTTCTACGTTTCACGTCCCACGCATCACGGGTAGATGCCGCGGATCATGGTCGCCTGGGCCACGCGGTCGATGGCCAGGATGTAGGCGGCCACGCGCATGTCGACCTTCTTCTCTTCGGAGATGCGAACCACGTCATTAAAGCTGCGCACCATGATCTCGCGCAGTTGGACGTTGATCTCGCGTTCCTGCCAGAAGAAGAACTGCAGGCCCTGCACCCACTCAAAGTACGAGACCGTCACGCCACCGGCGTTGGCCAGCACGTCGGGCACGACGAACACGCCCCGGTCGTAGAGGATCTCGTCGGCCTCGGGGGTGGTGGGGCCGTTGGCGCCCTCGGCGATGATCTTGGCCTTGATCTTGGCGGCGTTCTTCGCGGTGATCACCTTCTCCAGGGCCGAGGGGATGAGCACGTCGCACTCCAGCTCCAGCAGCTCCTCGTTGGTGAGCCTGTCGGTGCCGGGGTAGCCGACGACCGTGCCGGTCTCCTTCTTGAAACGGATCACATCGCGGGCATCGAGGCCCTTGGGGTTGTAGATGCCGCCCTGGCTGTCAGACACGGCGATGATCTTGGCGCCCTTGTCCTGCATCAGGTAGGCCGAGATCGAGCCCACGTTGCCATACCCCTGCACGGCCACCGTGGCCCCGTCGAGGGGGATGTTCCGGTACTTGAGTGCCTCGCGGGCGGTGAACATCACACCGCGGCCGGTCGCCTCGGTGCGGCCCAGCGAGCCGCCGATCTCCACCGGCTTGCCGGTGACCACGGCGGGGGTGGAGTAGCCGCGATGCATGGAGTAGGTGTCCATGATCCAGGCCATCGTTTGGGCGTTGGTGTTGACGTCGGGGGCGGGGATGTCGCCCTCGGGGCTCATGAGCACGGCGATCTCGGTGGCGTAGCGGCGGGTGAGGTTCTCCAGTTCACTCTGCGACATCTTCTTGGGGTCGCAGACCACGCCGCCCTTGGCGCCTCCGTAGGGAATGCCGACGACTGCGCACTTCCAGGTCATCCACATGGCCAGGGCGCGCACCTCGTCGAGGGTCACATCGGGGTGGTAGCGGATGCCGCCCTTGGTGGGCCCGCGGACGGCGCTGTGGTGGACGCGGTAGCCGGTGAACATCTTCACCGAGCCATCGTCCATCTTGACAGGGAAATTGACGGTCAGCTCACGCTTGGGGTAGCGGAGCATCTCGCGGATGCCGGCCTTGAGGGGCAAATAGGCCGCGGCCTTGTCGAACTGGGCCACCGCGATTTCGTAGGGGGATCGCTCGTTGTTTGCCATGGGGTCAACTCTCCTTGTTTGGCCCGCCACACTGCGGGTCCAGACCAAGACCGGACGGATACGCCATCACAGCCGCGGCGATCCTGCGGCTGCACTACACGTGGAGAGACGGTGGGGACCACACGCCCACCTATTGTCAGACATTATACGCTGATATGGCTGCCAGACGCAAAATCGGCTTTTCCGGTTCAGCCCTGGGCGCCGCCGTTGCGGCGCGCTTCAAGGGCCTCCTGCAGCGCCTCCTGGGCAACCTGCGGGTTGGCCTGGCCGCGGGTAGCGCGCATCAACTGGCCCATCAGGAAGCGGAACACCTGCTCCTTGCCGGCCAGGTAATCGGCGGTGGGGCCGGGGTTCTCGCTGAGGACGCGCTCGGCCACCTCGCGCAGCAGGGCGCGGTCGGAGAGCTGGGCCAGGCCGCGAACCTGTGCGATCTCCTGGGGTGCCTTGCCGGTGGCGAACATCTCGCCCAGCACGGCTTTGCCACTGGCAGCCGAGAGTTGCCCCGAGGCGACCATGCCCAAGAGCGCCACCAGGCGCTCGGGGGTGACGGGCGAGGCCTCGATCGGCTTGTCTTCGGCACGAAGCAGGCGGAAGAGTTCGCCGGTGAGCCAGTTGGCGATCATCTTGGCATCGACCCCTGCGCCCGCCAGCGCTACCGCCTCCTCAAAGTACTCGGCAACGGCGCGCTCGGCCGTCAACACCCCGGCATCATAGGCCGATAGGCCATACTCCTGCTGGTAGCGCCGGGCCTTGGCGCCCGGAAGTTCGGGCAGGCGTGCCCGGATCCCCTCCACCCAGGCCGGGTCCAGCGTCAGAGGGGGCAGGTCGGGCTCGGGGAAGTAGCGATAGTCGTGGGCCTCTTCCTTGGTGCGCTGCTCGAAGGTCATCTCGCGCGCTTCGTCCCACCCCATGGTCACCTGCTCGACGCGCCCGCCTGCCTCCAGCACCCGCGTCTGGCGTGCGATCTCGTACTCCAGGCTGCGCAGGACGGCGCGGAAGCTGTTGAGGTTCTTGATCTCTACCTTGGTGCCCTGCTCTCCCTCGGGGGCCACCGACACGTTGACTTCCAGGCGCAGAGCGCCTTTTTCCATATCTCCCGAATTGACGCCCAGGTAGCGCAGGATCGAGCGCAGATGGGTGACGTAGGCGTAGGCCTCTTCGGGGGTGTGCATGTCGGGCTCGCTGACGATCTCCATCAGAGGCACGCCCGCGCGGTTAAAGTCGACGAGCGTGCAATCGCCAGCGTGGGTCAGCTTGGCGGTGTCTTCCTCCAGGTGCACGCGGCGGATGCGGACGCGGCGCCGCTCTCCCGCCACCTCGATCTCCAGGGCGCCGTTGGAGCAGAGGGGATGGTCGTACTGCGAGATCTGGTAGCCCTTGGGCAGGTCGGGGTAGGGGTAGTTCTTGCGGTCGAACCACGACACCTCGGCGATGCGGCAGCCGAGGGCCAGGCCGGTCAGCACCGTATCGGCGACCGCCTTGGCGTTGATTACCGGCAGCGCCCCGGGCAGGCCCAGGTCGACGGGGCACACCAGGGTGTTGGGCGGCGCCGCGGCATAGTCGGCGCGGCAGGCGCAGAACATCTTGGAGGCGGTCTGCAGTTGGGCGTGTACCTCGATGCCGATGGTTGCCGTGAAGGGCATGGCGATCTCCCGGTGGCCGGCCGACCAAGGTCGGCGCGACGCAAATAGTCGGTGGCTGACGACTCCATTATATCGCCGAGCGAGAATTCATGTCAATCGCGCGATTTGACGACGGGGGCAGGGGGGATATACTGGCAGCAATGCCACCGGCGGCCGCCGGTGGCATTGCTGCGCGGGCGGTTCGGGGAATGGCGCAGTGGGCCTGCACAGGTACCTCTCGGCGCTGAGGATGGCCGGTGCCCAGCCACCGTGGCTAGCTGCCCGCCGACCTGGATACGCGAAGGAGTCCGTATGACCACATCGTCGAATGCGATCTCACGCACAGCGGGCGCGCGCCCGTTGCCACAGCGTGTTGGGGCAGACCTGTCGCTGGCGGCGACCGACTCGGAGGTGTATGCAGCCATCCGGGCAGAGGAGCGCCGCCAACAGGAGACTATCGAACTCATTGCCTCTGAAAACTATGTGAGCCGGGCCGTGCTCGAAGCTCAGGGCTCGATCCTCACCAACAAGTATGCCGAGGGGTACCCGGGGCACCGCTACTATGGCGGGTGCCAGTGGGTCGATGTGGTGGAGCGCCTGGCTGTGGAGCGGGCACAGGCCCTGTTCGGCGCGGAGCATGCCAACGTGCAGCCCCACTCTGGCTCGCAAGCCAATGCGGCAGCCTACCTGGCCCTCCTGCAGCCGGGCGATACGGTGCTCTCGATGAGCCTGGCCCACGGCGGCCACCTTACCCACGGCAGCCGAGTCAACTTTTCCGGGCGCCTGTACCGCTTCTTCTTCTATGGCGTGAGCCCTGAGACGGAGCAGATCGATTATGACGAGGTGGCGCGGCTGGCCCGCGAGCACCGGCCCAAGCTGCTGCTGGCCGGGGCCTCGGCCTACCCGCGCACCATCGACTTTGCGCGCCTTGCGGAGATCGCGCGCGAGGTGGGCGCGCGCCTGATGGTGGACATGGCCCACATTGCGGGCCTGGTGGCGGCCGGGGAGCACCCCAGCCCCGTGCCCCACGCCGATGTGGTCACCACCACCACCCACAAGACCCTGCGCGGCCCGCGCGCCGGCATGATCCTCTGCCGGCAAGAATGGGCAGCAGCCATCGACAAGGCCGTCTTCCCCGGCACCCAGGGCGGCCCCCTGGAGCACATCGTGGCGGCCAAAGCGGTGGCCCTGCGCGAGGCGATGAGCCCCGATTTCGCGCGCTACCAGCGCCAGGTGGTGGCCAACGCCCGTACCCTGGCCGCCGAACTCGCGGCCCAGGGGCTGCGCCTGGTGTCGGGCGGCACCGACAACCACCTGCTCCTGGTTGACCTCTCGTCGACCGGCCTCACCGGCGCCCAGGCCGAGGCTGCGCTCGAGGCGGCAGGCATTGCCTGTAACAAGAATCTGATCCCCTTCGACACGCGCAGCCCGCGTGAGACGAGCGGCATCCGCCTGGGCACTGCTGCCATCACCACCCGAGGCTTCCGCGAGGAGGAGACGCGAGAGGTGGCGCGCCTCATCGGCCGTGTGCTACGCGAGCCCAACGATGCGGCCGTCTTGCGCGCGGTGCGCCGCACGGCGCAGGAGCTGTGCAGGGCCTTCCCCATCCCGGGGCGAGGGAGCTGAGGGGGCTGGGGCGCTTGAGGGAACCGGGGGGGCATCATCGCCCGGGGACCCCGAGGGCGTTCCGCCATTCCTCTAGTTCGCTCGGGGGTACACCGCCTCCAGGCGGGGGCCGATGCGCTCCCAACCATAGCCCCGTTCCACAAAGGCGCGGGCTGCCTGCCCCAGCGCCCGGCGCCGGCCGGCATCCGCGAGCAGTGAGGCAACCGCCTCTGCAAAGGCCTCCGGCGTGTCGGCCAGGAGCGCCTCGCGCCCGTCGCCCACGCCCAGGCCCTCCACGCCCAGGCTGGTCGAGACCAGGGCCTTGCCCATCGCCATCGCTTCGAGGACTTTGAGCCGCGTGCCCCCTCCGACGCGCAGGGGCACCACGTAGGCGTCGGCGCCGGCGATGTAGGGGCGCACGTCGTCGACGCGGCCGGTGATGGTGATGCGCGGCTCGGCGCGCAGAGGGTCGAGCCGCGGGGAGGGCGACTGGCCCACCACGTAGAAGCGCATATCGGGGTCTCGCTGCCACAACAGGGGCAGCACCTGTTGTGCGAACCAGAGCACCGCGTCGATATTGGGGCGAAAGTCCATCTTGCCGGTAAAGGCCAGGCTGGGGTGGGCCAGGCCGGCGAGGGGCGGGAAATCGGGCCGGTAGGCCTCCAAGTCCACGCCGTTGGGCACTACCACCGGAGAGAGGCGTGGGTCGAGGGCGGTCAGAGCCTGAGCATCAGCCTGGGAGACGGCCACGAGCCCGTTGGCGCGGCGGCAGACGGCGCGCTCGAAGCGGCGCAGCCTGCGCCACTGCACCAGCGAGTAGGCTGCCGCCGGCCAGCGCTGTGGGCGGCGAAGGTCGGTGAGAAAAGCGCGCTTCTGCAGCACATACTCGGCGTTGTGGTCGTCGAACACCACGAAGGGGTGGGGCGGCTGCAGGCCCCACAGGTAGGGCGCCATCTCGATGCCCTCGACCTGCAGGATATCGAAGGGCTCTCTGGCCAGCCCGGTGGCCAGCGCTCGCGCATACTCGGGGCTGAAGAGGCGCCAGGCCATGTCGGGCCGCGCTGAAGAGAGCAGGGTCCAAAGGCGACGGGCCATGGAGCGCTCGGGCGCAGGCACGGTGCGCACCGTATGACAGAAGGCCTGCAGGTGGGCCAGATGCGACGGCCGCGCGTCTGCGCCGGCGAAGGACAGAAGCGACACCTCGTGGCGGGCGGCCAGGTAGCGCAGGAGGTGATAGTTGCGCAGGCTCGTCCCCTGTTGTGGGGGGTAGGGGAGCTGGGGGGTCAGTATAAGGATGCGCATCGCACCATAGCCTGAGGCAGCGCCCTGCGGCCAGCACGTTGCAGATGACTGGGCTCTGCAGGATGCAGAGGGCCGCAGAGAGACAGAGAGCCGCAGAGCGAAAGCAATGGTTCCTGAGGAGCCGCCTCTGCGCTTCTCTGCTCCTCTGTGGCTCTCTGCGTCTCATGAAACGCGATGGTGAGCGGTTCTTCTGGGGACGTCGGCTTGCTCAAGTGCTGTGCCTCTATGCTTGGTTGGCCACCCGGCGGTAGAGGTCGAGGGTCTCGCGGGCCGAGCGCTCCCACGAAAACCAGGCTGCGCGCTTGAGGCCTTTGTCGACCAATTCCTGGCGCAGGCTCTCATCGCTCAGCAGGCGCCAGATGGCCACTGTCAGCGCGTCGGCATCGAGCGGGTCAAAGACCAGCCCGGCGTCGCCCACGACCTCGGGCAGGGAAGAGACGTTGGAGACGATCACCGGGCAGCCGCAGGCCATGGCCTCAAGGGGCGGCAGGCCAAAGCCCTCGTAGAAGCTCGGCAAGACGAGCATGCGCGCGCTGTTGTAGAGCCAGATCAGCTCGTCGTCAGACACACGGCCGAGAAAGTGCACGCGGCCGGTCAACCCCAGGCGGTTGACGAGCCCGTACACCTCATCGGTCAGCCAACCCGGCGCCCCCGCGAGCACCAGATCGACCTCTGGGTGATAGTGGCTGAGGACCTGCTGGAACGCGGAGAGCAGCGTGGGGATGTTCTTGCGCGGCTCGATGGTGCCCACAAAGAGCACAAAGTCGCGCGCCAGGCCAAAGCGTTGCTGGAGGCGCTGCATGGAGTCTCCCCCGGGCAGCCGCTGAAAGTGCCGGCGCGGTGCCTCGTAGACCACGGTGATCATCTGCTCGGGCACGCCCAAGAGGCGAACAATGTCGCGCCGCGTGCTCTCGGAGACGGCGATGATGTGGTCGGTGTGGCGCACGGCCTGGTCGATCTGCCCGTAGTAGCGGGCGCTGGCCTTGGTGAGGAACTGGGGGTAGAGCAGGAACGCCAGGTCGTGGATGGTGATGATCGAGCGGCAGCGCCGGCGGAACGGTGGAATAAAGTCGGGGCTGTGCAGCACGTCGAGGGGCGTCAGGCGCAGTTCCATCGAGAGCAGGGGCTGCTCCAGGCGATGGTGGCTCGGCGTCCATACCTTCCGGGTTTGAAAGTTGGCCTGGGAGACGAGCTCGCGCTGATCGCGCCGGCTCTGCAAGATGACGAACTGGTCTTCCTTGTCGACAGCGGCCAGGGCTCGCATCAACTGCAAGCAGTACCGAGCCGTGCCTGCCTGGTGGTAGTAGACCAGACGCGCATCGATGCCTACCCGCATGGGTCGTGTATCCCCCGCAGCATCAATCGATCCTTGTAGAGAAGACCAGTGGCCACACCGCCCGCGCCGCCCATGGCCCGCGCCAGAGTGGCTCCCCCGGCAGAGGCGCCCGCCCGGAGCCAGTGTGGGCCGTCTATGCGGCCCACACTCAATCATACCATTGAGGGGAAGAACCGTCAAGAACTTGACGAGTCCTCACACCCTCCAGCGCCAGCAGGCGCGCCTTCATCGGCAGGCCAGCGCCAAAGCCCACCAACCGCCCATCAGAGCCCAACACGCGATGGCACGGCACGACGATGGGCAATCGGTTGGCGGCCATGGCGCCACCCACGGCTCGCGCTGCACCCGGCGCGCCCAGCTCGCGTGCCACCTGGCCGTAGGTGCGCACGCAGCCCCAAGGGATGTGTTGCACGGCCGTCCATGCCCGCCGGCGGAAGGGAGGCACGCTTTCCCAGTCGATCGGCACATCGGCGAAGGAGACGCACTCGCCGGCGTAGTAGGCCTGAAGCCGCTCGACCAGGCCCGCCCAGGCTGAGCCTGGCGTGGCGGCCTGGCTGCTGGCGCCGAGCGCGGCCAACGCCTCCTCGGGCGACCCGGCCGGCCAACTGAGGGCCACCAGGCCTGCGTCGGAAACGGCGGCTGCCAGGTGCCCGAATGCGGTGGGGAAGGTGAAGCAGTAGCGATCCATTCTCGGCTCCTCCCTATTGATAGGCGACTGCACGGGCTGTGATGGCCCGAGCGCGGTTGAGGATTGCTTCGTCGGCGGCCTGCGGGCCGCCTCCTCGCAATGACATTCATTGCGCTGTCATTGCTGCGCCGGCGGCCCAGAGGCCGCCGATTGCCTGCAGCCGCCGGCTGTAGTACACTGGGCGGCGCTGCACACCCGCCGCAAAGCGATGCCCTGCCTGCTCACCCGAGCCCAGGAGGTTCACCATGCACCGGCGTTACCTTTGGCTGTTCCTGGCGATACTCTGGCTGGCGGGGCTCGTGCCCTGTCCACTGGCTGGCCAGGCCCGGGCAGAGGGCCGGGCGGGGGCCTACTCCTGGGATTATATCGACGTCGACATTACCATCCAAACGAACGGCGACCTGGAGATCGTCGAGACCCACAGCTACGCCTTCCGCGAAGGAACCTTCACCTACGCCTACCGCGACATCCCCCTCAGCCGCGTCGACGGCATCGAAGACGTCTGGGTCGTCGATGAGGAGCAGGCCCGGCTCCGCACCACCATCGCTCGCTCCGGCTCCAACCTGCGCATCACCTGGCGGTTTGCGCCCACTTCCGGCACCCGCACCTTCCGCCTGCACTACCGGGCGCGTGGGGCGGTGCGCATCTACTCCGAAGGCGACCAGCTGTGGTGGAAAGCTATCTTTGCGGACCGCACCGAGCCGGTGCGCGCCGCCCACGTGACGGTGCATCTGCCTGCGCCGGTGGCCGCTGAGCAGCTCAAGATTGCGGCCTACGGCGTGCCGGCGCGCCACAGCCTCATTGGTAGCGAGACCATCTGGTTCACAACGGACGAGGTCGCGCCCGGGCAGGAGCTTGAGGTCCGCGTGCAATTCCCGCACGGCCTGGTGCAAGCCACGGCGCCGGCCTGGCAGGCGGAGGCCGACCGCATGGCAGAGTACAACGAGCGGGCGCGCCCGGCCATCAACCTGCTGGTGGCGGCGTCTAGCCTATTGGTCTTGGTGCTGGGCTGCCTCGGCATCCTCGCGCTGTGGTACGTAAAGGGGCGTGAGCGGCCGGCCGGGGAGGTGGCGGAGTACCTGGCCGAGCCACCTGCCGACTTGCCGCCCGCTATGGCCGGTATCCTCCTCCGCGAGCGGCCCGACATACGCGACATCGTTGCGACCATCGTCGACCTGGCGCGGCGGGGCGTCCTGGAGGTCCATGAGCAACTCGGACTGAGGCTCTTCCAGCCCGATATGCCGCCGGACTTTACCTTCCGCCTGCTGCGGTCCGACGTGCCGATGCGCCCCTACGAGGCCACCCTGCTGCGCTGGCTCTTTGCAGGTGGCCGCGACCGGCGCCTGATGGACCTGCGGGGCAAGCTCGAGCGCGCCCTGCCTGAGATCAGGGACCAGATGGGCCGAGAGGTCGCGGCAGCCGGCTACTTTGTGCGCAACCCGGAGGTCGTGTATCTGCAGTACAGCGTGCCGGGGGTGCTGTTGGCGATCGTTGGCCTCGGGCTGGCCCTCTTCGCCTCCGGCCTGCTCAACTTCTTCCCGTACCGCCCCATCGCCTTGCTGTCGATGGTCATCTGGGGCGTGTTGCACCCCTGCACCGACGTGGGCGCCCTGCCCTGCGCTGCCGTGGGCATCGTGGGCCTGGCGCTGGCTGTGGCGGGCCGCTATATGCCCCGGCGCACGCCGGCCGGGGCCGTACAAGCCGCCCGCTGGCGCGCCTTCCGCCGCTACCTGGCGCAGATCGGCTGCTACACGGACCTTGCGGCGGCCCACGAGGCCTTTGACCGCTACCTGCCCTACGCGATCGCCTTTGGCCTCGAGCGGGCCTGGATTGGGAGCTTTGCGGCCGTGGGCACGCCTGCGCCGTCGTGGTACGTGCCCTTTGGCGCGGTGGGCCTGGCCGGGGCGGCCGGCGGGGCAGGGCTGGCTGCAGATTACATAACGCCGTCATTACAGAATGTCAGTGACGGTCTGGCGGGGTCTCTGGAGAGCATGAGCGCCGGCCTCGCCTCCATGCTCGACGCGACGGCGGGGGCGCTCTCCTCCAGCCCGACGCCGGGTAGCGGGGCCGGGCATGGCGGCTGGAGCGGCGGCGGGAGCCGCGGAGGGGGCGGCGGCGGGGGTGGCGGCGGAGGCGCGGGGTAGGGGCGACGGAACGCGGAACCAGGGCTTTTTCAAAGTCCCGCCTATGTCACCCTGAGCAGGTTCTGCGGGCCTTCCAACGTGGCGAACGCTGGCCTGCGAAGGGTCTGGGCTACACATAACGCCCACTTTGAAAAGCCCTGCCCCGGCCCACGCAGGGCCTTTTCAAAGTCCCGTTATTGTCACCCTGAGCAGGTTCTGCGGGCTTCACAACGCGGCGAATGCTGGCC
>Ga0078972_1012872_pt1 | contig 14129 bp, 12 predicted proteins | sample YelNatPaOPGAMG01_FD_67568 | JGI IMG/M metagenome (GOLD analysis project Ga0078972, IMG submission 67568) | Hot spring thermophilic microbial communities from Obsidian Pool, Yellowstone National Park, USA - OP-RAMG-01 (SPADES assembly) (version 2) | ecosystem: Environmental > Aquatic > Thermal...
GAATCATTCTTTTGCGGGTTGTGTGGATTGCAAACTTGCCGAGGTCGGAACCTATCCATTTGCGACCAAGTTTTTCCGCTACGGCAAGGGTAGTGCCTGAACCACAGAAGAAGTCGGCAACTATGTCATTTTCGTTGGAAGAAGCGTTAATTATACGCTCAAGAAGGGCTTCTGATTTTTGTGTTGGATAATTTTGATTATAATCATAAGCTTTTATATCAAACCAATTATTATCTGCAATAACCTCTTCTCTTGGGGGTATCCAATATTGAGGTTTTGCATTATTATTTCTTTTTACAAATTCAAGTTTTTTACCTGTTTCGAGCCAGTATTCAGTCAAAGTTTTTTGCTCTTTGTGATGGAGAATATATTCTTGGTAATTTTTAACAGCTTCCAATGACCGCTCCTTACTCCATTTCCACTGACCGCGGGAAATATTACATCCAAGAATTTCATATCTCATTGTTGGTCTATCGGCATTATTCCAAAGACTTTGCCAACTTTCTGTTTTTTGGGCTTCGCTAGCCAATTTCATAGGAATTCCAAATCGAGTACTTTGATTTTTTGAATACCAAAATATTGTATCATTAAAAATGTTCATCGATTTAATTCCTTCAAATTGGCCTTGTAGATTTTTTGTCTGTGCCCTTCTTGTTAATACCTCATTTCTAAAATTTTCTTTACCAAAAATTTCATCCAAAACTAAACGTATATAGCTGTTTACTCTATAATCGCAATGCACATAAATACTTCCATCTTCCGCCAGTAAATCGCGCATTAAGACAAGCCTTTCATAAATCATGGCTATAAAACTGTCCGCCCCTTTACCCCAGGTATCTCTATATGCAAGTTCTTCCAAAACGCTCGGTTTTTTTGTGAATGTTTCTTCTCCTATCTCTATATCCATTGAAAAATCTGCGCCGACATCAAAAGGGGGGTCAATATAAATCAGTTTTATTCCGCCGTTTTGCTCTATTTCTTCGCGCATAGGGCCGTTTTTTAAACTGGAAAGTATGAGTTTATTATCGCCCCATATAAGCTTATCCGTCCAGCCGGATTTTTGGCGTCCGCGTTCATCAAATAGAGATAATTGCGATTTGGTATCTTCAGGTTTTTCAGGACGTGGTTCGTCTATCTGTTCAATAACCTGAAACGGAAGAACTATATTTGATACATCCCCGGTTTTTCCATTCCAGACAAGTTCTACTTCCCGCTTATCGTCAAAGAGTAAAAACCGGTATTTATCGGGAAGAGGTTTATCCTTCTCGATAAACTGCATTATTTCCCGTTTTTCAGATTCGGTAAGATGCATTTATTTAAATTCCTTCTGTTTTATCTATATATTAATATTTTTAGTTATATAACTTTTGCTTATCAAGATAGATTTCATCAAAACAATTATTATGCTTTTGATTTAATTCTCTTAAAATACTTTTATGAGTATCCTGCTGAAATAGCATATTTTTAATACTGGTCTCGCCCAAAACAGAAGGATGAATATATAACCAGAGTTTTTTATTAGACACTCCAATATTCTTTTTGTATGCTTCACATTTTTCAAGCTTTTTTGAGATTTTATCTTCGATCTGTTTTTTAAAATCATTCAAATATGGGTCTACATACATTACCCTGTCTAATGAGGCAATCCTATTTTCCGGTTTGTGTTCGTCTTCTTGCTCCATGGAGATTAGTTCTAAACCTATTTCTTCGCCGTTATGAGCTTTCAACACAAAGTCCGGAGATTCTGTTTTTTTTATTTTTATTATTTCATATTTTTCTTTTTCTCTGAGGTTCTTAAGAAAAAAATATAAGTGAAAGTATTCTTCCATATCCTGCTTTTTCCTATTATCTATCGGCATATGGATAATATCTTTAACTATTTTATTTAAATAATCGGCATTTCCGAAAAAAATAAAATATTTATACGAATCGAATAATACAAAAATATCTTCCGTAGCAATATAGCCCTCATTATCATAATGATTCAACATTTTATAAATAACATCAGCAGCTTTTTTTAATTGAATAATCAATTCTTTAAAAACCTGTTCTTCAAATTTTTTTCTCTCATTTGCATCATTTTTTAAATCTTCCTTAATTGCGTTAAGCAAATCGATAAAATTATATATATTTAATAAATCAATATTTTCAATTAATTCGTTTCTATAAATACTCTCAAATGAATTAAAATTCTTAATATCGAAAAAGTTTCTTAAATAAGGATTATTACACCAATCCCAGAATAGATGTTTCTTGTCTTTCCATTTTATATTATACGAGTTTATAAGCAGTCTCATCGTAAACCATTTAATAAAAATTTCTTTATCCGCTCTGCAATCTGCGTTGGTCGCTGACGTCGCTGACATGTTTATGTTTTTTAAAGATTCCTCTAATAAATCAATATTTTTTATTTTTTTTATTGTCGACACCAGCAAAAAAATATATACAAACATGGGAGCATTATAATCAGGAATTTTAGATTTAAGGACGTATTTCTCTGAATATATTATTGTCTTAAAGAGAATTCCTATAGATTTCTGGGGTATAGCGTTACAATCCTTGTCTTTATTGTAATCTTTATTGAAAAATTTATATGAAATTTTATCTATCAACAATTTAATCCACAATAGTATTGATTCCTCACAATTTCTAATATAATGATCAACAATTTCTTCAAGTGAATCATTAAATTTTTTTTCAAATGATGTATATCCTAATAAGAGTGGAGGCATATCGGAATAATTATCAATTAAAGAAAATAATTCCTCTACTTGTTTAGAATCAAATTTGGATTTTAAAATTCTGGATTTAACGTCGTTATAACGCCCTATATATTCTATCATAATCAAAAGTTTTAAATATTAGAATTTTCAATCAATTACAATATACTCAATTGCGGAGATTCATTCATTTTATCAGAAAAATGGATTAAAGCAAATGAAAACAGTGCTATTTTTTAATAATGCTTAACCCAATATTTCCTCATAGTTCAAACTCTAATGCTCTAAATCTATTTTAGCTTCTTTACCGGAATAACAGTTTGAAACTAACTCCGCATACCCTTCCTGCGCAACGAAATGCCTAACGGCGTGCATTTTAAAACCGTAATTTTTTGTAAATTCCGTTCCCGCCTAAAGTTAATTTTTTTACATTTTCGATATTATTCAAAAACTTAATAGCTTCAAGATAGCTAAGGTCTTTAACCGCCATTATCAAATCTATCCAACCCCTCTTTTTCCGATATAATCGTATATGTCGAAGGCGGCTCGGACACTTGGAAATACTAAGCAATCTATCAGTATTCCGGCAAAAAAGTCTGGGATTAAAACGCTATGGGTGACCGGATTTACCGCTATATGCACTATCTTGATAATTTTGTTAATGCTATTATAATAAATATAGCTTATGGGGAAGTATGATTAAAATTTAAATTTACTAATAAAATACTTCTAATTTATCAATAAAAGCTCTTATTTATCAAGGTATTTTGGCTAAATACTAATAAATTTACTAATAAAATACTTCTAACTTTGCAAATTAATATGTGACATCAAATAAGAAACCATTTAGGTTTTTTATCGGAACCGCTGTTTTTAATTAAGCAATCCTTTTTTTGCCAAATCCAAAATAAGATTATTTATCTTATAAGTCTTTTGAGTATTATTTAAAACATCCGGAAGTTTATTTAAAATCAACCTATTTATATCCCCCTAATCCAGATTTAGAAATACATACTATACAAAAAAATAATAAAAAAACACCTTATAGTTTATATGTTTGCGTGATATAATATATCACATAACCGATTACCGGAAAGGTTAAACAGTCTGCTCCGGATATAAGACCTAAGATTATAGATTTAATATAATTAAAAGGCTTATACCCTCTATTAGACATAGGAAGACCGAATGCATTATTTATTGGATCTTCCATATTGAGTTTGTTAATAATATCCGAAATTAGTTTTGTTCCTGCAAAAGCGCTGTATTTATTTTCGTCTTTTTTATGATATAATCTTTCATAGTTAATTAACCTCCTTGTTGTTTGTTTTATAATACAATTATGAGACTTACGGATTTTGAGAAAAAGACGATAATTGAACTGGCACAAAAATACTTCGGCAGGGATACGAGAGTTTATCTTTTCGGCAGCAGGATTTACGACAATGAAAAGGGCGGAGATATAGATTTGTTTTTAGAAATCGATAAGGAACAGGACAAAGCCGCAGAAATTGAATTTCTGACTGAATACCACAGGCTCGTTAATGAAAGAAAAATTGACCTTATCGTTAAAACGCCTTCTTCTATTTACAGACCTATTTTCGATACCGCTAAAAGCCAAGGAATACCTCTATGTTAAACGAAACAATCGAAGCCATAAATATTAATATCAAAAGAGCAAAATCAGATTCTGAAGAAATCAAATCTTGGAATAACTTAAACCCTGAAATTTTCGAAAATAATGAAAAAAGAAGAACCGTTGATTCTTTCATTTTTCGTTTCAGTAAAATACAGGATTTAATCGGAGAAAAGTTATTTAAAGAAATCCTCCATAAGGTTGGCGAATATCAAAGAAATATGTCTTTTACGGAAATTATTGACAAGGCGGAAAAATTAGAAATTATAAAAAGCGCGGTTCAATGGAACAATTTCAGGGAACTAAGAAACAGTTTATCTCATGAATATCCATCCAATGAAGCTGAACTTATTAAAGATATTAAGTTAGCCTTGGATTATTTTGATGAAATCCTGTGCGTTTACGAAAATATTGCGAAATACATTAAATCAAAAAAATTGCTTGATTAAGTCGAATTATTTCAAAAGATTTCCCCATGCCTCTTTCGGTGAAAATATTGGAATTAATTTCCTTGCGGATTCAAAATGTTTTAGATTTCCGGCAATTTTTTTAAAAAGCCCTCTTGAAGGGTCAAAATTGATTTATTTAATTTCTATCGGCAATTTTGGGAACAAATTCTATCTTGATAATTTTGTTAATGCTATTATAATAAATATAGCTTATAAATAATGTGTAAGTAAAATCTTTAATGGAGGAAAAAAATTGCAGACGGCCAAAAATGAGGTTGCCGACCTTCTCAAACGCTTGCCTGATAATTGCACTTTGGAAGACGTTCAGTATCATTTATATGTAATACAAAAAATTGAACGCGGGTTGAGTGACGAGGAAGAAGGTCGCGTTTATGAAGAAAAAGAAATCGAAAAGAAAATGTCGAAATGGCTCGAAAAATAATCTGGACATTAGAAGCCGCTGACGACCTTGAAGCGATTGCAGATTACATAGCTCGGGATTCCGGTTTTTATGCCAGGTCTTTCATCCGTGGAATCAGAGACGCAAGTCTCTCTCTTAAGGAATTTCCTGAAAGAGGCCGCATGGTTCCAGAATTTTCAAATACTATCGTTCGTGAGCTTTTCATAAAAGAATACCGTCTTATATATAAAATAGAGGAATCCCGCATTGTCGTTCTGGGCATTATCCATGGAAAAAGAGACCTCAAGGTTCTATCTGAAAAAGATGGGTGGAAAAACTGATTTTCCGTTATGGCGGGATTTTCACATGGGCAAGTTTGATATAAGCAAAATTATTTAATAAAATAGATTACTTATAAAGCAAGGGATTCGGATTGTGACTCCGGTGGTCGCAGGTTCAAAACCTATCATCCACCTCACTTAAAACTGCTTATTCTATAAGGATTCCCCTGCTTCAAGCCTTTATCAAGTTTAATCAAATAACATCATTTTTTACCCATTTTCGTCTTTTTTATGCAAGGAGAAGCATGATTAGCTTTGTTTTCTCTATATTTAGACCATGATATTTTTGTATCCAGCATAGAGATTTTAAGAAATCTTTTTCTGAAAGAAATTATTTTGCCGACAGAACTTTCGGAAATGCCCATATCTCTCGCAAATGTCTTGTTCTGTTTTAAAAGATAAAATCCAAGGTCATCGAGCCTTTCTATAAAACCGGTTATATTTTCTCCGATTAGCCAGTATAAACGGGGGTCTGCTTTTTTTTTAGGACGGATAGCGGCTTCAGATAATAGTCCGCATATATTGCGGACCAGAATCGTATAATCCGATTCTATAAATTTTAACTCCTCCTGAATATTTTTTGTATCATCGTCAATTTTATCGATTAAAGTAGCGGCTTTATATTTGTTATTAATTTTGTCTTTGATTATTTTTAAAGGGAATTTTTCTTTCATGTCTCTTTTCCCCAGTTTGATAAAAAACTGTTTATAAATGCCTGCAAAGATTTTTGTTCCTGCAGGTAGCTTGACAATACAAATGCGGTTGAAACGACGATGTGATATTTTTCGCCGCCCGCTTTTATAACCCTTTTGAAAGCGGGATGTTCATTGTTTATCCAAACGGTGCCTTCCTCTATTTTTCCTAATTCATTTGAATCCTTGTTGTTATAAAATCCAATCATCAAGCCGGGAGATTTTCTTTTCCCTTCTTGAGGCAGTCCGGTATCTTTTTTGCCGATATCGAAGTTTGGAAGTCTGCCGCCGTTGTTTTCGTCATTTTTCATGTTTTCTTTGTTATTGTTATCTTCGCTGTTTATAATAGTTTTTTCAGAATCTTTTTCTACGGCTGTTCCGGTGTCCGAAGCCAGAGGATCGGCAGAAACGAAGACAGCAGTTTCAGATTTTTTTATTCTGCCGAACAAAGGGTCTAATTCAGGGAAATCTGTAAGCATATTATCAATAATCTGACGGATTTCCTTTTCCAGAGGACGTAATTCTTTTGTAGATTTTTCACGGGATTCGTTTATTTCGCCGAATTCTTTTAAAATAGGTCCGATAGCTTCTTGGACTGCTTTACGGTAACGATAATATTTCTGAAGGCTTGCGGTATCTTTTAGAAAATCGGCTTTATTGGTAGTTAGAAATAATGAAAGATCCGGTATTTCAACTACCCCTGTTATGTAATCAGGGTTTTTAGCGGAAATTCCGAGCCAATCCCATCCGTGTTTTATAACCTTTCCGCAGGTAGAGATAGCAATTCCTCTTTTTTCTTCATCAAGCGGGTCTTTGTATTTTCTGACGAAACCTACGCCGACGGGTTTTCCTTTTTTTCCGAAATGAATTTTAAAGGCATTGCTTTTTTCGAATTGCATCATTTCGGACAGGCTTATTTTCTGTTCATTAACGTAAAAGTTAATTCCGTTTTTATAAATAGACCTTAAGGCTCTCTGAAAGGTGTCGTCCAAAATTGTATAGAAATGTTTCTGAATAGTTTTTTCAATAAACTTCGGGTTAAGCAGGTCGGAATTATTTGATTTAAAAAATATCGATACTGCTGTTCCGTGAGATGATTTAATAAATTTTAAATCAGTCGGTGTTATATATTTCCAAGGAGCTTTTTCGTCATTTTCCAATTTCCATCTTGTCGCACTGCGGAAATTACCGTTTGCGGTTTCGGTAATAACTTCTTTTGCAATCAGCAATGATAATTTTGCTCCCACACCGGCAAAGCCGATTCCCATTCCTCTTGTTTTTGTAGTGGATGCGATATTGTGATACCCGTCCAGTTCTTTCTTGTTCATTCCTTTCCCGTTATCTATAACGGTTAAGGCAGATTTTTGAGGATCGGTTATGAATCTAATATCGCTTGCTTGGGAGTCAAGCGAATTTGCGACAAGCTCGGTAACGATAACTTCTTCCTGCGGAAACGGATAGGAATCCCGTATGTCTTCCAATAGATGATGTAAATTTACTTTTGTTTCGCCCATAGCCTCTTTTAATACTTTACTGCAGTCTTTATCTTTTAAACTTATTCAAATTTTATATCATTATCCTAAATTATGCAAAATAAAAAATTGACGATGCTTCCATCCCCATTTTCTTTTTAATCTTTTAAATAGTTATATTTTTATGCTTAAAAGTGTCAATATTAATGGTATAATGTAAATATATATAAATACAACTTAATGGAAAGCGGTGCAGAAAGCGGCAGGGCGATTTTGTTAATTAAATTTTGTGTTTTTTACGGAGGTATAAAAAATGGATTTATCGACGGCAATCGAATTAAGAAGGGCATACAGATCCTTAGAAAAAACCGATATAAATGAAGACCTTATAAAAACGCTGGCTTTATCCGCTTCTCTGTCCCCGTCATGCTATAATCATCAGCCATGGAAATTTGTGTTTGTCTATGAGCATGACGCATTAGAGGTCTTAAAAACCGCCCTTTCCAAAGGCAACGACTGGGCGAGGAACGCATCTATGATAATAGCCGTTCTATCGAAACCTAACGATGATTGCGTTTTAGGTGATAGAAAATATTATCTTTTCGATACTGGAATGGCAACGGCTTTACTTATACTCAAGGCAACCGAGCTCGGATATGTTGCTCATCCTATAGCGGGCTATAATCCCGAAACGGCAAAAGGCGCAATAAAGTCTCCAGACGATATGGAAATAATAACCCTCATTATATTCGGCAAACACAAAGAAGAAATAGACCCGATTCTGAGCGAAAAACAGAGAAATGACGAAATTAAAAGACCCGAGCGCAAGCCCTTTAATGAATATGCATGTTTAAACAGATACTGTTTATGATGTTTATATAAATAATTTAAACGTGTTATATTTGCCTATATAATGCCGCGTTCACACCGGTTCTGTAAAAAGTAATATTGAATCGCCGACCCGAAAAGACGCCGCAAGTTTGTAAAAACGATGAATAAAAGATCAGCAATTTATATTTTGTTATGCTTACAGCTCTTATTTTCGTTTAATTGCGTTTATGCTTATGGTTCAACAAGCCTGAAAAAAATAAAATTCAAAGCTAAAATAAAAAAAGGGATTAAACTTTCGTCTGTTATGCCTTCAGCGAAATTCTACGCGGATATTTTTGGAGAATACGGGGAATTTGGTACAAAAAAATACGGATTTGATTTAAACACGGGCAAAATGCCCGGCAAAATTATGTTGTACCTTAAGGCAACAGGAAATGGCTCTAACGGATGGATTAACAATACAACAGAAAATAATCGGAACTATTATATCAGTTTGATAAAGCCCTATAACGGCGATAGATCCAATATTGCATTTGCATACGCAAGAAATGACGGCGCGGGTTATATCCCTCAGGTATTCTCAAAAATGCTTGAAAATATGTACGGCTACCAGTTCAATTTTCCGCCCGATTTGGCGTATGCTTATAATATTAATGCCAATTGGAGCACAACACTTAGATGGAAAAACTATATAGATAAAAATATTACATTCGAAAATAAAATTTTTTATCGCTCCGATAGTTATAAAAGAACCAGCTACGCCGACCCTAATTATCAATTCAGTCCTTTTTCCGCATTGAACGGAGGCTATCTGCCTAATTATCCGGTGAACTGGGCAAAGCCTACCCCGCAGAACTCGTACAACCCCTCGGCAGAGTTCGGGAGTTCTCTATTAGGCACTGCTTACCATAATTATATCGATTATGTTGATGAAATCGGTGATTCTCCGATGTTTATCGTGAAACTGCCTGTAAACGAACTTAAATTTGGCGGACGATTTTTGTCATATTCAACCCGCTCTGCCGAATTTTGGTACGGAAGCTATATTATGCCCGAAGGAAACACATATAATGACGCATGGAACGAATACGACACGATGTCAAATTATTCCGTATATGTTCAGGATAAAATAAAAATAATTCCCGAAAAATTGTTTATAGAACCTGCTATGAAATATCAAACCATTAAAAAAACGGCGAACTATAACCCCGGTTATTATTATGCGGTAGGCGGAAATATTTCAAATTTTTATAACTACTGGCAGCCTTCTATAATTGTTGCTTATGCTCCGATTAGGGATATAAATGTTTATGCGGCATGGGGCAAAACAGTCGGAGTTCCTCAGGTAGGAACTCAATATGTCTCAATAGGCTCCGAAACTGCCGAAGTTGCAGAAATTTACGACCCTCTGACGGCCGAAAAACCTCAATATATAACCGATTATGAACTCGGCGCAAAATACTTGAATAGCGGTTTTTTCTTAAGCGCACGTATTTATAGAGAAGATTATATTAATAAATTTAATTCCGTTTACAACCCGATTATAGGCGTTTCCGTTTCATTTAATTCCAAAAATGCAACACAGGAAGGTTTCAAGCTATCTTCAAAATATAATTTCAATAAAGATTGCGGCATATTTGCCGGTTATTCATATAAATCAGCCCAATATACATCAAATTATACAGGAAATTACGGGTCGGTCGCCGCAGGGCAGTATATTCCCTATATTCCGAAAAACTTAGCCGATATCGGCGGATTTGCCAAAATTTTCGGCGCTTATTTAAAAATATGGGGAGCATATACCGGAACGCAGTATGTTCCGGTAAGCGCTCAAACAAACGGTGTTTATTACAATCTAAGTCAAGATTATGAAATAGGAGGCTATTTCGTTTTGAACGGATATGCTTCTCGCAGTTTTAATTTAAACGGAATATCATTATTCAGGCAAATTAATATAAAAACCGTTAAACTCTCGGTTTCGATAGCTAATATTTTAAACAGGCAATATAACCTGTGGTCAAACTATACTTACGGCGTTTCCGGTTCTAATCCTGCCCTTGAAGTTATACCCGGTATGCCCAGATTTGCTTTTATTAAGGCGTCTTTCGGGTTTTGATACAGTTCGCATAAACATATAAACGCATGCCTTTATGCCGTTTATGGGGACTTCCCGGCAATGTCGCTTAAAAAGTATAAACAACCATGGTATTTACGGTATTCTGCGAGCCGTTGCCGTTTCCGTAAACATTGTGATTGGCAATCTGGTTTTCAAATTCAAGCCTGAACTGAACGTTTTTAAAAAATTTTAAATTCGGTCTGTATCCAAAAGTTAAAGTCGAATCGAAATAACGGTAGGAGGTTCCGGGAACGCTTTCCTCTTCCCACATGCCGTTAGGGTCGGAAACCGCCGTTTCTCTTATAGTCTGAGAAAATCTGCCTATGTTTAAGAGACAGTAATGATGCAGATAAAACGCAATTCCCGAAAAACGGGATTTGTTAAAAGTCGAGTCCGATGTGGAAATCAAAAAAGACGGATAAATATTGCCGGAAGAGTTAAACGCCGCCGGATTTATTCCGTTGCCGTAAACTACGGACTTATTTATTCCGCCGTTTAAGCCGACTTCGTAATCTAAAACTGCCGTCCAGTATTTTAAAAATTTATATTTTGCGTCTATGAAATTATAAAAAAATCTGTTTAAATTGTCCTGATAAAGATTATTATTATATATAATAAAATTTTCTGCGCCGTAAACAATACCTTCGTGAAATTTCAGAAACTTTACGGGCTTATATGAAGCGATATATTCAAATGTCGGATACCTGTTTATCGGCGATAAGGCGTTATCGGTCATCGCAGCGCCGAAAACCATATTGAGCCGTTTAGAAAAGGGATACTTTAAGAATATTCCGGTAAGCTCTCCGGGCTCTATCGCCGTTATCGGAGAGTATGTATTAGTCCATACCCTCGATAGGTTATAAGATTCAAAACCTATTAAATAATTTTTTTCACCAAGGTAAATTTTTAATCCGTTTCCGACCGGAATGCCGAATGATATATAAAACTGCCTGAACCCGTATAACGGTCTGTTATATACCGGTCCGGTGTAATAGGAATAGTTTCCCGTATAAGGACCGACTGCCTGAATGTTTTCCCCCGTATCTAAAGATACTTTAAAACCTATGCCGAAATTGCTTCTTCCGTTAGAAAAAGCATTTTTGGAAACCGTTAAATCCAACTCGTTAAGAGTGAAGCCGTTAACTTTGTAATTATCGATGTAGTTTCCGTTATAATTGCCGTCAGGAAACTGTGCATCCGCAGCCGGATTCGCAAAATTATAAGTATAAGACGAGGCAAAAGTTCCGAATAATTTTATTTGCGATAAAAAAGAGCCGTTGGAATAAGATGCGTAATTTAAGCCGCCGCTAAATGCGGCGGCAGGCAACAGATAAGAAATAAATTGCGCTGCTATAAATATGAACAAAGTTAAGAATGGTTTGCCGGCATATTTTTTAAAATTAATCTTCAGATTTATTATTTTATATACCGCCATATTTATTCTGCCACGTTATATCTTTCTTCAACTCTGCTGAATTTATATACGGCTAAGGATAGAAGCCATGCGGACGTAAGTATTATGGCTATAGCGCCTCCCAGCATTCCAAAAGAAACGTTGTTGAAAAAGTTCCAGGGCTCTCCTTTCAGGTTGAATTCCATTCCTATGACTTGAAGCCATTCTATGGTTCCTATGCAGAATGCCAGAAAAACGGAAATGCTTGTAATGGAAATATTATAGAAGATTTTCCTTATTGGATTTAAAAACGCCCAGCTGTAAGCAAACTGCATTATAACGCCGTCCGTCGAATCGAGCAGCATCATGCCTGCCGAAAATATTAAAGGCAATATCATAACGTCTATAAACGGATGCCCCGAGGAAGCGAATAAGGCGGACATCGACAGTATGGCAACCTCGCTTGCGGTATCGAAGCCTACGCCGAATAACAGTCCCACAAAGAACATCTGCCAGCTCGACGTTATAAGTTTCATGATGCCGCTGAAATACCGGAACATAAATCCTCTTTTCAGCAGTTCTTCCTCGATTTTTTGATTTTTAAGGTTTTTAAAATCCTTTGCAATCTTGATGATGCTTATTAGAATAAGAACGTTCATAAATGCGATAAGATACAGGAACAGCGCCGAAACGCCGGTTCCTATCAAACCGCCTATATTGGCCAATCCCGGATAAGCCTTAACTACGAATTTTCCTATTATTATAGTAATTATAGTTAAGACAAAAACAGAAACGGAATGTCCCATCGAAAAAAAGAATCCGACCCCGACCGGTTTTTTCCCGTCATTTATTATTTTTCTGGTTGTATTATCTATAGCGGCAATATGGTCAGCGTCTAAAGCGTGTTTTAAACCGAAGAAAAAGGCAAGCGCGCCGAGACTCAGCAGAGTGGGAAATGCCTGCGATCTGTCGATTAAGATAACGAATGAAATTAATAGATAGGAAATTAAAAAACCGTAAAGAAGAATTACTCTTTGTTTGAAACCGAATGAATTTAAAAAAAGGCGTGAAAACATAATTAGACCTCCCGCTAATTAAATTAAAATGTTATCCAAAAAGCAGGTATTCCGGCTTAAACATGAGAACATTCCGCCTTCCCGGCAAATATTAATTTTGCCAGTGGCATATCGGAATATTCTTAATAGCGGTTTGAAAAAAGCCCGTTATAAGTTATCACGGCTGCGGGTACAGTACAGGATTTGCACCTGTTTCCCTAAACTTTTAAGATAAAGTAAGATAAAGTTTGGTTAATATTTATTTACAAGGAACGATTTTTAAAAAGATTATCATAAATAAATAATCAGTGTCAAGTATTTTTTAAAAAAAAGAAAAAAGATGTTGACAAGCAATCTAATATTTTGATAATATTAAAGTTTCTAAATTATTGGAAGTTGGGAATTTTTTGCTTTGCTGGCGTAGCTCAATGGCAGAGCAGCTGATTTGTAATCAGCAGGTTGCGGGTTCGATTCCCATCGCCAGCTCCAAAATAAATTATAAATTTAAAGTTGCGGGTTGAGGAGAGGTGCCCGAGCGGCTAAAGGGAACAGACTGTAAATCTGTCGGCGCGAGTCTACGAAGGTTCGAATCCTTCCCTCTCCACCATATTATTTTTGAGTTTAGTTTATATCAATGTATTTTGTATGTATTTTGAATTTTTTTTGAATTTATTTTAATGCGGGAATAGCTCAGTTGGCTAGAGCGTCAGCCTTCCAAGCTGAGGGTCGCGGGTTCGAATCCCGTTTCCCGCTCCATTTTTTATCGGAGAATGCCCATGTAGCTCAGTGGTGGAGCACTTCCTTGGTAAGGAAGAGGCCATCGGTTCAATCCCGATCATGGGCTCCAAAAATTATATCAGCAATATTTAGCTGTATATTTATAATAAAAATGATTAATTTTCATAGGAGGAAACTAAATGTCCAAAGAAAAATTTGACAGATCGAAGCCCCATGTCAACATAGGCACAATCGGTCACGTCGACCACGGCAAAACAACGTTAACCGCCGCTATCACTAAAGTTCT
>Ga0078972_1012878_pt1 | contig 14122 bp, 14 predicted proteins | sample YelNatPaOPGAMG01_FD_67568 | JGI IMG/M metagenome (GOLD analysis project Ga0078972, IMG submission 67568) | Hot spring thermophilic microbial communities from Obsidian Pool, Yellowstone National Park, USA - OP-RAMG-01 (SPADES assembly) (version 2) | ecosystem: Environmental > Aquatic > Thermal...
TTGAAGAGAAGTGTATTTAAAAAGAGAATTGAGAATTTTTTGAGGAAAAGCGTCTTTTTTGAGATCCAACACGATGCGAACCCCTTCTTTATCTGACTCATCACGAAGATCAGAAACTCCTTCGATGCGTCGGGTCTTAATCAACTCAGCGATATGACTGACCAAGTCTGCCTTGTTCACCCCATAAGGAATTTCCGAGATGATGATTTGGGTTTTTTCTTTCTTATCCCCAATGACTACCTCTGCCACTCCTCTTGTTACAATTCTGCCTTTGCCCGTCGCATAGGCTTCCTTGATTTCTTTTAGGTTATAGATGATTCCACCAGTCGGAAAATCAGGCCCCTTGATAAATCGAAAAAGATCATCAGTACTCGCTTCTGGATGCTCGATTAAGTAAACCAGCGCGTCAACCAATTCACTAAGATTGTGGGGTGGAATATTGGTGGCCATCCCAACAGCGATTCCCATTGTTCCATTCAGCAAAAGATTAGGCAGACGAGCGGGTAGGACAACCGGCTCCTTTGTTGTGCCATCATAATTATCCATAAAAGCAACCGTCTCTTTCTCAATATCTGCCAAAAGCTCTTCCGCAATCGGAGTCATTTTGGCTTCGGTATAACGCATTGCTCCAGCACTATCGCCATCAACACTGCCAAAATTGCCTTGACCGTGAATCAAAGGATAACGCATGGCAAAATCTTGAGCCATTCGCACTAATGCATCATAAACGGCAATATCGCCGTGGGGATGGTATTTTCCCAAAACCTCTCCCACAATGGTAGCTGATTTTCGAAACTTAGCCTGTGCTGTCAAACCTAATTCTTTCATTGCGTACAAAATTCGCCGATGGACTGGCTTCAAACCATCACGAAGGTCCGGCAATGCCCGCGCAACAATCACCGACATAGCATAGTCTAAATAAGCCTTCTTCATTTCCTCTTCGAGTTGGGCGGGCTTAATAAACCCACTCTCGGTTTTCGCTAATTGTTCTGGCTGTCGAAAATCTTCCCTTTTTTTGTCCATAATCCCTCGTCTAACATTATTAAAACGGTCGTCGTTAAAAAATTATATCTTCTTTAATTCAGGGCAGGCGTTGATTCTTGCCCTCTTATTGATTATACCAAAAGCTAAAACAAAGGAAAATCCCCAATTGTTGTGATCCTTGGGGATTTTCACTGAAATTAGATGATGTTGGTTTTCGTTAATAATAAGGCGAACATCAGCCAGGGCATTGATAATGAAATACCCCCTACCTGTTTCAGGAATTTCACTAACACTAACACATTCTTCGCTAATCCGTCTTGCTGCTTCGCGAGCCTCCTCTAAAGCCATAACGATTTTTCCTTCTTCTCGATCCTCTAAAATTAATTCCACTCGACGGGGAGCATCAGAAAAATTTAATTTGAGAGAAAGATAGACAGGCTCGTGGGTATTATCATGGTGGAGCAGATTAGCAAACAACTCTTTCAAAATGACGACCATATCATCAATCTCTGATTTTTGGAAACCCCGCTGCTTCATCGACTGAATCACCCTTTCCCGAAATTGACCAATCACCTCCCGGTAGGAACAATTGGAAAAAACAGTCTGTTGACCATTCTCAAGACAAATCGCCTGTTCCACGATAATCACCTCCTTTTTATATTTTTTATATTTAAGGGACTATATGTCCAGATTCTGGACTGCTTTGGCGTGAGCTTGGATAAATCTTCTCCTCGGTCCTACTTCTGAGCCCATCAATATCGTAAAGACAGCATCCGCCTCTTCAGCATCTCCAATGGTTACTTCCTTTAAAATGCGATTAGCAGGATTTAGGGTTGTCTCCCAAAGCTGTTCTGGATTCATCTCACCCAAGCCTTTATATCTTTGGATAAAAAGATTATCTTTGGGAAGTCCTTTTAAAATCTCTTCTTTCTGAGATTCAGAATAGGCGTAAAAGATCTCTTTTTTTGATTGAATTTTATAAAGAGGGGGTTGCCCAATATAGATATGGTGATTTTCTATTAATGGTCGCAGGTTACGAAAGAAGAAAGTCAAAAGCAGAGTGGTGATATGCTGACCATCAACATCAGCATCAGCCAAAAGGATAATTCGGTGGTATCTCAACTTTGAAATATCTAATTGGTCACCAATCCCACATCCCAAAGCCGTAATTAAAGCCTTGATTTCCGCGGAGGAGAGAATCCGGTCCAAACTGACGCGTTCGACGTTCAAAATTTTTCCTCTTAAAGGCAAAATGGCCTGGAATCGACGATCCCGACCCTGCTTTCCCGAACCACCAGCTGATTCACCCTCAACAATAAACAACTCTGCCTTCTTAGAATCTTTTTCAGAACAGTCAGCCAGTTTTCCGGGCAAACTCAATCCTTCTAACAATCCTTTTCTTAAAACCGTCTCACGCGCTGCTTTTGCCGCCATTCGAGCAGAAGCAGCAGTGAGACATTTGGCAACGACCTGACGGACAGGGGTGGGGTTTTCTTCGAAATAACGAGAGAGTCCTTCATAAACGACCTGCTCGGTAATTGTCTTAGCCTCAGGATTGCCCAATTTAGCTTTGGTCTGACCTTCAAACTGAGGGTTGGGTAAACGGACAGAAAGCACGGCGGTTAATCCCTCTCGAACATCTTCCCCAATAAGATTATCCTGATTTTCTTTTAACAAAGATTGCTTGCGGGCATAATCATTAATCGTGCGGGTAAGCGCACCTTTCAATCCAGTCAGATGCATTCCTCCTTCAGAGGTATAGATGTTATTGGCAAAAGAAAAGACGCGCTCGGCAAAATCGTCAGTATATTGGAGTGCCAGTTCTATGAACAGATCATTGACCTCTTTTCTAATATAAATTGGTTCTTCGTTAATTGGGTTTTTATTTTTATTCAGGTGCCGCACATAGGAAACCACACCACCGTCAAAATAGAAGTTATAAACAAAATCGGTCCGTTGGTCAACCACTCGATATTTAGTACCCCTGGTTAAATAGGCCTGCTGACGGCAATGCTCCAAGATTGTCTTCAGATCAAATCGAATCGGACCACTCTCATCTCGAAACATCTTCACATCCGGCTGGAAGATAATTTTTGTGCCTCTTTTTGTGGTTTCGCCGACTATCTCTAATTTGGTCTTCGGAATACCGTGAGTATACTCCTGAGCATAAATCTTACCGTCACGATAAACCTCTGCCCTTAACCAAGATGAAAGAGCACAAACCACCGACACGCCTACCCCATGCAGCCCGCCCGAAACCTTATACACCCCTTTCTGAAACTTCCCACCGGCGTGTAATGTGGTCATCACTGTTTCCAAAGCTGATTTTTTGGTTTTGGGATGAATATCAACCGGAATCCCTCGACCATTATCAGAAACCGCAATCAGATCATCTTTGTAGATCTTTACTTCTATTTCATCACAAAAACCAGCCAATGCCTCGTCGGTCGCGTTATCCAAACATTCCCAAAGAAGATGATGAAAACCACGCGAACCAGTATCACCAATGTACATGGCGGGTCGTTTCAGAACAGGTTCGAGACCGGATAAGACTGTGATTGCTGAAGCGTTGTATTCTTCAGTCCCTTTTTGAAGTTTTTCTTTATCTACCATCGTTAGAACAATTATAGCTTTTTCAGCCAAAGATTTCAATAGTGAACAACCACTGGTGTGCCTACCGTTGCCCAAGCGTACACTTCTTTGGCATCACCCACACCCAACCGGACGCAGCCATGCGAAACTGGACGACCCAGGTGATTGGCTCCCTCTCGTCTTCCATCTCGAAAAATGGGCAGTTCATGAATTCCATGACCAGCAGAGGTAAAAGCCATCCAATAAGGCATATAAAGGCGATAGCGCCGAGAATAAGCTAAGGGAATTTTGTTGCGAATTTTAAAGACGCCTGTCGGGGTTGGCATTGTGCTTTTGCCTGTAGAAACCTTTTTGGTATCTTTCATTATGCCATTTTCCCAACGGATTAATTGTTGACGGGAGAGATTAACCTCAATTACTTTCGGGGCTAATTTTTGAAAATTGGCCGGGATAGTCGCTTGCTTTCTGGAACGCCAGGCCGCTTCTGCCTCTTGAGCCAGTTGATCGATGAGCTGCTGTTGCGCTTCGCTCTGTTCTTCCTCCAAGGCTGTTTGATCCTTTGGTTCTGGTAAAAAAACAGTCTGGCTGGTCACCACTGGCACATAGCCTAAATCATTTTTCACCTCTACTTCTGTTTTGACTTCTAAAGAAAGACCCTCGGGTTCTTCTAAAGAAGGAAGGTAAAAATAAAAAAGCAAAACCAAACCCGAAATAATAAGAAGAGGTAAAAAAACCAAGGTCAAAATTTTTTTCATCTTCCCTCCTTTTTAAAAGCGAACCATTCCTTTTGAATATATTCTTTTATTTTCTTTTGAAACACCTGCTCATCGAATTCTTCTGCCCGTTGTCGAATCTTTTGGGGGTCGTATCGCTCAGGCTGGAAAGACTTAATCTTTTCCACCAACACCTCCACCTTTTGTTGATCAAAAAACTCGCCTGTTTCGCCTTCTATTACTGTTTCAGTCACCCCGCCTCGTCGATAAGCAATCACCGGTCGCCCAGCTGCCATCGCCTCCACCGGACCCAAACCAAAATCCTCCTCAGCCGGAAAGACAAAAGCCCGCGCCTTGGCGTAAGCCTCTTTCATTTCCCCCTCAGGCAGATAACCCAAAAATTGGATATTCTTCTTGGCTTGCCTTTTTAAAGTGGTCAAAAGCGGTCCTGTTCCAACAATTTTAAGGGGCAACTTGAGTCGGTTAAATGCCTCCACCACCAAATCAGGTTTTTTATAAGCGACCAGGCGACCAACAAAAAGATAATAGTCCTCTAATTGATTCCAAGAAGAAACAGGTCGAAACAACGAGGTTTTAACGGGCGGATAAATTACCCTTGCCTCTCGGCGATAGTATTTTTTGATTCTTTGAGCCACAGTCTTTGAATTGGCAATAAAGCAATCAACCCGCTGAGCAGCCTGAAAGTCCCAGACACGAAGATAAAAAGCAAGAAGCTTTTTTAGCCAAGATGAAGAAAGGCGATCGTCAACCCAAGGCAGCCACAGATAACGAGTGGGTGTATGACAGTAGCAAATATGGAGAGTTTCTGGTCGGGTAATCACTCCTTTGGCGAAACAGTGGGCATCTGAAATCACCAAGTCATATTCTGAAAGATTGAATCCCTCAAAAACCATAGGCAAAAAAGGTAAATAAACCTGAGGATGCGCCTGAGCAGAAGGTAAATGGTTCACAAAAGAAGTAATGATTTTTTTCTTTCGGAATTGAGGTAGATTTTGGGGAGAGTAAACCGAGGTGTAAATCGGTGCTTCTGGAAAAAGCTCACAAAGACTAAAAAGCACCTGTTCTGCGCCACCAAAAGAAGAAAGCCAATCATGAACAAAAGCAACCCTCATTAGCGATCTCCTCGATTTTTCAAGGCGGCCAATGGAGTTTTAACCAAAATCCAAAAATCCAAAAGAAGGGACCAGTTCTCAACATAATAAACATCAAGCTGGAGTCTTTGCCAATCAGACAACTGATGTAGTCCGGAAACCTGCCAAAGGCCAGTCATACCTGGTTTAATGTAAGAAGTGCGGGAGTATCGTCTTTCATAAGAAGAAACCTGTTTGTATTCTGTTGGGGTTAATGGTCGAGGACCAACCAAAGACATTTCTCCTTTGAATACATTCAAAAGTTGAGGTAATTCATCGATAAAAGTCACCCTCAAGAGACGACCAACCCGAGTAATTCGTGGGTCATGCTCAATTTTGGGGAAAAAGAGACCTTTTTTCTGTTTGCGAACAAGTTGAGGATAGAGTTGATCCGCGTTTTCGATCATTGAGCGAAATTTATAGAGGTAAAAAGGGTTACCCCTTGCCCCAATTCTTTTATGCTTAAAAAAAACAGGACCCTTAGAATCTATCTTAATGAGAAGGGCGACCACCAAAAACAAAGGGAGAAGCAACACCAAACCCAAGAGAGAGACGACCAGATCAAGGGTTCTTTTAATCACCTTACCCCAACCCTCGAGGGGTGTCTTTTTTATCTCAATCAATGGGTGAGAAGCAAGAGTGTTAATTTCAACATTACTCAACTTCGCTCGGAAGATATTCGGAATCATCTTGAAAATAATCCTTTTATCCTCACAAAATTCCAAAATTTTGATTGTTTCTTTTTCGGAAAGACTCGGATCCGCAACAATCACTCCCTCAAACGGATGTTTCGCCAAAATCTTTTCCAATTTATCAATGCCTTCACGATCTATTACCTTAACCACCTTTAAACCAAAACTGACATTATCATGAATGGTATCAGCGACATTTTTGGCCAAATTCCCTGTTCCGATAACCACCACCCGATGCAAACCAATTCCCTTTTGATAAAGATACCGTTGTGTTACCCGGAGAAAAAAGCGACTGAAAGCAATAATCAAAATGGCTAAAAACCAAGCGTAGACAATGACTAATCGGGAAAAGAAAGTAAAGCGACTAAAAAAGAGCCAAACCAGCATTAAGGTGATACTCGTAGAAACGCCGAGAAAAATAGAAGCAAGTTCAGAAAAGCCGTTTTTTGCTCGTCGAATCTGATAAAGCCCCTCCGCGGCAAAGACCATCACCCAAACCGGCAGAAAGAAAAAAACAAAACGCAAATACTGAAAAAAGGGCCACATATAGAGACTCTCTTGGGGAAACTCTAATTTTGCCCTTAAAAAATAGGCCAAAATAAAAGCACAAACAATCGAAACGAGGTCAATCGGTAAGCGCAAAACAGCAAAGAGAAAATCCAGCCTGCTCATCTCTCTTGACAATTGTAAAAAATCTTTCTTAAAATAGCAAGATGAAAGGAGGTAAAATGCCTAGGTTTTTCAAACCATTTTTTGAGGACCTTTTTGAAGAGGTCTGGGAACCCTTAGAAAGAATCCGCATCGAGTTCCCCAAAGCAGAGCGAGCCTATTTTCCGCCCTGCGACCTCTATGAAAAAGAAGACAATCTGGTTGTTGAGTGCCAACTGCCCGGTGTCAAACCAGAAGAAGTAGACATTGAGGTCCAAAAAGATGCGGTCATTCTCAAGGGTGAGCGCAAGGAAGAAAAAGAGATTAAAAAAGAAAACTACTATCGCAAAGAGTCATCTTACGGCAGCTTTTACCGGACCATTCCTTTGCCGGGGGAGGTCAAGGCGGAAAAGGCAGAAGCAGAGTTTCAGGACGGAATTGTCAAAATTACTATCCCCAAAGCTCAACCAACCAAAAAAGTAGTCAGGGTTAAAATAAAGAAATAAATCAAAGAGACTCAAAAGGTCGAAATGAGTTGAAAGGGGCCAGGTTAGACCGGCTTGACCACACAAGCTCTTATTTATTGACTCCTCTCTCTCGAAATGTTGAATTTGCTGAGGTCCTGATAGGCGGCGTGAGCAGCCACCGCACCCTGAGCAGCCGCAGTTAAGATTTGTTTGAAACCACCCGAACCAGTGGTTAAATCGCCGGCGGCGTAAACAAGGGGAAGATTGGTTTTTTGGTTTTCGTCCACAATTACATAACCTAAAGGATTGGTTTTGATTTTAAGATCAGAAAGAAGCTTCATCGCCGGAACCGAACCAATCTCCACAAACAGACCGTCAACCACCAACGTTTCCTTTTGCCCTTTTTGCTGGAGCACAAGGGATTCTAACTTCTTGTTGCCTTTAATCTCTAACACCTCGGTTTGGTAAAAAATCTTCACTTTCTTTGCCTTTTGGATCCCTTCGATATTCAAGGGCTCGCCTTTCAGCTCTTCTCCTCTAACCAAAAGAAAGACCTCGCTGGCATAACGCTCTAAAAGAAGGGCGGTTTTAATTGCAGAATCGCCACCCCCAACTACCGCTACCTTTTTATCTTGAAACAAAGGACCGTCACAGGTGGCACAATAGGAAACACCGCGACCCAAAAACTGGACCTCGCTAGGAATATTTAATTTTCTTCGTTGTGTCCCCAAGGCAAGAATAACCGCCCGCGTTTCGATGATTTTGCCTGCACGAGTAAAAACCGAAAAGTTTTCTTTTTGTTGCAATTTGGTCACCTCATCCTCAACCACTTTTACTCCCAACGCCTCAACCTGCTCCTTCATCCTGTTTGCCAGCTCTAAACCACTAATTTTTTGAAATCCGGGATAATTTTCCACGAGCCAGGCTTCAGCCATCGCTCCGCCCAGCTGCTGACCAATGATTTGTGTTTTAAGTTGATATCGGGCGGCGTAAAGAGCCGCGCTTAGTCCTGCTGGACCAATACCAATAATCACCAGATCTTCCATTTAGCCTCCTTGATTTTATTATACAAAATAAACAGGGGAGGGTAACCTCCCCTGTGTCGCCCATAAAGGGCAACCAATTTCATTTTAGCAAAAAACGCGTTGTTGTCTATGGTGATTTATCCACAATTCGCTTTAAAACTCTCTCCAAAAGCGCAAAATCTGCTCCTTTGCGAATCACACGGGGTTTATCTTTTCGAAAATCCAAAAGGGTCGACGGCTCCTTCAGTTCTCCTTCATCTTGGTAATAAACCACCTCATTGCCAAAATATCTTCTTGCCTCAGCAATACAATAAGCCGGTTTTTTCCCTTCTGGATTGGCACTCGGCGCCACCAACGGACCGGATAAAGAAATGATACGCACCAATTCTTCTTTTTTTGGCCAGCGAAAAGCCAAACTCATGGTGCCTCGATGAAGATAAGCAAACCCTTGGGAAAGACAGGGCAGAATCACCGAAATCCGACTGGGCCAAATCCGTTTTAAAAAATCACTTTGTTTTTGGTTGAATCTCACTTTAAAAAATTCCAGCCATTTGAGTTGGTCGATTAAGATAATCATTGGTTTGGTCAAGTTTCGTTTTTTCAATTGATAAATCTTCTCCACCACCTTCTGATTCAACGCTGAACCCACCAGACCATAAAGTGTATCAGTTGGCAAAACCATCACCACCCCTTCTTTTAAAAGCAACCCTGCCTTCTCCCAGATTTGTTCCTTTCCTCCCTTATAACCACCAATTAATCCGTTTTGATGAACAACCCGGTGACAAGGGATTCGGGAATCGGTATTTTGAGCCAAAACCTTAGCCACGGCCCGCGAAGCCTGGGGATGACCGATTGCTTGGGCCACTTTTTGATAACTCCAAACCTCTCCTTTCGGAATCTGACTCACCAGTTGATAAACCTTTTGAGTAAAAACGCTTTGTTTTTTCCTGATTGACATCTTCCTTCCAACTTATTACCATATTATCACCCTCAAAAAATCTCAAAAAGATGGTTACAAACCGTCTTTTTGAACCAAGGAGGTGAATGTAGTGGTCTTGGTCGGAATTGCGGCGTTAAATGACGCCGAGGCAATTGAAAAATTTGTACCTTTAATCCCTAAGAAATTTCGAAAAGAAACAATTGATGTACTTGTGGTAGATGATGGTTCGATTGATTCCACTGCTGATATTGCTGAGAAAATGGGCTCTATCGTATTAAAACTGCCACCCAAAAATTATCTCGGAAATGGTCGCGCCCGCAAGGCTGCTTTAGCTTATGCAATTCAAAATCGTTATCACTGGATTATTACCATGGATGGCGATGGTCAACATTCCCCACAGATTATCCCCAAGATTATTCAGAAACTCTACCAAGGTTATGATTTTGTCCGCGCCTCCCGATTTCATCCCCAACCCCAGAAGAACCACCTTCCGCCCGGCTGGCTTTTCTGGAACCAAAAAATCACCGCTGAAATTAACCGGATTACTCATTGGAACCTGACTGATGCTCTCTGTGGAATGATGGGTTTTTCAACCACGCTCGCTCAAAGAATTCTTCCTCTTCTTGAATGTAACTGCTATGGCTATGCAGTAGAGATTCTTTTAAAGCTCTGTTTTCTCTTTCCTGACCTTAAGGTTGTTGAGGTGCCTCATCCGGCCATTTATGAAGGAACATCGAAACTCAAACAATACCAAAACCCTCAATTTCTCCAAAAGCGAAGACAACGTTTCCTTCTCCACTTAGAACAAATAAAAGAGTTAGAAAAACAACTTTTTTTCTGAGACCCCCAAGAGGGTCTTTTTAATTTTCAAAATACAAAATTGGCCAAGGATAAGTTATCATATAAACAAATGAAGGTTTTTAAAGCCATTATCGAAGGAAGCAATCTTTCAGGCAAAGACAGCATTGGCCATATCTTAGAGCAACAATTTACCGAGTGTACCAAGGTGGTGATTCATAGTTATTACCGTCCAGGGTTGGCTCAGATGTTTCAATCTCGCCCCGAAAAGATGATTGAATATGGCCAAAAAAGACTCTCTTTGCTTCTACCCCTCTTTCTGCACTCTCTTGACCCACTCATCTTTCTCCGCTTCCATATTACTGACTGGGTCTATCTCAAACTCTTTTATCAACAGGCAAATCTTGATTATCAAAAGATTGAAGACCAACTCAATCAGGCAAAGGTAGCGCTGGTTGTTCTAACTCTTTCTGACCAGGCGATTGAAAAGAGATTGGAAGAAAGAAAAAGACAGGGCAAAACCGGACCTTGGGACAAGGACAAAACAAGTCTCATCGAAAAGCGAGATGCCTATCAAGAAGTTTTTCAAAAAAGCCGACTCAAACACAAATTACTGCTTGACACTTCTTCAACCATCCCTTCGGAAGCAGCTGAAAAAATTATTCAATGGTGGCATTCGCTCAAACTTTAAGCACCAATTCGCTTTTCAAATTCTGCCAAAAGATGAGGAAAATAACGCTGGACCGTCTCTTGAATCGTTGGCCAATTACCGTAGCGGATGTTGAGTTGATCTTCCCAAACAAAGTCCACCCAGCCATCTAATTCTCTTTTAATCGCCTCTACATCAGTCAAACCTGGCAAAATCGGGGCAACCATACAAAAGGTGATAAGACCAGCCCTTTTTAGTGTTTTTAAGGCTGAAAAACGTTCTGCGACTGGTGAAGCCGCTGGTTCAAAGGCACGCCTCACCCGTTCTTCTGTGGTAGTAATGGTCAAACCTACTTTAGCCTGAGGAATCGCTTTTAAAATATCTAAATCTCGTAAGATGAGGCTGGATTTGGTTTGAATGGTCACTGGCCAACCTGCTTGAGCTAAAACCCCTAAAATCTTCCGGGTCAACTGATATCTTTTTTCAATCGGCTGATAGGAATCGGTCACTGAAGAGAGATAAACGCGGCCCTTTTTCTTTTTCATCACTTCTTTCTGGAGCACTTCGACAGCGTTGATTTTGACATCAACAAACTCTCCCCACGGCTCAGGATGGTTGGTGTAGCGTTTCATAAAACGAGCATAACAATAGCGACACCCATGCAAGCAACCAATGTAGGGATTAATACAATAGTCTGCCGGCAAGCCAGTAGAACAAAGCAAACTTTTACACTGAACCTCTTTTAATCGCATCATTAGTCTTATTAAAAAACAAAAAAACCAAAAGGCAAAAAGGGGCGGAAATTAAGAACAGAAATTTTGTCACTTAAATTTGCCATAGATTGTTACCCCTTTTTCGTCTGAAAGATTTAACTTCCTAAATTTAACCAATAATTTCTAAAAATCATCGCTCATAAATTCTCTATTTTCTCCTTTAACTCTTTGGCAATCGGCTCTTGACTGATTTTTGCTGCCACCATTTTCAAAAACGTCTTCCACTTTTCTTTCACATATTCTTTGGTTGATTCGCTCTTGATATACTTATAAAAATCAGCATTATCTAGATGGTCAGCCACCGACACGATGATTGTTTGTTTGTTGGCCCGGGCTATTTTTCTGTAAAGCTTTAGATCTCTTTCTTTTTGATTTTTGATTGCAGGATTAAAAGAAACCGCTTCAACAATTTTAGCCACCCTTTTACCAAATTTTTCTTCGATTTCTTTAATTGATACTCCGGCATCTTCTTTAATGTCGTGCAAGATAGCGCCAATTACAATATTTTTGTCATAGCCCCTCCTTAACAAATCGAGGCCGGCTTTTAAAGAATGCATCACCGTTTTCTGATTAGAAATTCTAAGATTCCCTTTTTCATCTAAACATTTATCAATTAAAAATTTAATTGCCTTTTGAATTTGGAAATACTCTTTTTTGATTTGAGAAATGGTTTTCATATTCAGATGATGTTTCTAATTTCAGCGGCTCTTTTGATGCTTTGCAAATATACAATTTCTTATAACTCTTTAATCATGATGATTTCGTCAACCAACTTTCCTTGATATTGAACTTGTTTTGGAATTTGGGCCATGGTTTTGAAACCAAGTTTTTGATAAAGATTTTGGGCGATTTTGTTGGTTGAAAAAACACTCAACCTGATGATTTTCGGCTGAGGCTTTAATTCCCTTTTTGCCAAATCCAAACCCTCCTTCATCAAATATCTCCCCAAACCCATCCCTCTGAATTCCTTTCTGATGGAAATACCTAGCTCCCCAATATGATTTTGCCGTCCTCTTTGTAATTTAATATCTGCTATCCCTACAACTTGATTCTTCTTCTTCGCAACCAAGACAACCTGTTTCTTCTCTTTGATGTTCTCGAGTTCTTGTTTTATCCATTCTTTTTCTTCTTTCAATGAAAATTTTTCATTAAACAAAATCTGAGCGTCTTCTTCAATTAAAGAGTTGATAAAATACAAAAATGCCTTGGCTAACTTCAAATCTTTTTCTGTAAGACGCTCAATCTCAAACTCTTCGTCTCGAAAAATCCGGAGCTTCATATTTTAAATTCTACAATTTTTATCTTTCTGAGCAAGCGTTCTTAATAACTCCAGATTATCTTTGCTTCTTGTTTCGCGTTCCGGGATTTCTAATATCTTGGGAATATTATGAAATCTTTCGTCTTTTAAAATTGCCTGGAAAGTTTGAAGACCCAATTTTCCTTCTCCAATACAAGCATGACGATCTCGTCTTGCTCCTAAAGTGGTTTTTGAATCATTAAGATGAATGGCTTTAATTTTTTCTATCCCAATAATTCTGTCAAACTCATCAAGGATTTTCTGGTATCCTGCGTATCCTCGAATATCATAGCCAGCCATAAATAGATGTCCTGTATCCAAGCAAACTCCTAAAGATTCTGGCTTTTTAACCTTCTCTAAAATCAATGCTAATTCCTCAAAACGAGAACCAATCGTTGTTCCTTGTCCTGCCATCGTTTCTAAAAGAATCTTCCCAGGAAAATCAATTTCTTGGAGAACGCTATTTAAGGCCTCTATAACTCTTTTTATTCCCTCCTCTTTTTTTGAGTTCCCATAACTTCCAGGATGCAACACCAATAGAGAAACCCCGAATTTAATAGCCCGAGAAATTTCAATAAGCAAACGCTCAATTGATTTTTGATAAAGTTCTTTATCTGGCGAAGCTAAATTGACTAAGTAAGGCACGTGGGCTACTACTTCTTTTACCAAACTTTCCTGCCAAGCCATTTTAAACTTCGAGATTTCCTCTTTAGTTAATTCTGGCACCTCCCACCTTCTCGAAAGCGTAATGTAAATTTGAATAACCTCGCATCCCCATTCATCTCCCCACTGAAAACCGGCATAAAATCCTCCAATTGTTGGTACATTAGACCCTAACATGGTTTTACTTTCTTTTTCAGTTTATCATCTTTTAAAACTCTATACCTGTGTAGCGGCAGGGTACATCAGTAACCACTTTTGGTCAGATTTTAGCGCCCTTTTGGATGAACTCTAACAGAATTTCAAAGATTGGCTGTTTCTTCTGAATAAAATCCGAACTTTTCAAGAAGAATCCGGACGCCAAATTTTAAAAAATTACGCTCGGGCGGGGCAGGCAGGAAGAGACAAGGTGAGGAATCCCTACCGCTCTTCGCTTTTGCCACCAAATTTCGTGACAGTAAAACTGGCATACCCAACCAACGTTTTCTATTTTGTAGGGTCAACTACTCTGCCGAGAAACAGAATGTTTCCGGTATTTTTTTCCTGAATGATAAAGATAAATGGGTGATCAGCATTGAATATCTTTCTTGGTGAAACCTCTGATACACTCATGGTCTTTGCTGCTGCTGCTACGCCAGCTGCCTCTGTTCCTTCCTCGTCAACTTTAACAAACGCCTGATGAATTACTTGGCTAATGAAAAGATTTTTCGTGCCGTCCATTCCAGAAAAATCA
>Ga0078972_1012879_pt1 | contig 14122 bp, 11 predicted proteins | sample YelNatPaOPGAMG01_FD_67568 | JGI IMG/M metagenome (GOLD analysis project Ga0078972, IMG submission 67568) | Hot spring thermophilic microbial communities from Obsidian Pool, Yellowstone National Park, USA - OP-RAMG-01 (SPADES assembly) (version 2) | ecosystem: Environmental > Aquatic > Thermal...
TCCGAGAGGTGAGACAACTTCGAGTATGCAGGGAGGATCCCGAATGACAAATCAAAATGATGTAGTAAATCTACTGTCGGATCTAATAAAAATAAATACTTCAAATCCTCCGGGGAATGAGATGCCGGCTATTGAATATTGTGCAAGGTATTTGAAGGGTTGTGGTATTGAACCACTGGTTATAGAGTCTGCACCCAAAAGGGGGAATCTGGTGGCCCGGGTGAAGGGGAGTGGAAGAACCCCTTTTATGCTGACGGGGCATATAGATACTGTTCCTGCTGATGAAAATGGCTGGAGGTATCCGCCCTTTGCGGGAGAGATTAAAGATGGTTTTGTATGGGGGAGGGGAGCCCTTGATATGAAGCATTTTATTGCTATGTCGATGGTCTCGATTAAGGAGTTGTTACAGGAGGGTTTCGGGCCCAGAAGGGATATATTATTAGTTATCACCTGTGATGAGGAGGAGGGCTCTGGTTGTGGTGCCAGGTATCTTGTTGAGAAGCATCCAGATCTGCTAAACGCAGAATTTGGATTGGGTGAGGTGGGTGGTTTTTCTATGAATGTAGGTGGTAGACGGCTCTATCCCGTAATGACATCAGAAAAGGGTTTTGCCTGGCTAAAGATCTCGGCAGAGGGTGAGTCAGGACACGGGTCGATGCCTGTTTTGAGAAATGCTGTGGGAAGGCTCGGTCTTGCCGCCTGGAGACTGTCTAATATTCCATTACCTCTGCACCTTACCGAGGATGCCTCGGAATTTTTAAAAGCCCTCTCTGAAATAGCAGGCCTTAAGGGGAAGTTTTTAAAACTCCTTGAGTATAACCTCACAAACGAGATTGTAATTGATAATCTTATAACTAACCCAAATCAGAAGAAATATTTCAGGGCACTTCTTCGCAATACAGCCACACCTACAGTCTTTAATGCAGGTGAAAAGGTCAATGTGATTCCACGGAGTGCATATTTGAGAGTGGATTTGAGGTACCTCCCCGGGATTTCCCTTGAGGAGGGAGTGGATGAGGTCAGGGAGGTGGTAGGGGATGATGTAAAGATAGAGGTGGAGGCTTATGGTGATCCCCTATCATTTACAAAAAAAAGCGAATTATTTGAAATTATAAAGAATGTAGTGACATCCGAAGACCGTGGAGCAGTAGTGACTCCTTATATGTCTCCAGGCTTTACAGACGCAAAGTATTTTAGCAAGAAGAATATTACAGTATATGGTTTTACACCACTTAAGTTTGATACGGATATCAATTACAGCTCCCTTATTCACTCTGAAAATGAGAGGGTGAGTGAGGGTGCCCTCATCTGGGGTAAGGATGTCTTAAAGAGGATTATTAAGGAGTATTGTGGCTAATGAGGAGTATATGAAACCGACTATTTTTGGTGATTATACATTGATAAAGAAGATAGGAAAGGGCGGGATGGCGGAGATATTTCTTGCAACCCCCATTCGTTCGCCTCAATTTCTCGTGGTTATTAAGAAGATAAACCCTGAACTGGTGGAGGACAAACACTATATAACTATGTTCCTAGATGAGGCAAGGTTGATGTCCTGCCTGATGCACCCCAATATTATTCAGATTCTGGATGTGGGTGAGGTGGAGGGTGAGTACTATATCTGTATGGAATATGTCCATGGTAAGGATTTGCTTACCATTATTGAACACTGTGCGGGAGCTGGGATAAAGATACCTGAGGATATCGCCCTGCATATTATGCTCGAGCTGCTTGAGGGGCTTGATTATATACACAATGTAAAGGGGCCTGACAATCAGGAATTAAAGGTTATTCACAGGGACCTATCTCCTTCCAATATAATGATCTCTCTCGATGGGGAGGTAAAGATAGGGGATTTCGGCATTGCCAAGGCTGCCCTACAGAAGAATGTCACGAGAGCAGGTTATATCAAGGGCAAGGTGGGTTATATGTCCCCGGAGCAGGTAGAAGGTAAGAAACTCGACCACAGGACAGATGTCTTTGTAGCAGGGCTCGTTCTCTATGAGATATTTACTCAAAAGATGTATTATAATATCGATAACGAATTTGAGGCATTAAAGGCTATGAGGGAGGCAAAGCCTAAAAGCAGGGAGGAACTACTTCAGTATATGAGCCCTGGTCTTATAGATATACTCTATAAAGCCCTGAAGAAGAATCCTGACGAGAGATTCCAGTCTGCCGTTGAGTTTGCCTCAGCCCTGATGCAGTATATGATAGAGAACAGGCTCTCAACTGATGCAAAGATACTCGCCGCCTTTATGCATTCCCTCTTCCCAACCGATGAAACCCTCCTTGCTCAGATTCATAATGTCTCTACAAAGTCATCGGCCTTTATCCATTCCCCTCCCCCAAAAAAGAAGGAATCAAAGCAAAGGGCGAATTTGCAATTCTATCTGAAGGACAGACTTGGACGGGTAGTGGGACCTTTTTCTGTCGAGTCTCTAATCAATATTATAAGAATTTACAACATACCCCCGGGCACCCTTGCCTCAACCGATAACAAGAATTTCAAACCTCTCGAACAGTTTCCGGTATTGCTGGACGCATTTCAGGAGTCCCCGGAGGATAAAACAGGTATATTCTCGAGGAATCCTCAATACAAAGGCTATTTGAGGGAAGTACCTGTTACAAAACTATTTTACAGATTTGCTTCAGCCAAGGTTACAGGCAAGTTGATATTACAAAATGGTGAGATTAGAAAATCTGTATATCTAAGGGACGGAGTTCCAGAGCATATAGATACGAATAAGCGGGAGGAATTATTTGGAGAGATGCTGCTGGCAAAAAAGATCATAACAAGGGCGAGCCTTAATATCTCTCTTAAGGAACAGGAGAAGAGTCACAGAAAGATCGGAGATATATTGATTGAGAAAGGGTATTTAAAACCGGCTGACTTGATGAAGTTTCTCATTGAACAGATGAGAATTAAGTATTTTGACCTCTTTAACTGGGTGGATGGTACCTATGAGTTTTACGCCCATCTAATTACAAAGAATGTCACAAATCCTCTTGGTACGGGTGCATTTGCCCTCATATCTGAGGCTGTGAGGGAGAGAATGAACTTTTCTATTATTGAAGAGACACTCAAGCCCTATTCTACCAGAAAGATTGTTTTTTTGAATAATTCTGTTATAAAGCCTGAGGGATTGAGGCTTACATCTGAAGAGATGAAGATTCTTGCAGAGATGGATAAAATGACGCTTACAGGACTATGTAAAAAATTCAGGTTGACTCCCGATGAGTTGATTTATAGGCTTGTATATCTTCTTTATCAGACCGAGTTAATAGAGTTCATTGATTAGGAGTTTATATGAAGAGGAGATGGATATTGGTGAGTATCTTTATTGTAGTTGGTGTTTTGATCTACGCCGGATTATTCTTATCAATGATCGAAAAAGACAAAAAGGATAAAATAGAAAGCAAGAGGAGCCCCTCCAATATGAATGTAGTAATAAAGATGGAAGGACCCGATACAATCTATAAAATAAAACCCGACAAGAACAGATTGCTTTACGGGTATGATGATTCTATAGTAAAGATTATAGCCTTTGTGGATTTCAGCAACTCTTCATCTATAAGGGCAATCAGGGCCTTAAGGGAGATTGCATCTGAGAAGAAGGATGTAGCAGTATATTTGTACAGCTTCCCTGTCTACAAGAACGGCCTCTCGATGCCATTATCAAACCTCTTCATCCATTTGGTCAATAAAGGAAGAATGAGGGAGTTCATAGATTATATCTGTGAAAAGGATGATTGGGGTGAAGAGGAGATAAAGAATTACCTGATAAAGAGTGAGATAAAGATAGAAAATATATTCGTAGATTATGGTCAGGGCGACCTCTCAAAACTTCCTGCATTGAACGATATGAATCTCGGGGTAAACTTCGGCGTGAGTGTTCCACCTGCATTCTTTGTAAATGGCTTGAGGGTGGATGGATTTACGGATAATAGTCGGTTGCGTGCTGTGGTTGATGCTCAGATAAGAAAGGCTCAAGAGATGATTGAGAGAGGGACAGATAGAAGGATGGTGTATGATGAGATTGTAAAGAATGGAAAGGAAACGGCTTTTATAGTCAAAGTAGAGGACAGGGATAATACAAACAAGAATATTGGGAAAGGTTCAGGGGAGTTACCAAATATTTATGAAGAGGACCTGAGATATGTCCCGATTAAAGGTCCGAGATATGCCCCCGTTACGATTGTGGTATTTCTGGATTATGAGTGCCCTTATTCTAAGAGGTACTATGAGGTAATCAGGTCAGTAATGGAGAGATATGAAAAGGATATAAGGGTATTCATAAAACACTTCCCCCTGAGCGGCCACCAGAGGTCAATTGAGGTTGCAAAATATCTTGCCTCTGCCCTTGCTCAGAAGAAGTTCTGGCTTCTGTTCGATAAGATTATGTCCTATCCTGAGTTTGCAGATGAGAAGGCTATCCTCAGATTTGCATCTGAGGTTCAGATAGATGTTGATAGATTGAAGGAGTTGAAGGATTCAGAATATATCAGGAGGTTTGTAGAGAACGATATGGAGAAGGGATACGAATTACAGATAAAGATACTCCCTACGACATATATAAATGGGATAAGATATGAGGGGGTACTATCAACGGTGAAACTCTCCAGTATAATCGAAAAGGAACTAATCAATGCAAATAGACTGATTGAGAGTGGAGTGAAGATGGAGGAGTTGTATGATAATCTGGTCAGGATGAATAGAGTCAGTAATCTCACAAACCTTGAGAATAAATTGAAGAAGCCCTATATGGAGAAGATAAAGTGATTCTGTTAGATAAAGACACACTTTTTAAAGTAGGGTTTTAGTTATGAACAGGCATATGTCAATTGCAGTAGAGGGACCCATAGGTGTAGGGAAGACCGAACTGGCAAAGATGCTTTCACAGACCTTCAATGCCAGATTGATTCTTGAGCCGTTTGAGGACAATCCCTTTCTGGAGAAGTTCTATAAACAGCCTCAGAGATACGCCTTTCAGACCCAGATACATTTTTTGTTTGAGAGATACCGATTGATGGAACAGTTCAAACAGCAGGACCTGTTTCACAGAATGACTATCTCGGATTTCATCTATGAAAAAGACAGGATATTTGCCTATCTGAATCTGACTGACCCTGAACTTGTGTTATATGAGAAGATCTGGGATCTGGTTATTAGGGAACCGATTAGTTTTGATCTGGTGATATATCTCGAGGCACGTATTGATGTCCTCATAAACAGGATCAAGAAGAGGAATAGACCTTTTGAGAGGGATTTATCCATTGGCTATCTGGAGCGCGTTATTAAGGCATATAACGAATTCTTCTATAGATGGGATAAGTCCCCATTACTGGTGGTTCATACATCAGAGATTGACTTTGTAAAGAATCCAGATGATTATGAAAGACTTGTGGAGAATATCAAACAGATGAAGGGTGGTAGACAGGACTTTGTGCCTGTATCCCGATAGGAGAATGGAGATGAGGATTATTAAGAGCATTAACGAGATGCAGAGGATGTCTCTTAAAATGAAGAGAGAGGGTAAGAGTATCGGGTTTGTCCCGACTATGGGATTTTTGCACGAGGGTCATCTGAGGCTGGTAGATTATGCAAAGAGGTATGCTGATGTGGTCGTGGTGAGTATCTTTGTAAACCCGACGCAATTTGGTCCAAAAGAGGACCTGAATAGATATCCAAGAGATATTGAAGGTGATTGCAAGAAGTTGAAGAGCAGGGGAGCGGATATTGTCTTCATACCTCATACAAAAGATGTTTATCCTGAGGACTTTCAGACATATGTTGAGGTATTCGAGTTAGAAAAACCTCTTTGTGGAAGGTTCAGACCGGGTCATTTCAGGGGAGTGGCAACAATTGTAGCAAAACTATTTAATATAGTAATGCCGGACTACGCCATATTTGGGAAGAAGGATTATCAGCAGTTTCTATTGATAAAACAGATGGTCAGGGACCTCAACTTTCCAGTTAAGATTATCGGAGTAGAGACGGTTAGAGAAGAAGATATGCTTGCAATGTCCTCGAGAAACTCATATCTCTCGAAAGAGGAGAGGGAGGTTGCCCGGCACTTTGCAGAGAGTCTTTATCTGGCTCAGAGGGTCTATAATGAGGGTGGTTTTAAGAGACCTGTGGATGTGGTAAGATATGTGGAAAGATATCTTTCAAAATTTAAAGGGATAAAAGTACAGTATGTAGAGTTACTGGATGCCCTGAGGTTGAAGGAGGTAAGGGATTTTTCTCAGGATATGGTGCTGGCTTCGGCCGTATTTGTGGGGAGCACCCGTCTTATTGATAACAGGGTATTGCATAAGAGATGTCGATAAATGTAGTATGTAAAAATCCAGATGCCTATCGGGATTATGAGATAATAGAGAAATATGAGGCTGGGCTTGTACTCTTAGGCTCTGAGGTGAAGTCTCTACGAAATGGGGCCGCATCTATAAAAGAGGCTTATGTAAAAATAGAGAATGGTGAGGCATTTCTGATTAATTCTCACATTGCGGATTATAAGGCGGCATCCATATTGAATCATAAACCAAACAGAAAGAGAAAGTTGCTACTCAAAAAGAAAGAGATTGAGAGGCTTAATGGGAAGACTACATTGAAAGGTTATACCATAGTACCCATCCAGATATATTTCAAAGATGGACTTGCCAAGATAGAGATAGGACTCGGAAGAGGGAAACAGAAGACAGATAAGAGAGAGGCTATAAGGGAGAAGGAGGAGAAGAGGAGGCTTCAGAGGGTAATGAAGCCTCGCTGAACTCGTACGCCTATTTCCCGTTAGATGTTTTACAGGTTGAAAATTTGAACGGTATATATACGGGACACACCTTGAATATCCCAGTAAATAATGGAATTATACCTATTAGTCCCATTAGACTACCGTAAAAGATACCAAGGGCAATTATTACGAGCCCCAGTACAATCCTGAGTAATCTGTCAACACCACCTACATTGCACTTCATAGCGCACCTCCTGTCTTTGTTAAGATGTTTTAAAAATAGTTAAGATTCACTGATGGTTAGATCTGGGTCATTACCGCTAACTAAATCTTAGATTGTGTTTGGATAGTGCTGTTGTTTTTTACAGGACAGGTATTTTATTAGAATATTTCTTTTATATAACTCTCAAATACCTCGAGGGCCCTGGGCATATTCATCCTGCCAAATCCTATTCTGAAGTGTCTGTTATCGTAGTCGTAGTAATTCCCTGGGAGTAGTAATACCCCCTTCTGATTGACAAGGTCTATACAAAACTGCTCGATATCAATCTCTCTTTTTATCTCAGGGAAGGCTATAGTCCCGCCCTTTGGGGGTATGAAGTTGAACAGGTCCTGATATCTATCGAAGAATTCGTGAAGGAGTTTGAGATTATTTCTTATGATATTGAGACTTCTTGATAACAACCTTTCTCTGTTTTTGAGTGCAAAGGTTGCAAGCAGCTCGCTGATCCCGCTGTTGCATATAGTAGTGAAATCCTTGTAATGATTTATTTCATTGATTATACTGCTATTTCTTGAGGCTACCCAGCCAATCCTGAGCCCCGCAAGGCCATAAGCCTTGGATAGTCCACCGATAGATACGCCATTTTCGTAGATATCAGATATGTAGGGAAGCCTTGTATTTACCTCTATCTCCAATCCGTTATATACCTCGTCGTTGAGTATGATTATATTCTTTTCCCTGGCAATCTCTATTATGGCTTCGAATTTCTTGAGGTCAGCGATGTATCCAGTAGGGTTGTGGGGCATATTGAGGACTATTATCTTCGTATTATCCCTAATATTGTCCCTAAGATAATCTATATCAAGTTCCCAGTTATTTTTACTATCACACTCCCAGAACGAAACATATGCACCTATGTGTTTGGCTATCTCTCCGAGGGATTGATAAAATGGATACTGTACAATAATATGTTCGCCCTTGTTTATGGCGATATTCATAAACAAATATATTGCCTCTTCCGCACCATTTGTTACTATGAGATTTTCTGGTTTTATTGATTTATACAATCGAGATATGGTATTTTTTAGTTCCTCCTGACCGTCCGTATTTACATAACCCAGATTGAAATCAAGGATAGTTTTAAGATAATTCTCGTCGAATCTTATTAAGTCATTTAGTGAGATGGGTTCACAATCGGAGGTGCATAAAAGATATGGTGCCTTGAATTCATATCTGGCAAAGAATCTCTCAAGTTTGAATGGTGATATATGCATAAAACCCCACTGCCAGTATTAATTAACTAATACATTGAATTGTCAAGGAAAAATAAATCTGATAATTAAAAACAGGGGATTAATAATTGTCCAATCAAAAAATTATTTACATATATGTTTTTATATTGTAGAAAACTTTACCCATGGAGGTATTTATGAAGAGAGTTACTATTCTGTGGCTGGTAATATTGTTTCTCATTTCATTTCGTGTCTCTTCTCAGGAAGTGACAGATAAAGATGAGACCAGATTGGAAGACAATAAGAAGACTGAGCAGAAAGGTGAGGGTAAACAGAAGAAAGTATCTGTGTTTGAGATAGTTAATAAACTGTTAGCCATTGATGTTAAGACTGAGGGGAGGAGACTCAACCGTGAACAGAGGGCTGAGATTTCAGGGAAGATAGAGGGCAGTATGAAAGATTGTATTGCGAAGGTTTTGATGGAGCACGAGGAGTTTCAGAAGAGAGATAAGAAACTATTTGACTCGGACTATGTAATAAAGGTAAAGATGGAGGGTGGTGTCTTTAAAAAAATAAAGATTTTAAAGAGTAAGACTAAATCACCTTTTATGAAGGAGTGTATCAACGCCCTCATTGATTTTGAGAGCGGATATAATATAAACACAGAAGTAAATATGAAGTTAAAGACTCGCCTGAAGTAAAGGAGTTTTGTATGAGAAATATTTTCTTCCTTATTTTAATAATATTGATTCTGTTTGCTGGTTGTTCAGACAATTCTCGGGGAAGTACAGGTTTTGATATACTGCCTGATATAAATATAAGTGATATTTCATCTGAGTACGCCGATAATTATGTAAATGATGTCTCGGATGTGATTAGTGTTGATATAGAGGATGTATCAGAAGATGTCTTATATGTTGATGTCCTGGAGGATGGTTCGGCTGATGGTAGTATATATGATTTAGGTGATATTACGGATTTTGGTGATGTATACTCTGTCGATGCTGACTCAATAGAAGACTTAATTTCTGAAGACAGTAGCGATACATCCGTTGACGCCTCTTATGATGTCTATTCAGGAGATTCGGGCTCAACTGATATAACGGGTAATGATTTTGGCACAAAGATGGGTTTGTTGTTCTCTGCCCGTGAGAAATTAAAGAATAAGCCCTCAATATTTTATGTAGATCCACAGGGCGGAACACCAAAGAGGTTGAGTCCAGATTATTCTGATGAATTTACGAGGCCATTCTGGTCTTATGATGGAAACTCTTATTATTTTGAATCGGCGGGCAAGATATATAAGACACCTTTCGGGAAATTTGATCCTGTGGAGATATGCGCTGGAATGGATTTTGCCGTCTCTCCCGATGAAAGGCTAATTGCATTGAATAAGTATGTCCAGATAAATGATATTGGAGAGTATGACTACGAACTGTTTATATATGATATGGAAAGAAAGGAATATACTCAGATTACTACATTTATGGATGGTGAGATGAGGAATAGACCATCAAGCCCCTCTTTTTCTCCCGATTCAAAGAAGATACTCTTTTCTATTTTAAATCCAACAGGTGCCTATGATGTATATTCGAGTGACCTGTTTATTTATGATTTATCAACGGGTTTTTTGATGAATATTACAAATGAGGCAAAGAGGATTCAGGCAAAGGTGGCAAATAGGTCGTGCGAATGGGCAGGTGATTTGAACAAGTATGCCTATCTCCACATACTATATCCGGAATCAGGATATTATCTTGTAGAAGGTCTCCAACCACCAAGGAGGATTTCGGAAGAGACCCACAATGGTATAGATGGAATCGCCTTCTCGCCGAATTCGAATGCCCTGGCTATAGTAACTAAGAATGGAAAGGGTATCAGTATTATCGATTTGAATGGTAATGTTCTATATGAACTCCCGATTATCGACGACCTTGAATATATAGACAATTTGAGCTGGAGATAGCTGGTTGCCTTTTAAGAAATTTGAGTAAAGATTTGATGTGATTTTTTCTACCGTGAAAATAGGTCGATTCTATGTTGAGATACTCTCGTAATCCCTGGCGGCCGCGCAGTTTATATTTACCTTTTCATCATTAGCCCTGGATATTACATCCTTGACCATCATATCTATAAAATTGTCATCGTGTGCCGGGTCGTGGTGAAAGAGTATTAGATTCTTTGATCTGGATAGAATGGCGAGTTTCAAGGCATCCATATTGGAAGAGTGTCCCCAGCCAAATCTATTAGGGAGTTCGTTCTCTGTGAATTGTGCATCTACAATGAGATAATCCGAGTCTTTGCAGAATTCGGCAAAATCCTCGATTCTTTTTGCACCCTCAGATTGGGAGCTGAGTTCACAGTCGGTCATAAATGTAATTATCCTTCCCTTCTCCTCAAACCTGAAGGCAAGGGTAGGCTGGGGGTGATTTGTATTTGTGTATGTAATCTTTACATCATCTATCTCAAAGTTCTGCTCAAAGAGCCTTTCGAATCTCAGTTGAGTCTTCATTGTCTCGATCCCCACAGGGAAGTAAGGGGGCTTCATCTGATTGGAGATTATCTCAAATAGTTTTTCCGAGTCAGCCTCAACGCCCATAACAATAAATGTATTCCCATTGATATATGCAGGTACAAAGAACGGCAATCCCTGAATGTGATCCCAGTGAAAATGAGTAAAAATTATATAGGAGTTATTGACTACCATCTTATTTTTAAGCATATTATTCCCGAGTTCTCTTATACCTGTACCCGCATCTATGATAATTTGTCTTCCTGATCTCAGGATCAGTTCGACACAGGTCGTATTCCCGCCGTAGTATTCTCTCCCTCTGCCGGGGGAGGGGATTGAACCCCTCGTACCCCAAAATATAAGTTTCAATTTATATTCTCCTTCCTTATACTCATAAAAACCATTACATCTGGAAAATTAGATAGAAGAATATCTTTTTCATATTCACGGCATTCTGGTCTTTTAAGTGGAATGATGCAAATACGATTCTACCCGATGTCTGAGTTGGCTTATAGGAGACAATTACTGGGTTCTTCTGCTGCTTATTATATACATCACCTTCTATATGCACTACCGCATCTGGTGCCGCTGAATCTGCTGTAGCCCAGCATATAGATGAGATACCAACCTGATTTACTCCCATAAGTGCAACCATATTCTGATCTATTATATCACACATCAGTGGTGCGGTACATCCCTGTATACCTCTTGCAGAGCCACCCGATTGGGCATCATTGCTAATATTGTCGTCCCCATAGAAGTCCACAGCATTCGGGAATGCCTTTTCGAAATAGTCATAGGCATAGTCAGATGCCATAAACGAATTACCCGCCAGTACCCAGTTCTTAAGATTGTTAATCGTATTAGAATCGAGGCTCTCTCCCGCTCCACAATTTATTATGAGAATGTCGTATTTGCTCAAAGTGCTATAATTATCGACAACACTTGTATCGTCCTGCTGGTATAGCGTGTAGGGCAATTTAAGTTGATCCAGAATGTCTTCCATAGCATCCCACTGTCCCTGCATAACTGCTATCTTTGCATTCGACTTGACGCACTGGGCACCGATGTCTGTCGTCTCCCTGTTCTTCACCTCAACCGGTACATCCGTAGTAAACGAACCCGCCTCTATATGTACCGTCTGCTGCCCTACCGGCACACAGGACAGAGTAAAGTATCCATCAGGATCAGATATCGTGCACTTGCTACCCACGCAGACCTTCGCACCCCCTATCCAAATCTCCTGCCCAGGTGAACAAACTCTGCCCGTCACATTACCACACTGTGTATTCGGGTCAGCACCGTATCCGTGTAATACCACTGAATATACAGGGTCTATCGGATCCGTGCTCGCAATATCCAGCTTCCCTTTGTCCTCCCCCTCCTCCATAGGCTTATATCTGACAGTAACTGTCTTCTTTTCACCCGCTGCATATTTGCCTATTGGCACTGAACCAACTATAGAAAAGTCCGGAGAACTCTGGGCTGAGAGTTTTATCGAACTTATATCCAGATCCGCTGTACCACAGTTGATCACCTCAACAGTCTGATCCTTGCTCGAACCTATATTCACAATCCCATATTCAACTTTTTGTGGATTTACGCACACCTTTGGCCCTGTACCTCCACCTGAGACAGGTATGGTCGCCGCTGTCTTTGGTAAAAAGCCAGATAGGATCTCTACTATTATCTTCCCGGTCTCTGTCTTTATATCCCTCGGCTTGAATGTAACATCAAATTTCGCCGTCCCATTCGGCATCAATGTCTTAGGTATCGGAAAGTTCCCAAGGGTAAAATATGGACTCGATGTGGCATCAAACTTGAGTCCAGATATAAAACAGTTCTGCCCACCTGTATTCTTGAGCGTCACACTTACCGTCTTGCTCGTCCCCAGTTGCACAAGCCCAAACTGCACCGGATTGGGTGTAGCCTCTATTATACACGGCTGTGTATTTACCCCCTCACCCTTCAATATCACATCCTGATTCGGCGTCTCCTTGTCATTGCTGACAACTCTCCATCGGGACTGCTCAGCACCTATAATAGCAGGTGTATATGTAAAGTACACCGCCAGGGAATTCCCGGGTTTGATTGTAACAAGATTTGAAAAGTCCGGCCTTGTCATCTTGAAGGAATCCGGCCCCTGTATCTTTGTAAATGATGTAATCGTACAATCCAGTTCCCCTGTGTTCGTAAACATTATCGGCTTCTCTGAACTCGTCTTCCCCTTTACAATAGAACCAAAATCCAGCTCCGTCGGATCTACCACCAGATTGCACGAAGGACCCTCCTTACCCTTGCCCCTTACACTTATATACCCGTTCGGAGATTGCGGGTCGTTGGTGCTGACCTCTATCCTGCCTGTGTCTTCAGTCGTGTCCTTCGGTGTATACTTTACCTTGAGTGTGTACTTCTCCCCAACATTCAACTCAATTGGGAGCGTGGGCGTCTCCACCCAGCCAAATTCATCGGAGGTCGTCGCACTGTATTCCATCTTCGAGATAATTAACTTCTCAGTCCCGCAGGAGGTCAGGTCAAATGTCATCTCCTTCGTCTGTCCGATCACTACCTCCCCAAAATCAATAGAATATGGTGGCTGTGGACATACCCTCGGGGCAATACAGGTACCGTTCAGAATTATATATACCTCTCTCTCGTTCGGGTCTTCACTCGAAATCACAAGGGCTCCCCTGTCTGACCCACCATTCACAGGCTTGTAGTATATCTGAAACTCCCTGACCTCTCCACCCCTGTACTTTCCAACTACATCCGAAGGTTCATAGACAAACTCAGGATAGGTGGGTACCTCCATCTCCTCCAACTCACAGTTCACCTTCGTGTATGGACACTGCAGTACCTTCACATCAAATACATTCAACTCAGCATCCCCTTTGTTTGCAACCGTAAATGTGTACCTCTTGCTCTCCTGTCCGTATGCCACAGACCCAAAGTCTATAGAAAGTTCAGTCTTATTATCATCATTGCACCTATTCTGATCCTTCAGACAGACCTCTATCTCAGCAATAATGCCCCTGCCTTTGAGATTTATGGTTATCGAAGGATTGTCCCTGTCGTTTGTCTTCAAGGTCAGAGTGGCAGTATCCACACCCACATCCTGAGGAGAATAGGTTATCTGCAAGGAGGTCTTCTTGCCGGGCTTGAGTTCGTTTGCGATTAACTTCGCTGAGAACTCGTTGGAACCGCTTAAGGTTGGTGTCTCGAGTCTGAGGTCGTTCTCACCCGTATTTGAGACCTCCAGTTCAATCATCTTGACATCCCCTACAATCACATCCCCGAAGTTGAGTTCATATGCGCCCCCGCTCTGCTTCATATTCCCGCTGGGGTCTTTGATATTTGCCTTTGGTAGAATGGTGGTTACACCACTACCCTCATCACAACTGCACCCACCAATAAACCCAAC
>Ga0078972_1012882_pt1 | contig 14120 bp, 15 predicted proteins | sample YelNatPaOPGAMG01_FD_67568 | JGI IMG/M metagenome (GOLD analysis project Ga0078972, IMG submission 67568) | Hot spring thermophilic microbial communities from Obsidian Pool, Yellowstone National Park, USA - OP-RAMG-01 (SPADES assembly) (version 2) | ecosystem: Environmental > Aquatic > Thermal...
TTCTTCAGAAAAGTCATCTCCAATATAATCTTCAATATAGCAAAGTCCACATTTAATGAAGTACTTCTGAATAGTTTCCCTCTGAATCTCTTTTACTACTAGCTCTAGAGTCTCCTTTTTCTGTTCAAAAGTCCTTAAAGGATGTCCTTTGAGAAGAGCCTTCATTTGTGAAAAGAAGCCATTGTCAAGTGGGGACAGATCAGCTGCAGTTTTAGCAGGAAGATAAAGTATCTGGATATTGTTTTCCTCAGCAAAGGCCTTAGTTATGCAAGAAGTATGAGAAGAGGCCTTGTCTAAAATTAAACATTTGACCTCTTCTCTATTTGGAATAAAAATATCTTTTATCCATTTAATCATAATTTCAACAGTCATTCCTTTGACTGGCTTCTCTATCACCTGCTTATTCTTTCTTTTAGCAGGTTTAGACTCAATAAAATACAAGGGCAATTTTCTACCATCACCCACAATACCAACAACCAATGTATCACAATGATCAACATCAGGTGTTTGTACATAACCTGGCAAATCAAATGGAACATAGGTCTGACAAAGTGGTGCATAATTCCAAATGGCAGTTTCATCCATTACACAAATTCTGTAATAGTAAAAATTAATAAAAAAAAACTTACTCAGATGGTTTTAAATTTAATTCCTTAATTTTTGCATGGAAATTGGCAATTTCAGACTCATATGTGGACCTCATTTGCTTGGAATTTCTCTTCTTTTGGGTTTTGCTAGAAATATCTAACTGTTTGCATAATTTGGAAATATCTCCCTTTGTTGGTTTCCATTGGCCCTGAGTTAAAATAATAATATAATTAATAATATCTTTGCCCAAAGTAACTGTGCCCTTCTCTGCTCTCTCTCTAATCCAAGTTAAAATGCTTCCTTCTTCATTCTCTGTGAGAATCCTCCTTCTTCCTCTATTGTTGAGCCTGGATTGCTGTGCATGGGTAGACATATCTACTTTAGACCACTGATGAAGAGTACTGGGGGATTTCTTGGTAATTTTAGAATTTTGATAAAAGGATTCTTCAGGATTGTACTTCTTAAAGGCTTTATTTCTCTGTTGGATGGCGTTGATAAAAATTTCTAAGTCAACAAAAATCACTTGTCAACATGAGGTCCACATTTCCCATTGCAGGAAAATAGCAACCAACTGTATTTACTTAAAGTTTTAACTGCCATAAAACATGAACACCTATAATCCCTTTAATAAACTCAACAAACCAGAAGAAGTTCATTTTCTCACTCAAGCTGGAGTTGACCAGGCAGCTGTCCCCCTTGATGGAGCAGATGAAGAGGTTGTTCTCCTTGAGGGAACTTGCTCCAGTGTTAGTCAAACCTTTCCACCACTTCAAGTTAAGGCTGTTGAAGTTCCTGAACCTTGTGCTCCACAAAATGCAACCTCACCCATTTGGAGGCATTTTTCGCTAAAAGTTTTAGGTGATGTTCGAAAGACAGTGTGCATGCTTTGCTCCAAAGAAGCTCCTTTCAGTGGAACTTCCAATTTGTGGAAGCATTTGGGTGCAAAACATTTTAACATTTTCTCAAAATTACGAAAACAAGAACAAGAACTACATCAAAAGGATATTAAGAGCTTCTTTCCCACTTCTGAAGCTTCCAAACAGGCAACAATTACCAATCTAATTGTTTCAGAACTTATTTGCCGAGATCTACAGCCATTTTCAATTGTGGAAGATGAGGGATTCTCTGAATTGCTACGATACTTATGTCCAACATACAAAATTCCCTCCAGAAAACATATATCCACAACAATATTAAATGAACATTATGAAATGGTAAGTTCATTTAAATTTATTCTTATATTTTCCAGATGAAACAGAAAGTAGCACATGAACTTAACATGTTTCACCACATTTCCATAACAACTGATGCATGGACTTCACAAGCCACAACTTCATATCTTACGATAACAGTTCATGCTATTGATGAGGAGTGGAACCTAGTATCAAGAGTTCTTCAAACAAGGGAGTTTCCTCAACCACATGATGGCCAACACATTAAACAAATAATCAGGTAAGTTATTTTATTCATTTTAAATTTTTTAGTGAATGTACAAAAGAATGGAATATATCACAGAAAGTGATAGGTATTACAACAGACGGAGGAGGAAACATGAAAGCTGGAGCCCATTTTCTTGGTTTGGAATGGTTTTCTTGCATTTCACATAGGTTACACAATGCTATTAAGCATTGTCTTGAACCTGTGGAACATGTTCAAACAAAAGGTAGGGCATTGGTTAGGCACTTCAAACAAAGTCCATTGTCATGGAGTAAATTACGGTAAATGTTTTTACTCCATCATTAATAATTTTTTTAGGGAGGAACAATTAAAGAATGGACTACCTTCAAAACGTTTGGCTCAGGATGTCCCAACTCGCTGGAGTTCAACATATGATATGTTGAATTCTATTTTCAACAACAGGATAGCCATTTGTTCAGCTCTTATGTTTTCCAAGCATGCAGATCTTCTTTTGACCCCATATGAATGGGAAATAGTTGAGGCCCTGATCAAATTTCTTTTTCCATTCAAGGTATGCACTAATTTCTTTCAAACAGAAAAGCAGATTTCATTATCTGCAATTTATCCACTTCTCCACCGTTTGAGGAAAGATTACACATTGGAGCTAGATGATGATCCCAATGTCATCCGAGGAATCAAAAAGAGTATGGCAGGGATATTACAACAGATGATCAATGAGTACAAAGGTGAGTTTATTTTGGCTGCAACATTTTTGGACCCAAGGTAAGATTTTAATTTTAAACTAATTATTTCAGATTCAAAGACATTGAATGGACTACAGAACCAGAGAGATGGCGAGAAAAGTTCCTTAAACACACAATAGGTAATTTTTCTCAATTTGAACAGGATGAAGAGGATTTAAGACCCTCTAAAGTACGGAAAACAAATGATGTATACAATCTCTTTGGTAAGTATTTATTTTTTTTAATTAAATTTTACAGGGAGTGCAAAGAAGAAAAAACACCAAAATGAACAAGTGATTCAGGTTGAGATGTCCTCATATTTTATGGAGGCAGAGATAGAGTTAGATAAAGATCCATTGCAATGGTGGCAGTTGAAAGAAGCTCAATATCCAAATCTTTCCAAACTAGCAAAGAAGTACCTTTGCATTCAAGCAACCTCTGCATCCTCTGAAAGAGTATTTTCTATTGCAGGTCTAGCCTCCCATGACAGACGGAGTAGAATTTCCCCAGAAAAGCTGGACAAGGTAATCTTTTTACACAACAACATGAAGGAAACATGAAGTGGACTCAATGGTAGGTACATAACTTAATTTATTTATTTTTAACAGAACAACAAAGGTGATTGGGATGATATTAAGGTAAGTTTGGACTGCCCAATTTTCATTTGGTTGGGGCAGACAAGGAATGGCGGGGTTGGGGCCATTACCAATTTTATTTTTGGAACAAATGTAAATAAAAATTTTTAATTCAATTGTGTTTTTTAAATATTTATTTAAGAAATGTAGACATAAACTCAAGTACTCAGCAGTAAACCCCAATAAAAAAGGACAGGGTACTGAGTCCATTAAATTGTTACTCAGTCCCACCACTGCTCGAAAACAGTGGTGGGCCAAGTAACTCATTTTTGAGTACCCACTCGGAGAGTTGTCCAAAAATAACTCACTGAGTCATTAATTTTGGAACTGAGTTGAAAGTCAGAGAAAGTAAATGGAAGATTGTTGAATTGTGTTGAATTCAACTGTCACCTAACTGAAAAAAACTTGTATAAATATTGAAATAAAGTGATAAATCAACTTAAAGACCTGTCACAATATTATTATTTATGAATTCCAACTTTCAACACCAACAGCAGGGGGATGAGGCTATTGCTTTGGGAAAAGAAAATCAAGTTGTTTTCGAAGAAGCAGAAGAAGAGGTTCTTCTTGAGGGTGCTTGCTCAGATGTGGTTCTTGACAGCCTGCCACTTGGGTCTGTAGATATTAGTACAAATGTAGAAGACCCAAAAGAAGCTTGTACTCCACAGAATGGAACTTCGCCAGTATGGAAACACTTCATACTAAAAAATATAGATGGTCGCCGAAAGAGTGTCTGTCTCCTTTGCTCTAAAGAAATCTTCTTTAATGGCACCAGTAACCTTTGGAAGCATTTGGCTTCAAAGCATTCCCAACACTGCCTCAAGTTGAGAAAACAGGAGGAACAGCTTGCACAGAAGAATATCAAGAGCTTTTTCTCATTTTCCTCAGAAGTTTCTAAACAGGCCATCATAACTAACACTATTGTTTCCGAACTAATTTGTAGGGACCTACAGCCTTTTTCAATTGTTGAAGATGATGGATTTATTGCATATACAAAATTACTTTGTCCAACATATTCAATGCCTTCCCGCAAATATATATCAACCACCATTTTGGACCAACAATATGAAATGGTAAGTTTATTTTCTTTTTTAAATAACTAACTTTATTTTAGATAAAATCTAAGGTAATGGATGAACTTGCCAAAGTTAATCATATTTCCATTACTACAGATGCCTGGACCTCACAAGCAACAACATCTTTTCTAACTGTAACAGCTCATACACTAGATGAGGATTGGAACATGGTTTCTAGGGTCTTGCAAACAAGGGAGTTCAAACAGCCCCATGATGGGGAACATATTAAACAAATCATAAGGTAAGTAATTTTTTATTAATAAATTAACTAATTTAGTCAATGCTTGAATGAATGGAACATCTCCCACAAACTAATTTCGATTACAACAGATGGGGGGTCAAATATGAAAGTCGGAGCTAATCTACTTGGTTGCCAATGGTTCAATTGCATTGCACACAAGTTGCATAATGCCATCAAACATGTCATTGAACCTGTGGAAGAAATACAAACTAAAGGTAGGGCATTGGTAAAGCATTTCAAACAAAGTGCTTTATCGTATAGTAAATTAGGGTAAGTTATTTTAATGTTTTATTGAATTTTTCAGTGAGGAACAGTTGAAAAATGGTTTGAAACAAAACCATTTGGTACAAGATGTCCCCACTCGGTGGAGCTCTACATATGACATGCTCCAGTCCATTTTTGTGAACAGAAAGGCCATTGTTTCAACACTTCTGTTCTCAAAACATGCTGATCTTCTTCCAACTGCAGAGGAATGGACTATAATCGAGTCACTAATCACCTTTCTATATCCCTTCAAGGTAGGTACAAATTTTTTCCAAACAGAACAACAGGTTTCAATATCAGCAATCTATCCATTTCTTCAGCGCCTGAAGAACAACCACACAATTGAGCTGGATTCAGATCCAGCTATTATTCAACAAATGAAGAGGAATATGGCAGTCACATTACAGCAACTAATTAATGAATATAAAGGTAATATTATAATGACAGCTACCATTTTAGATCCAAGGTAAGTTTTTTTAAAATGCAATTAATTCCTTCAGGTTTAAGGACCTTGATTGGATATCATATCAAGGAAAGGAAAAACTAAAGGATGAATTCACAAAGCACATAGTAAGTATTTTAACTAATTTTGAACAGCCAGATACAGAAGAAGTAGAACCAAGACCCATCAAAAAGCAGAAAACGAGTGATTTGGACAATTTTTTTGGTAAGTATTTCATTTATTTATTAACTTTTATAGGAAGTACAAGGAAGAGAAAGCCACTCAATAACAACATTGTACAAGCAGAGATTGCCACATATTTGTTGGAGTCCGAAATTCAGCTAAGTAGTAATCCTTTGCAATGGTGGCAAATGAAGGAGCCCCAATACCCAAACCTGGCAAAGGTAGCCCGAAAATATATGTGTGTGCCTGCCACCTCTGCATCCTCCGAAAGGGTCTTTTCAGTTGCTGGTCTTGCTTCACATGACAGACGAAGCAGAATCTCTCCCACCAAACTGGACAAGGTAATTTTTTTAAATAAAAATATGAAGAGAACCTAAATTGGAACTTGGACTGCCCATATTTCAGCTGGTTGGGGCAGACATGGAATGGCGGGGTTGGGGCCATTCCCAAAAAATTTTTTGTGAAATTAATTTAAAATAAAATTATTTATTTATTCATTTCCTCCTATTTTTTTATTTAAGAAATAAGAACTTTTTTTGTGAAATTAATTTAAACATTTCCACTTATTTTTTTCCATTTTTTAAGACAAAAGTCATGTTTTAAAAAAATTTATTAATAAATGTAGACAATACAACTTGGTACTCAACAAATACCAAAAAATAAAAAAAACAGCAGGTAGTGGCTACTAAATTTTTTACCCACTCCCACCACTGCTTGGAATTAAGGGGTTGTGTTTTTCTGCAAAATTTCATTTCATAGATGTCAAACATGTCCATTTTCGGAATTTTTGAATTCTAGAAATTTAATGGACCAAAATTCACGCAGATTAAGAATTATCTATTTAATTATAATTAATTACATATTTATTGAGATCCCTTAATTTTTTCACTTTGACTTGATTCCCAATTTGATTCCAAGTTGTAAATTAATATTGAAAGATATTCAGGTGTTTTAAATTGAGGATTCAATCCAACATATTTTGCTCTTCCAAAGTTTTTCATGTCATTGTAAAAAAACCATCCAGATTTTCCCAAAAAAAATTCACACCAATAATGATTTCCATTCCAATAGATCACTCCATTTAGACAATAAACATTTCCATTGAGTTTTATCCTTTCTTGTAAATTTACAATATAGTTTGTATTTTTTGAATCTATTCTTGGATATTCCACAATTAAACAATTGGGTAATTCAACTGATATCAATGATTGCAACATTGTTTTTCCACAAATACAAATTGATGGTTCTGAAGTTAATGAATGGAGTTTTTGTTGAAATGCTTTTTCTAAGTTATTGAAGTCATTATTATTTTCTCTTGTTAATAATGTTAATCCTAATTGTTGTATCTCATTGAAAATAGTATTTTGACAAAAGTTGCAATGTTTTTTTAATATCCATTTTAAACTAAAATAAGCTCTTTCAGTTTGTGAAATGACAAATCCATCAAATAAATCATAAATGGTTCCATAATCTCCAATTTTCTTTGGAGTGCCAACTTTAAGTTCTTTAGCAATATTGATTGCTAAATTCCACATATTTTTTTGTGCTTCTATAAAAAAACCTTTATCTAACATTTCTAATACTTTATTCAATCCATCCATATTTTTTGAAAAGGATTCCATATTTTTTAGAAAATTCTTGTGGATACAATATTGCCAAATTACACAAAATGTATCCAAAAAGCATGAGTTTTGATTCCAGTTAAATAGTTGTATAAAATCCAATTTTCTTTCTTTTTTCAAAGGTTGTATTGTTTTTTTAATATGTTGTAAACAAATATTTTCCAATATATATATAGTATTATATCCAGTGGGAGTAAGTTTTTTAAATAACTTCCACAATACTTCCACATCTTTATTTGCTCTATGTTGTACCACTTCATTTAGAAATTCTTTTGAAAGAGATTCCAAATTAAAACTTCCATTGTATTTTTTAGGAACCATTTTTTTAAAAATTCTAATTGTATCTTCAAAGAAACAATTTTCAGGTAGTTTTTGTTTGACAATATCCAATTGTTTTGAAAGTATGTTTTCATCATATGATGTTGCATTATGACCAAGTAAAAATAAATATTTTTTGGAAGATAATGATAGTAACCATTGGCATAATTCAGTTGATACAATATTCCATGAATTTGCAGTTGACAGTTCCTTTTGTGTAATGCCTGTCAATTCCAAAATAAAATTTGAAACATTATGTTGTTGAACAAGTGAAGAATACCATACTTCAGTTGCTGGATAAAAGAAAGATAATTCAATAATTTTTGCATCAGAAGATAATCCAGTTGTTTCTAAGTCAAAAAATAATATATCTGCTTCTTTTGAATCATCAAATAATAATGATTTGTTTGAACAATCAATAGAACACTTGCACCAAAAAGAGCATGGTAAACTATTTTTCATACATCCACACTTATTATTACAACAATTATTATGACATTTACAGGAAGATATGAAATCTACGTAGATCAATAATCAATTTAATTGTGTTTACCAATTTTTCTCTTTTTAATAAAAATTGACTTATTTTTTTCTTTTTCAATTTCATCTTTGAAATTAATTTTCTTAAGTAAGATTGTACCTTGAGGATTGTTTAAGCAATTTTCTCCTTTACATTTACAAAAAAAATTGCATTTAAGATTTCTACAAGAACAGCGATTTGAGGTGCAATTGACACCATTTTTGTCTGTTTTGCAATGACACTTTTGTATTACATCTTCATTCTTCTTATAAGTAAAATCTTTTTTCTTCTCTTTATTAGTAACTTTGTTTCTTTGTCTTTTTAATTCTTTCAATTGAACTTTTTTTGTTTTATATTGTTCAGTTTGTTTTCTTTCAGAATCTTTTTTTTTCCTTTTCTTTTCTTTTGTCAATTCCATTTTTGTATATTCTGAAAATTTGTAACCACTTTGACATAGAAATTCTTCTTTCCAAACAGAACTATGTTCTGAAAATGTCAGTGCACCACACATAACCAAAAAAGAATAATTTGTTGGCCAATCAAAATATTTGGAACAAATAGAAGCAATAGCACTATTACAACTTTCCACCATATTCACTGTTTTCCCTCTGATGTAAGAAGCTGCTTTTTCTGCAGTTTGATTGATTATTTTATTTAGTTCTTCAATTGAAAAAATTTCTGATGATGGAATTTTTGGATATTTTTTTGCTTTATGTTTGCAAAAAGAATGATCACCACAAGCATGATTAATAAAAAGTTTGATATTTTTTTGCAATTCGATTATTGCTTCATTTGAGGTGATTTTTCCATTTTGAATATCTTTTTTAACCATTTTAACAGATATAAATAACCATCTGTATGCACTTTGACCAAAACCTTTTAATGCTTTATATTTAGATTGCTTTGCCAAGTTTTTGATAGTATTTCTTAAATTTTTTGCAACATGTCCAATACATATGTCTTCTTTTGCCTGTGGAAAAAATTTGCTAATTACACTTCTTGTTTGTGCATCATCATCATGAGCATAATTTGCTATTTGTAAATTTTCTTTTTGAAATAGCTCACATATTTGAGTAACACCTGTACCTTCCATTGCTTTTGCACTTTCAATATAATTTTGTGAACTTAATTTTTTTGTTCTTACTCTAACCATATTTGCAATTCCTAATAAATTACCACTATTCATTTCAAGGCAAATGACTGTTCCTTGCTCAGAATTGTAACCACGAGGTTTACTCCATCTACAATCAAAAACAACATCAATATTACTATTTTTTTCTTTCAATTTATCTCTGTTTTGCTTAATTTTACTGGTTCCAAAAACTTCCATTCTTTTTTGTAATTTATGTAAAATGTTGTGATATGTAACATTTGAAGTATGTTTGATTCCAGTAAGAGATAATTGTTGAAATAATTGATGTTGTCTAATTCCAACCAAAATTGAAGCTTCTATTATTTTGTGAGAGTTTTGAAAAGATTGATTATTTGAATGTTTATGAGATCCTTCAAATTGAAATATCTAAATAATGAAATTATAAACTTATTATCTTACTTTTAAACATTCAATGCATTGATATTTAATAATGAGAACTCCTCCAATATCTTCAGTAGATATTACTTTAATTGGTGATCTAAAATTTTGTATGATAACATAATAAAATACCTTTTTGTAGTACAAAAAACACAAGCACCAAAAGTTTCCATCCAAATAATTAATATTGATTTGTCCATAATTGTTAATGGAGCTGTTTCTGATAAATTTGGCATATTCCAATTGGGATCTGTTTTAAAAAGAAAAACTCCATTTTTTTTAGATTCAAAATAATATTTTCCATTTGTTTTTATTTGTTCCTTCTACTTATTATTATATAATTAAAAAGTACCTGTGAAGTTATATTTGAAGATTTTGAAAAATATTTATTTTGAGCATTGTAACAACTTTTACATAGATTTTTTGCATAATATAATCTATCTTTGTGACAGAGTGGTCTTTTTAAATCCATAATTCTTATAAAAATAAAAAAAGCAAAATTGTAAATTTTATATTTATAATTGAAAAAATGTTTGTAATTCAACAGTTAGAATCAAATCAATAATTATTAAAAAAAAAGGAGTTTTGAAATTTCAAGATATTGAAAACTTAACAAGAAATAATTTTTTTTAAAAAAAAACACCTGAATAAAATTCCAAACACAATAATTTGTATTTTTTGTATGATTCTATTAATTGTTTGGAGCTTCACAATCCTTTTTTTGATGTCGGAGATTTGACCATTGTTGACCAGGGGGGAAAAACACCAATGGGAATTTCTGTTGGTAAGAGTGCCCCCTTAAGGGTGCACAACAGGACACCAACATTGTTGGTATTCTCAACCCCCTGGGAAAAAACCCCAAAATAAAAGAATAGTGTAGTTACTTTCCTGTTCACTGATTTTATCTTTTCATATATTTTCATTGTTCTCAGGAGGTTCATTGTCTTAAAGAGAAACAAGAGCAAATAGAGAGAATTGAATTCTCATTTATTTGTTATTTGAGATCCATAAATAAAACTTTGCTGACTAGAACAGTCTGTAGTCATGATATAAATGAGGAATAAAAGTCTTCCTGTTTTATCACTTTTGGGATTTTGACCAACAAACTGTGCACATCCTGTATTTTCCAATGTCATTGTAATGATACCATCCTTTTTGTTTATCTTTCCCATTTGTGTTGAGAAACTGGCACCAGAAATGTCCATTTTGAAAATATATGATTCCATGAAGTTTATAGCTTTTGTCCTGGATATTCAAATGTAAATTTTGCCCTATAAATTTTGTTTCATTAGATTGAATTGGATATTTCAAAACCAAGCATTTGGGTAATATGAGCTCTTGCAAAGTATCATCCATAGTTCCAATACAATTAATTTGATTACAATGACTAAAGAGTGTTAATGATTCCATCCATTGTTCTACTGCTTGTTCTGCATTGTTCAATGGCATGTCCAAAGGGAACAATATTCCAAGTTGATGGCTCTGTTTCCACTCTTTATGATTGCAAGTGTCACATTGACTTTCAAGTTTCCATTTCACTTCAAAGAAGTCCCTTTCATCTTTGGAAGAAATGAGACCATCAAATAAATTATTAATAGATCCAAATTGTCCTCTTTCCAATATTTGATTAAATGATTTTGCAATTGAAATTGCAAGAGACCACATCATATCTTGTGCTTGCTGAAAATTATTTTTGTTATGAAGTTCCATTATTTTGTTGAACTCTGTCATTTTTGCTGAAATAATCTTTGTATTTGCTTGAAATTCGTCTTGAATGCAATATCTCCAAATAACACAGTAGGTGTCTAAAAAACAAGAGTTTTGGTTCCATTTATATAGTTGAATACTGTTTTCTTTTGTTGTTTTGCTTTTCTTAGATTGTTTTGAATTTATTTCTAGATGTTGCAAGCACATTTCTTGCAAAAACTGCAGTGTGTTTTGAGGTACAAACTTTTTCAGCAGATTCCACAATGTTTCAACATCTCCTTTTGCTCTATGTGGCACTTTGGAGCCAAGAAAGTGTTCAGAAAGAGCATTCAATGCAAATGACTTCTTTTTGTAATGCTTAGGAACTAATTTCCTAAAGATTTCTAATGTATCTTCAAAGAAACAGTTCAAAGGCAGTTGTTTTCCTACCAAATCCAATTGAGTTTGTAATCTATTTGAATCAAACCGTTTTCCATTTTGTGCTATAAAAACCAAGTATCTCTTTGAATAATATTTTTGTAACCAAGCACAAATTTCATCAGAGACCACATTCCAAGATTTTGCTACGTCTAATTCTTTCTTGGTAATTCCAGTAAGATCAAAAATTTCATCTGGCACATCCTTTTGATAGATAAAAGACCAATACCAATTGTTTGATAAAGGATGGAAAAAAGCAATTTCAATGATCTTTGCATTCTTTCTCAGACCAGTAGTCTCCATATCATAAATAATTGTCTCAATATCTTGAAATTCTCTAGGTTCTTTCCATTTTGAATTTTTACAGGTTGATGGACAATTACACCAGAGAGAGCATGTATTTTCACTTTGTCTACAGCCACAACGACTGTTGAAGCAGTCACCCTTGCAGTTACAATACAATTGAACATCTAATTTTAGAAAAATTAATTAATTGAAAAAAAAACAACCTGTTTCTCTTTTTCTTTTTTTTTGAAAGTCAAACTTATTAAAGAGATTTGATTCTTTTGCAGCTTTTTCTAATTCTAAATAGAATTTAAATCTTAAAAAAAATTGATCATACCTTTAATTTTATTGTTGGCACAGTTCTCCCCTTTGCATTTACATTCAGATGAGCATTTTGATCTTTTGCAACCACAATGATTTGAAGTGCAACTCATTCCCTCTTCATTTTGCTTACACTGACACTTTTTCATTTCTGTTTCTTCTTCAACACCTCCATGATAGCCTTTTTCTCTATTCTGTGTTTTGTTTCTTTTTCTTTTTTCTCCTTTCAAATAGCTTTTTCTTGTTTTTGATTCTTCTGTTTGTCTTCTATTGTAGTCTCTTTCTTTTCTTTTAGCTTCTTTTGATAGTTTATTTTTTGTAAAGGGAAAGAACTCATATCCACCTCTCAACATAAAATCTGCCTTCCACATAGGACTCTTTTCAGAGAATGTCAAAGCACCACACATTACATGAAAAGAATATGTTCTTGGATAGTCAAAGTGTTTGAGACAAGCTGAAGCAATTGCACTGTTACAACTTTCTACTAAATTTGTGGTCTTTCCATTAATGAGAGTTGATGTTTTGTTAGCAATATTGTTGACTAGTTTTGTGAGTGCTTCAATTGCCCCAATATCTGTAGAAAGAATAGTGTGAGACTTTGCTTTATCTGAATGTTTGCATCCATCATGCTTTCCACAGCAGTGATCCACAAAAAGTTTGATAGCTTGTTCTAACTCTTGTGATCCATTGTTTTGACTAATTTCATTTCTACTGATCTTTTCTTTTACAATCTTAACTGCTGTAAAAAGCCATCTGTAAGCACTCTGTCCAAATCCTTTCAAACTTTTATGCTGTTTTGAAAGTGTTTTCAACTCTTTTCTAAAATTTTTGGCTACATGTCCAAGACACAAATTCTCCTTGGTATCTGGAAAGTATCTATTGAAAATGGCTCTTGTTGCAGCATTATCATCATGAGTAACTGAAATAACATTGAATCTATCTGCTAAAAGCTGCTTACAGACTTCTTCAACATCTGTTACTTCCATCTTCTTTGCACTTCCATAAGTATTGTGACAGCCAAAGTCTCTTGTCCTTTTTCTTATCAAATTTATAACATATAGCAATGTCTCAGTTTCACTGTCAAAACAGATTACAGTAGCTGATTCTGCATTATATCCATATCTTTTAGGCCATCAACAATCCACAATTACACTGATATCAGAGCTTTTACTTTGAACTTTGTCTTGATTTCTCTTCAATTTTTCTTCTCCAAAGACTTTCATTCTCTCTTCCACTTTATGTGAAATTTTTGAATAGGCTCTGTGTGAAAGATAATTTGCTCCAAACAATGTCATTTGTTGAGAAAGTTGCTGTTCACTGATATTTGCCAAAATTGAAGCTTCCACAATCCTGTGTGGTATTTCATAAGATTGATCATTATCAAGCCTTTGTGACCCTTCATATTGAAAAGTTCTATGGCATTCTATACATTGATATTGCACAGTAAAAGTACTGCCAATATCTGTAGTAGATATTATTTTTATAGGACATCTTAAAGTAAATAAATAGATTACAAAGTGAAATAAAAACCTTTTTGCTGTGCACATATTACAACAGCCAAATTCTTCCATCCAAGCAAGCAAAATTTGCTTATTCATAAAACAATATGAAGTTTCTCCTTCTTTTAAAACAGGCAATTTCCAAGTTCTTTCTACTCTAAATAAAATTTTCTTATTTTGTTTTGTCTCAAAATGCATGTGTCCTTTGATAAATATAGATGGCTATTTATTAATAATCAAAAAAAAATTCTGATACCTTTTGAACAGATTCAACCTTCTTTTTATTCTTATTTTTTTTCTTATTTTGAGAATTGAAGCAGCTTTTGCACA
>Ga0078972_1012885_pt1 | contig 14118 bp, 12 predicted proteins | sample YelNatPaOPGAMG01_FD_67568 | JGI IMG/M metagenome (GOLD analysis project Ga0078972, IMG submission 67568) | Hot spring thermophilic microbial communities from Obsidian Pool, Yellowstone National Park, USA - OP-RAMG-01 (SPADES assembly) (version 2) | ecosystem: Environmental > Aquatic > Thermal...
AAATTAAATTTAAAATTTTAACAACTTAGTCTTTTTAAAAAAAATTACCAGAGCAAAAATTAATTATTTATTTAATTAATATTTACAATATTATATTTATAGTATTTACTAATAATTAATAAGTGTAATTAATAAGTGTACACAGGAAAGCTTTCTGCAAGTTCTCTAGCCTTTGCTTTAATTGGAGCAATTTTTGATTTATTTTGCCAATTTTTTAAAACAAATGATATCCATTCCCCAATTTTAAGCATTTCTTCTTTGCCCATTCCCCTTGAAGTTGCAGCTGCGGCTCCAATTCTAATACCACTTGTTAGATTTGGGCTTAATTTATCATAAGGAATAACATTTTTGTTTAAAACAATATTTAAAGACGCAAGAGTTGTTGAAGCATCTTGTCCTGTCATATCAAGAGGAGTTAAATCAATTAAAAATAAATGATTATCGGTCCCACCAGAAACAATTCTAAATCCATCATTTTTAAGATAATCACATAAAATCTTTGTATTTTCTACTACATTCTTAGCATATTTTTTAAAAGAAGGATCCAATGCTTCTTTAAATGAAACTGCCTTTGCTGCAATCATATGAACCAATGGCCCACCTTGGGTGCCAGGAAATATACCAGTATCTAGTAAAGTTGCATATTTTTTATCAGCAATTATGAACCCGCCCCTTGGACCTCTTAATGTTTTATGAGTAGTTCCTGTTGTAAAATCAGCCAAACCAACTGATGTTGGGTGCATTTCCCCTGCCACAAGACCAGCTATATGGGCAATATCTGCCATTAAATAAGCACCTACTTCATCTGCAATTTCTTTAAATTTTTTAAAGTCAATAATTCTCGGATATGAACTTGCCCCAGCTATTATTAGTTTAGGTCGAATTTCTTTTGCCATTTTTCTAACAACATCATAATTTATTTGCTCTGTTTCTTTGTCAACATTATAAAAATGAACTTCATAATATCTTCCAGAGATATTCATTACATTACCATGACTTAAATGACCACCATCTTTTAAATTCATGCTTAAAATTTTATCTCGTGGTTTTAATATTGCTAAATAAACAGCAGTATTTGCTTGAACTCCTGAGTGAGGCTGCACATTACTATATTCTGCATTAAATAATTCATTTAATCTATTGCGTGCAAGAGTTTCAATTTCATCTACATATTCACAACCTTCATAATATCTATGTTTTGGATATCCTTCAGCATATTTGTTTGTAAAAACTGATCCCATTGCATCTAAAACTGCTGGAGAAGCATAATTTTCACTTGCAATTAATGTTATGTTTTGATTTTGTCTATCAATTTCTTTTTTTATAATATCTTCAACTTCTTTATCCGGTTTATTGCTTAAAACTGGGCTTAAAAGATTATATATTTGCACCTAAAAACTTCCTTTCTTTAAAATTAAATGAAATTTATTATATTTTTATTTGTAATTTTTGCAATATATCATTAAAACTTATGGCACCTTCTCTAACAAGCTTAATCTCATTTTCAGTTGCATCAATAATTGTTGATTGGATGCCTTTAAGTTTTTCTTTAAACTCTACAATTAAATCAACTTTTTGTAAAATTTTAAAGTCAATATCTTGTAATTCAACTGGATTATTATTAATTCCTGAAATAGTTGCACTTGTTGATACAATTGGATAAGAAATATCTATAACATTTCTTACAAATTCAAATTCAGCTCTTCTTATAGCAATAGTATCTTTCCCACTTGTAATATAGTCAGAAATTTTTGGATTTTTTTTAAAAATTATCGTTAAAGAATCAGGCTCTTTTTTATCCCAATAATAATTTATTAATTTTTTACAATTATCACTTATCTCATTGGTAAAATTAAAAAGGTCTTGTATTTTTGAAATTAAAATTATAAAAGGAACTAACTTATCTCTCCCCTTTATATCGTAAATTTTATTTAATGCATTTTTGCTATCATATCTACAACTTAAGCCATAAATAGTTTTTGCAGGTAGCAAAATTACTTTTTCGTTCTTAATAAATTCTGCAATTTTTATTACATCATTTGAAGTAGTTATTTTATGTTTAATTTCTATATTATCCATTTTATTTTTAAATAAATTATTATTAACTGTTTATATTATTTAAGTCTAATATATTATTTAAGTCTAATGTTTAAATTAAATCTAATATTTTAAATTTAAGATATTATTTTTGCTATTAAAATTCTATCAAAATTATTATAATCCTTCTCAACCCTTATTAATGCTAAGGGCAGCTCAGTTTTAATTAATTCTTGAAGTTTTAAAGAAATTTTTGGGTCAATTTCAAAAATTATAAAAGAAAAATTAGGATTTAAAAAACTTTTAATTTTTTTAATAATGTGCTGATAACTTTCTATACCTTCATCGCCTGCATTTAATGCAATTTCAGGTTCAAAATTTTTTACTTCTTTGTTGAGATTTTCATAATCTTTTTTAGCTATATATGGAGGATTTGATATTATTAAATCAATATTTCCTAAGTAATTATTAACAAAATCAGAATCATTATCACAAATTACATCACACTCAATAAAAGATAAATGCTCATTTTTTGAAGGATTTAAGATTGATTTTGCATTTTGTGAAGCTACTTCAATGGCTTCCTTACTAATATCAGTTGCAATTATATTTAAATAATAATTGTTGTTTTCATTAGAATTTTCATCATATTCATAAAGTAAACTTATTGAAATAGCTCCGCTACCAACCCCGACATCAATTATATTAATATTATTATCAATTTTATTATCAATTTGGTTCTTAACTTTATTCTTTTTTTTATCATTCTTAAAATTAATAATTTCTTTTATTGCTTCCTTAGCTTTCTCTACTACAAGCTCTGTTTCTGGACGAGGAATTAACACATTTTTATTTACTTTTAATTTTATTTTTCTAAAATATGCTTCTTCTGTTATGTATTGGATTGGTTCATGTTCTAATCTTCTTAAAATAAATTCTTTATATTTTTTTAGCTGTTGTTCATTTAATATATAATCATATTTTAAATAAAGTTCCATCCTTGATAAATTTAAAACAGAAGATAATAGTAATTCTGCAGAAAGTCTTGGGTTTGGGATGTCTTTGGTTTTAAAATAATCAATTGCCCAAGTAAGAAGTTTATTTATGTTCCATACTTGTTTTTGCAATTATTATCAAACTCCATTAAATTGAGCCAATTTGCTCTAACTTTTTTTCTTCATCTTTATGGATTAAAGCTTCAAAAAGCTCATCCATATCGCCTTCTAAAATTTCATTAAGTCTATATGTTGTAAAATTAATTCTATGATCAGTTAACCTACTTTGCGGATAGTTATACGTTCTAATTCTTTCACTTCTATCGCCTGTTCCTATTTGAGATTTTCTTAATTTAGTTTCCATGTCTTGTTGTTTTTGCTGCTCTATCTCAAGTAATCTTGCCCTTAATATTTTTAAAGCTCTTTCTTTATTTTGTAATTGAGATTTTTCATCCTGACAAGAAACAACAATACCAGTTGGAATATGAGTAATACGAACTGCAGAATCTGTTGTGTTAACTGATTGTCCACCAGGTCCACTGGATCTAAAAACATCAATTCTTAATTGATTTGGATCTATTTGAACATCTACTTCTTCAGCTTCAGGTAAAACTGCAACTGTAACAGTTGATGTATGGATTCTTCCACTTGACTCTGTAATAGGAATTCTTTGAACTCTATGAACCCCAGATTCATATTTCATGATACCATAAGCTCCACGCCCATTTATTTCAAATATTATTTCTTTAAATCCGCCAATTCCTTGTGGGTTTGAACTTAAAACTTTATGTTGCCATTTCTTACTTTCAGCATATCTTGTATACATTCGATATAAATCACCAACAAATAATGCAGCTTCATCTCCACCTGCACCTGCCCTTATTTCAACTATAATATTTTTAAAATCATTAGGGTCTTTTGGAGTTAAAAATCTTTTTATTTGTAATTCAAGCTTTTCTTTAGCTTCAATACTTTTATCAAGCTCCTCTTTAAGAAATTCGTGCATTTCTTCATCTTTTTCAGTTTTGAGCATTTCTTTTGTATCCTCAATGGTTAAAAGTATAGACCTGTAATTTTTTGCGATAGATATAATCTCTTCAAGCTCAGCTATTTTCTTCCCACATTCTTTTATTGTTTCTACATCATTTTCATTTCCAGCTTGAGCCATTTTTTGAAGTAAGTTTGAATAACTTTCTTCGTAGGTTTTTAACTTTTCAAGTAAATCTATCTCAGCCATCTATCATGCACCCTTAATTATAATTATATTTTATAATTACATATTTTATAATTATTATAATTATTATGTTATATTATTATATAATTATGTTTATATAATTTTACTATTGTTTATGTTATTTAGATTTTCATTCTCAGCTTCTAAAACTTTTTTAAAAGATTCTACAGCAACTTCAACTTGCAAATCATCTGGCTGTCTTGTTGTTAACTTTTGAAGAAGAAGCCCAGGATAAAATAAAAAATACACAAATTTGTTATTTGAAAACCTGCCCGCAATTTTTATTAATTCATAAGAAATGCCAGCAATAACAGGGATTAAAACTATTCTTGAGAGTACCCTCCAATAAATAGGTGGCTTACCAAGTAGGGCGAATACAAAAATTGAAACAATCATTACAATAAGTAAGAAATTTGTACCACATCTCATATGTAAAGTAGAATACTTTCTAATATTTTCAGGATTTAGCTCTTCATTATTTTCAAATGCAGCAATAGTTTTATGTTCAGCTCCATGATATTGAAATAATCTTTTTATATCTTTTAAAAATGAAATAATAACAATATATGCAAGAAAAAATACAATTCTAATAATACCTTCAATTAAATTATATAAAAATGAATTGCTTATATAGGTTTGGAAGCTTCTTCCTATTAATGTAGGTGCAACAAAAAAAATCCCTACTGTAAAAATAACAGCAATTATTATAGAGATTGACATCTCTTTTTTTGAAAATTTTATTTCTTCACCAGTTGATTCATTTACTGAATAACTTAAAGCTTTAAATCCAATTAAGAGGCTTTCAACAAGCGAAACTGTTCCTCTTATAAATGGCCAGCCAAGAAATTTATATTTTTTTGATATAGGCTCAGACTTAAAAACTTGAGTAGAAATTGAATTATCTGGTCTTCTTACTGCAATGGACCAGTAATTACGACTTCTCATCATGACCCCTTCAATTACTGCTTGCCCTCCTATATCACAATATCGTTTACAATATTTATCCGCAGCCTTTGCTGCTTTTGTTGATATTGCTACAGTCGCTGCATCTGCAGTTTTTATTGCTGCTGTATTTTCTGATACTGAATTTTTTACTACTTCATTAGTTTTGGCTGACATATCTGAAGATTTAACAAAATTTTTTTCTAAAGCCAAATTTTGATTATTTAATTTTATAGATTTTATTTGCATATACTAAATTATTTTTTAGCTGAAGAAGATGCATTTACCTTTTTCATCATCTTTTTAAATCTATCTACTCTTCCACCACTATCAATTAATTTTTGCTTTCCAGTATAAAATGGATGGCAAGCAGAGCAAATATCAATTTTTAACTCTGGTTTAGTAGATCGAGTAGTCCAAGTGTTACCACAGGAACAAGTAACTACACAATCATAATATTTTGGATGTCCTTCTTTTTTCATTTCTTATCTATCCTCTCTAATTAATTTAAATTAAAATAAATGTCAAAAAATATAATCTTAAATTTCTAATATTATGCTAAATTGTTAATTTTAACATAATTATATTAAAGGGTAAATATAATTAATGATTAATTTATAGCATCTAAAATTTTGGAATATATCTATAGTTTAAGAATTATTTTATTACTTGCTTTACTTATTACCTATTAGATATTTAAAAGACCTTATGAAGGCTAAGCTAGCATGGTTCCTCTCGTAAGAGAGGTAGCTTAGCATTCATCAGAGCTAGCTTTGACTCGCTGGGGCAAAGCTAGCGTGTCTTTTAAATATTCTAATAGGTAAATAATAAAGTTTTTGCATTTTTATTATCACAAAACTTTGATCACACAATTTTAGATATAACAAAATTAATTAAATTTTAATATTTTGATAATATTAATAATAAACCTTAGCTTAGTTGGGTTTTGAAGATTAAATTTATTTTTTAATATTTGTTAATAAAATTTAATTACCTTTTGTGTTTCTATTTTAATAATTTATTATAAATTTCTTGCTGAAAACGGAGATTCTTCTCCTTTAAAACTAGCTTTAATTATATTTAAGAAATCTTTATTTGTTTTTGTTTTCTTTATATAGTCTATTAATTGCTCAATAGCTACTTCGGGTTCTTTATCGTGTAAAATTCTTCTTAATCTCCATACAAGATTAGCTTCTTCTTCACTCATTAAAAGCTCCTCTTTTCTAGTGCCTGAACGAGTTATATCAATTGCAGGAAATATTCTTTTATCAGCAAGTTTTCTATCCAAATTAATTTCCATATTACCAGTGCCCTTAAACTCTTCAAAAATTACTTCATCCATTCTACTTCCTGTATCAATTAATGCAGTTGCAAGTATTGTTAAACTTCCACCATTTTCTATGTTTCTTGCAGCACCAAAAAATCTTTTTGGTGGGAATAATGCAGTTGAATCAACTCCACCAGATAAAACACGGCCACTAGCAGGAGTTGAAAGGTTATAAGCTCTAGCAAGTCTAGTAATACTATCAAGAAGAATTAATACATCTTTACCTTGCTCAACAAGCCTTTTTGCTCTTTCTAAAACAAGTTCAGAAACTTGTATATGATTATCAGATGGTTGATCAAAAGTCGAGCTAATTACTTCTCCACGAACTGATCTTTCCATATCTGTTACTTCTTCAGGTCGCTCATCAACAAGTAAAACCATAATATAAACTTCTGGATTATTTGTAGCTATACTATTTGCTAAATCCTTCAAAATTGTTGTTTTACCAGCTTTAGGTGGAGAAACTATTAAACCTCTTTGCCCCTTACCTATTGGTGCAATTAAATCAATTACTCTGGCAGTAATTCCTGAATTAGGTGTTTCTAGCCTTAATCTTTGCATTGGATAAATAGGAGTAAGCGCCTCAAAAGGAATTCTTTTTCTCATGGAATCAGGATCCATACCATCAACTTTTTCAATTTTTAAAAGTGCATTATATTTTTCATTATCTTTTGGCGGCCTTACAACTCCATAAACTTCATCGCCTTGCCTTAAATGAAATTTTCTAATCTGTGACTGAGAAACATAAATATCATTTGGACCTGGCAAGTATCCATCTGTTCTTAAAAATCCATATCCATCAGCAAGAATATCGAGGATCCCCTTCATTCTCTCTTCATAAACTTCTTTTTCCTGATATGTCTTTTTTTCTATTTCTGCTTCCACTTTTTCTTCGATACCAGAAATTTCCTCTGCAGATTCTTCAATTAATGCTTCTTCTTCAGCTTCTTCTTCAACCTTGGTTTCAGTTTCTGGCAATAATTGAACTGAGTCTTGGGATTGAGCTTGAGCTTGTTGGGTTTGCTCACTTACTTTAATTGTTTCTTTTTCTTGTTCTTCTGTTTTTTCTTGCCGTTTTTTTGTTGAAGTAGCTTTTTTTGTTACTTTTTTAATTTCTTCTTTAGTCTTAGTTGAGCTTGCAATAAAATCTTTTTGCTCTTCTAGTGGATGCTCTTGTATTTGAACTTGTTCTTCTTTTAAATTTTCTGTATCACTTTTTACTGAACTACTTCCTAAAGAACTTGACTCAGTAGCGTTTAATATTTTTTCAATTAAATCAGATTTTTTTAATCTAGAAATTCCTACAATATTTAAATTTTTTGCAATAATTTGTAAATCTGAAATAGTCTTTTTTTCAAGCATTAGCTTGTTTTCGTTAGTACTATTATCATTCACTAATAAAACTCCTTTCAATTAAAATAAGAAAATAAAATTAAAAATTTTTTCAATTTTTAAATTTATTTTAATTTTGTTTTTTTGTTGGGTTATATTTAATTTTTTGTTTTTATTTGATTAGAAATTTTGAATAAAAATTGGAAATGCTTCAAAATGAAGAAATCCCCATATCACCTTATCAAACCTAAAAAAATTCTCATTTCAACTTTAATAAAGATAATAAATATTAATTTTAAAAAAATCAAGTAAATTTATACTTTTATTTATTTTAAATTATTTTAATAACTTATCAAAATCCATATATTTTGGTGAATATCGAATATCAAAATATCATATATTATGAGGCATATTGAGGTGCATTATTAATCATTATCAATCATTATTAATAATTATTAATTTTTAGAAGCATTAAAAATTTCTTGTTTAAATTTAAAGTATAACAACTATCTTTTCTGATATTAGATATTTAAAAGACTTTATGAAGGCTAAGCTAGCATGGTTCCTCTCGTAAGAGAGGTAGCTTAGCCTTCATCAGAGCTAGCTTTGACTCGCTGGGGCAAAGCTAGCGTGTCTTTTAAATATCTGATATCAGATTTAAAATATTTTTTAATATAAATTTTTACAACACTAATCAAAAAATTTTAAATATTAACTTATGTTTTTAGTCTTTTTGATTTTTAATATTTGTCAAATTTTACGTCCCCTTGACATAATTCAAATTTTTAAATAAGTTATTTAAAAAATCATAAAATTTATAATGCAGAACTATAATAATAAAATTACAAATAATAGCAATTTTACTGCAAAGGAAAATAATATTGCTTTTCCTAAAGGTTTTATTCTTGGAACAGCTACAAGTGCATTTCAAATAGAAGGTCAAGGCAATACTGAATGGCAAGATTTTATAGGCCAAGATGGAACCCCACTTGGAGATGCAATTCATCATTATGAAAGATATAAGCAAGATATGGAATATATACTATATCTCGGGAATGCTTATAGATTTAGTATGGATTGGTCTAAGCTTCAAAAAGAACCTTTTAGCTTATTAGAAAAGGATGCTCTGCTTCATTATGAATTTATACTTAAAACATTAAAAGAAAATAATAAAAAAGTTTGCCTTGTTTTAAATCATTTTTCAAATCCTAAATGGTTATTTAATATTGGTGGTTGGACAAACTCAAAAAGTATTGATATGTTTTTAGACTATCTTAAAAAGATTTTGGATAAATTTCATGAATATATTGATATAATTAACACATTTAATGAACCTAATGGTTATGCTTTGCTTACATATTTAATGAAAGAATTTCCGCCCAAAAAATTTAGTTTAATTGGATGGAATAATACTTTAAATAATATGGCTAAAGCTCATGAAAAAATATATGATTTTATTAAAGATAAATATCCAGAAATTTTAGTGGGAATTTCCCATGCTTATATGTATCTTCAGCCAATATCAAAAAAATCTTTATATCAAAAAGCAATAATAAAATTTTCAGATATTTTTCAAAATGAAAATGTTCATAAAAGATTTACGAAAAAAAATAAAGTTGATTATATTGGTTTTAGTTATTACGGAAGATTACTTATAGGTAAAACCGCAATTGTTGCTTATAATAAAGATGGCAGAAAATTCCTTGATGATAATGGCTTAACTCACGATGATTTATGGGAAATTTATCCTGAAGGGATTTATAGAAATATTAAATTCTTTTATGAAAAATACAAAAAACCTATTTTAATAACAGAAAATGGTGTTTGCACAAATGATGATAATTTAAGAATTAAAAGTATTCATGATCATCTTAAATTTGTACTTAAAGCAGTTGATGAAAATATTCCCGTGCTTGGATATTTTCATTGGTCCACTTTTGATAATTTTGAGCTTGCATATGGCCCTTCAAGAAGATTTGGTTTAGTTGCAATCGATTTTAAAGACCCTTTGCTTGAACGAAAAATCAAAGACTCTGGAAAGTATTATCATGAAATTGCACAATCAGGCATTTTAAAATAAAAAATAATTAAAATCCATAAATTAATAAAAAAATAAAAAAAACAACAAATAATGAAAATCAAAATATTTTTTAAAAATAGATTTAATGTTAATAAGCAAAACGGGTTATATCTAACTCTTGGTATTGTTATTACTTTAGCTTTATTATTTATTTTTTTAAATTTTATCGAAGATTTATTTGACCAATCTTCTCTTTTAGCTTTTGACAATCATGTACTTAATGTAATTAGTAATTTTAGAAATCCCGTATTAAATAATATTATGCTTTTCATTACTTATTTAGGAGAATGGCAAAATATTGTAATTTTATTTTTATCTATATGTATTATTTTAGTAATACTTCGAAAATGGCGATATTTATATTCAATGATAATTTCTGTCATCGCTGGCGAAATATTTGTATATATAATAAAAAATTTAATTGGAAGACAAAGACCACCAGTAAAAGAGGCACTTGTTGTTTTAAAAGATTTTAGTTTCCCTAGTGGTCATAGTTATATTGCAATAGCGTTTTATGGCTTAGTTATATATTATATTTTTGATATCATATCAAATAAAATTTTAAGAATCTTAATTATTATTTTTGGATTTCTTTTAGTTGTCGCTTTAGGCTTTTCAAGAATATACCTTGGAGTTCATTGGGCAAGTGATGTTCTTGCTGGTTTTGCAGCAAGTGCAGCATTTATCACAATGATTATTACATTTCTTGAAATTAGAGAAAAGTTTTATCCTATTAAAAAACCAGTTCAAATAAAAACTAAAAAAATGTCAATTACTGCAGGTCTTATTTTAATGCCACTTTGGATAACTTATATGGTAATTTTTTATTTGAACCATCCTTTAAAATAACCCTGCAACACTACTTAAAAAAATATCCAGCAGCAATTTATCCAGCAATTTATTATTTTTTTAAATTCAACTAATCTAATTATTTTTATTAAAATTTTAGTTTTATTTTAAATATTACTTGATAAAATCTATCATTACTTAGAATAAAAAAAGATAACTACTTAAGTTAATGAATGGTGTTATTCTTTTTATAAAATTCTATATCTAATTTATCTATTCCCTCAAAATTATAACCATCTTTTTTTAAATTTTCTATTATAATAGGGAGCGCGTTTACTGTCTTAATGCGATTTACGTTATGATGAATTCCGCTACCATCATGAAAAAGTATTATAGAATTTGGTTTTATTTTTTCTAAAACTCTTTTAATAATAATTTCTTCAGATATGTTTTTCCAATCATAACTATCTATATCCCAAAGAATAAGTTTATAATTTTGAATTTGAATATATCTTTTTACTCGAGGAGCTGAAATACCCCATGGCGGTCTAAAATAATTTGAATCTTTACCAGATATTTCTTGTATAATTTTTTTTGTCTTGAGTATTTCATTATGCAATAAGCCTGTATAAGTTAAAAACCTTGAATGAGAATAGGTATGATTTGCAATTATATGTCCATCTTTTACAATTCTCTTAATAACCTCTGGATAATATTTAGCATTTTTACCGCAAACAAAAAAAGAAGCTTTTGCATTATATTTTTTTAAAATATCTAAAATTTGAGAAGTATAAGGTTCATTTGGCCCATCATCAAATGTTATAAAAACTTTTTTTGAAAAAAATGATTTTATCATATTATTCTTCATGTTCTAAAAATTTTTTTGAACTATCCATCTTAAATTTTATTTTCTGTAAATCGGGCAAAAACTTTTGAAATTTTTGCTTTTCCTCTACTAATTCATTTTTACTTATATCAATGGTGCTCTTAACCCTTTTTACATATTTTGCCTCAGCTATAGAAGGATTTGATAAATAAAATAAAGAAAAAAGTAGTATTACTGATAGGAATAAAAAAACAAAGGATAATTTATTTAATAAAGATCTCTCAGTGCGAACTGGGGGTAATTTAGAGAATTTTTCCTTTTTAAAAAGCATTCTAATAAGTCCGTTTGGAATATAAGTTGCCAAACCTAGGAATAAGCCATTTTTAAAACGCCGTCCTGATGTTTGAACTAAAAAATCTGGATCAAATTTAACCTTTCCAACTTCTTTAATTCTTAAAGAAATATTTGCATCTTCTCCGAGTTTCAAATCTGTTCTAAACCCCCCAATTTTTAAAAATGCTTCTTTTCTTACTGCAAGATTAGCTCCTGGTAAACACCATCCATGTGAAAATAATTTATCTAATAACCAAAATGGGTAACTTAAGTAATAAACTGCAATTTTTGCAGTCATTGGTCCAGAATAAAGAGAATAAAGTCCGCCAAATGCAACTAAATCTTTATCTTTTTTAAATTCCTCAACAATTCTAGAAACCCAATTTGAAGGTAAAATTGTATCTGCATCAGTTGTTGCAATAATTTCTCCTTTTGCTTCCATAAATCCCTTTTGTCTTGCAAATCCTACTCCTTGTAAAGGTTCAAAAATTACTTTTGCCCCAAAATCTTTTGCAATTTTTGATGTATTATCATTGGAATTATTATCAACAACTATTAACTCAAAATCTTTATAATCTTGATTTAAAATACTTTGTAAGGTTTTTTCTATAAATTTCTCTTCATTAAAAGCAGGAATTACTACTGAAATTAAAGGAACTTCTGGATTTCTATGAGGTTTTTGACAAATAGCTAGTTGGTCTGGCTTTTGTTTTTTATTAAATATATTTTTATTAAATATAAATAATAACAATTGAAAAATCCCAAAAAGAATAATAATAGCTAAAAAATTTTTTAATGCCCAATAATCAAATTGTAATTTTGACCAGAAAAGAAATTCATCAAAAACAAGTCCAAGCCCAATTCCAAAAAATAATAAGGGGATGAATCTTTTGCGTCCATTTGTAAAACGATAAATAATAATAGAAATCAATAGAAGTAAAAAACCGATTATGAAATGATGAATATGTACCCCTTTAATAATAATATGAGTAGTTTTATTTTCTCTTAAATTTTCAAAAATTATACTACGAACAATAATAATAATTGACCAAAAAGATATAAAAATTAATGTTAATTTTTCCTTTAATGTTTTTTGCATAATTTTATTTTATTATATTATTTTAAAATTTTATTAAATCTGCTTTTTAAGTTTAAAATAAGAAAAAATTCCTATTGGCAATGGTAACCAGAAAGAGAATAAACGAAATAAAAGACAAGAAAACAAAGCAATATGCGCAGGAAACCCTAATTCTACAAATATCAATGTCAATGATGTTTCCATGACACCCGGAGTTTCCGACATTAAAGTAAATAATGGTAAAACTATGCCAATAGTATAACCAAAAATCAATAAAGCTAAATTAGGTCGAAATCCAAAAATTAAAAACGAAAAATAAAGGGTAAAAATATTACCTAGATAAAATAACGTTGCGGCTAAAAATGCTTTTGGAAGTTTTGATTTATTAATTAATAATAAATCAAAACTTTTATAAAAATCAGCCACAAAATTTTTAGGGGTTTCAGGGTTAATTAATTCCTTTTTTTTAAAAAAATTCCCTAATTTGTTAATTATCCTCACAAAAAAATTTAAAATAGAAAGAAAAAATTTTCCTTTATTTTTAAATAAGAAAAATATAAAAATGAAAAGAAGAACAACTACTATTAAAATAATAAAAAGGTTTTTATACGATATAAAATGCAAGAAAGATTTTTGTAAAAAAAATATGCTTAATAAGAAAAATAAAAAATAACAAAAAAAAGTAAAAATAGTCCAGCTAGTAATTAAAAACAAAATTGCCCCAGAAGATACTTTCAATTTTTTATAAAAAAAATAAGTTATTACTGAACCACCTATTAATGGGATAAATTGCCCGCCAATAACCCCCAAAAAAGCAACTTCAATTGTTTCTCTAAGTTTTAGATTAAAACCTGCAATTTTTAAAAGAATTTTAGAAAGCCAGCCGTCACCAAAATAACAAATCCCTTGGAAAAAAACTAAAAACAATAAAAAAAATTTGTTAGCTTCTTTAAAAAGTAGTGGAATATCATTATAGGAGGATTTAAATTTTGGATAAATAATAAAAGAAGCAATAATTATAAAAATTAAACTTAAAATATATTTAAAATAATGCCTATATTTTTTTATAAATAATTCTGAATTCATATTATTAAATCTTTATATCTAATTTGCTAAAGCTTAAATAAAGAACTGGTAAATAATTA